>Ga0209125_1002679_pt1 | contig 13268 bp, 9 predicted proteins | sample BarGraIncub1131A_FD_184503 | JGI IMG/M metagenome (GOLD analysis project Ga0209125, IMG submission 184503) | Arctic peat soil microbial communities from Barrow, Alaska - Barrow Graham LP Incubations 11-31A (SPAdes) (version 2) | ecosystem: Environmental > Terrestrial > Soil > Wetlands > Peat... | reverse complement strand
GAAAAATAGTCGTCCTACTCGTTTGGCTAGATTGACAGAGGCACAAGATGTAAAATAAACGTCCACACCGTTGAATGACTTACTCCTTATGGGCGGCGTTGCTTTAGCGCTGATCGGAGTCGTAGGTGGAAAAGCAGAAAGCGTTATGTATAAGAGAATTGAAATTTTAACACAATAAGCAGTAGGAATTCACCACCCACCTGAAGAAATATTTTAATGCGTTGGTTGAGAAGAAATTCTCACACCAGCGCGTTTTTTTGAGTTAAAGAGTGGGATGAGGTGGAAAAAAGATATTTTTGTAAAAAAAGGAATTTTGGAAGGTAGAGTAGAATAGCTTAATTTGATTAATTTGTAAGGTTTCAAATATTTTAAGTATGGATTAATAAAACTTTAAAAAATAATTTAGATAAGGGAAGATTGATTTGATATTACCTCAAAATTTGTACTTATTTATCATTGCTATTCTTAATGTTTTAACAACACATACTTTTCTTACAAGAAAAAAACCAATTAAATTCTGTTTAAATGCTTTCATAATAACTACATTATTCATTTATATTTCTAATATTTATGCGAAAGCATCTATATATGATCCCATAATCCTTGAATATGTATTATATTTCAATTCCTTTTTATACATATTATATATTAATTTAGTATTTGAAGAATCAATAACAAAAAAAGTATTTATAATGATCAGTATCTGGATGTTTTCTACAATATGTTTAGTTATTGCCATATCTTCTGCACAACTACTTCAGGTATTGATGATCTGAAATATATTCTAAACCTTATATATATTTTTAGAATTTGTATTCAAATATTATTATTATTAGCGACTTATGTTTTTATAAGTAAAGCTTACAAAATGGTTCTTAACAATGTATCTAATAAAACCATAAGCTTTATGTCTTTATACCCTATTCTTGCATTCTTGTTATTAATTAATAACTATACGATATCCTTCGAACGTTTGAAAAGTTTTAACTCTACATGGGACATGCTATTGTTTTTAGTATTTATCGTTTTAGGATATGTATTTGTTTTTGCAGGGATATCGTCAGCATCTCAAATAATATCTCTGCAATATAATATGGAGAAGCTGGAGTGGGTTTCAAACACAGACCCCTTAACAGGTTTATTTAACCGAAGATTTTATGAAGATGAGTTAAAACGGTTAGATACAGAAAGAAACCTTCCTATGACCATTGTTATGGCTGATGTAAATGGGTTAAAACTTATCAATGATTGCTTTGGACATGTCATGGGTGATGAGCTTCTTAAGAAAGCAGCAGAAGTGATAAAGAAGGGATGCCGAGCTGATGACATCATTGCCAGACTCGGAGGGGATGAATTTGTTATTGTATTACCTAAAACGGATGCTTTTGAAACAGAGAAAATCATTAGACGGATCAAGGATCTGTCATTAAAAGAAAAAGTAGGATCCATTAATATTTCTATTTCCATTGGTTATGAAACTAAGAATAATGAGGAAGAAAAAAATCAAGAAATATTCAAAAAGGCTGAGGATCATATGTATAAGAACAAACTCCTTGAAAGTCCAAGTATGAGAGGGAAAACAATGAGTGCTATCATTAATACGCTTCATGAGAAAAACAAAAGAGAAGAGGCGCACTCACATAGAGTTTCGGCGTTATGCAAAAGCATGGGAGAAGTGCTTGGGATGCCTGAGCATGATATTGAGGAACTTAAGACGGTTGGATTACTACATGATATAGGTAAAATAGCTATAAACGAAAATATACTTAACAAGACTGGTAACCTCACGGACGATGAATGGAAGGAAATTAAGCGCCACCCTGAAATAGGCTATAGAATTCTAAGTACGGTCAATGATATGTCCGACATGGCTAACTACGTATTGTATCACCATGAAAGATGGGATGGGAAAGGATATCCAAAAGGCTTAAAAGGGGAAGAGATACCCTTTGTGTCTAGAATAATAACTGTAGCGGATGCCTATGATGCAATGATTAGTGAGAGAAGTTATCGAGGTGCACTACCAAATGAAATTGCATTAGAAGAATTACAAAAAAATGTAGGTATTCAATTTGATCCAAAACTGGTAAGTGTATTTATTGAAAAGGTATTAGGACAATCAGTGGATTATAATAGCTTTAGGACATAGAAATATATTCTTTTTGGGGTTTCAGGGCACGTGGAGTGCGTGGTAGTGCTATATCGGGGTTGAGTGAAACCCTTGATATGAGTGGGACGTAGAGTAGGATATTACTTTTATGGCGTCGTAGTGTGTGGGGGGATATTAACATGTTTACTATTAGCCCCGTTGTATCCACACTGGCATCCGTTGCAAATCCTGATCCCGCCACGGTGGTTGATCCAGTATAAACTTCATAATTCAACAGGTATTGAATTTAGGAAATTCCAGTTGTTGACACTTATGAAGTATGATATATTCGAGTTGAAAATTAATGCTAATAAGGAGTGAAAATATGAACTTTTGCTGGTGCACGATTACGGTTGATAATATGGACCACTCTTTAAAGTTCTATCAAGAGATTGTGGGGCTTTCTATTAGTAAGAGATTTACGGCAGGTGCAGTAGAAATTTCTTTTTTAGGTGAGGGTGAAACAAAAGTCGAACTTATTTGTAATCCAAACCATAAAGCCGCGGGCAATGCTGAGGGCATTTCTTTAGGCTTTGAAGTTAAGTCAGTTGACGAAATGATCAAGGTTTTAAAAGAAAAAGGGTTAGAAGTAGAAAGTGGGCCTTTTCAACCTAATCCTCATATTAAGTTTTTTCATGTTAAAGACCCCAACGGTGTAAGTATACAATTTGTGGAAAACATGTAATTCGGCTCACGAGGCATCTTCTGATGAAGGTGCTTTTTTATTGTAGGGGAGCCAGATCGTGGTTATAAATATCATATCAGACCTGCTCCAAAAGGGGCTCATTTTCACACTCTTTATTTTGTACCCCAAGAATGGACCCGTTATCCACAATGGAGGTTTCTTTTTCATACTCGTTAAAGTACAAAATTGATTCACGGCTATTCCCCCACATATAACTAAGTGAATATTTAGAAAATAGTAGTAGCTAAAGCCCGAAAAAGGTGCTATAAATGAATAATAAGTAAAGATTGTTTAGGCTATGATTCCCAAGCTATAAACGCTCAAAATTACCCTACCGGAAGGAATAGACTGATCGGTAATGCTGGCTCAGTACCAGAAGGAGGAAGAATTTGAATGGCAGTGAGAAATTAGGCGAGATATTCGATCAAAATCCCTATATGGTCGTAATTATTGTGGACAAAAACAATCTGATCATCTATATCAATAAAACATATCTGCGCATTCTGAATTTACCGGCGGAAAAAGTCATGGGAAAATCAGTCCTATCCATTACGCCAGCGACCAAAACTGTCAAAGTGCTAAAGACAGGTAAAGCAATCACGGCTTATAATTGGGACATTAATGGGTATCAAATGATTGCCTGTGCTGTGCCATTATTTAAAGAAAACGAAATTGTAGGATGTTTTGCTTACAGTATCTCCTTAAATATCTGGGATTCCAAGACCTTGGTAGATAAGCTCTTGGCCGAAATTAATATGCTCAAGGAGCAGGTACATAAATCCCATACTGCCCAATATAATTTCGAGGATATTGTGGGAAATAATCAACAGCTTTTGCATGCCAAATCCTTAGCCGAACAGGTAGCCCACCAGATCCAAACCAGGGTATTAATCATTGGCGAAACTGGGACGGGGAAGGAACTTTTTGCCCATTCTATACATAACGCCAGCGCGCGCTCCCTTTATCCGTTTGTAAGGGTGAACTGTGCCGCTATTCCTGAGAATTTGCTAGAAGCAGAGCTTTTTGGATACGAAGATGGAGCCTTCACCGGAGCGAAAAAAGGGGGCAGACTGGGAAAGTTTGAGCTGGCCAATAATGGCACAATTTTTCTAGACGAAATAGGAGAAATGCCACTGAGCATGCAGAGTAAACTGCTGGTGGTCCTACAGGAACGGGAGATAGAGAGACTGGGCGGAAATCGCTCTATGAAGGTGGATGTGCGCGTTATTTCAGCTACCCATCGCAATTTGCAGAGCATGGTGGAAAAAGGTCTTTTTCGGAAAGACCTCTATTACCGATTAAATGTGGTACAGGTGGAAGTGCCAGCCCTCCGGCATAGAAAAGAAGATATTCGTTTACTGGTCGGATATTTGTTGAATAAGTTGAATGACCGTTTGAAGACTGCTGTTACAGGTATTTCCAGGGAAGCACTTAAAATGTTGGAAAAACATGCCTGGCCTGGAAATGTGCGAGAACTGGAAAATGTCCTAGAAAGGGCCCTGAGCCTAGCTTACATGGACAAAACTTACCTGCTTGATCAAAAACATTTTACATTTTTATTTGATAAGATCACGACGACTTGGTCACCAGACAAGAAAAGCTTGAAAGTGGTAACCGAGGAATTTGAACAAAGAATACTCACCCAGGTATTGGAGGATACAGGCTCCAATAAAGCGCAGGCAGCCGAATTTCTGGGAATTGACTTATCTTCACTGTACCGAAAACTGAAAAAATATGGAATCCCCATCAACTAATTCGAGCTTCTGACTCTCTTCTTTCACATATTATTAACCCTTGCGCATGCCAGTAGGCAGGTGCGAGGGTTTTTATTTGGTTTGTTTTCGGAAAATCCATATCAATTTTCGCATTTCTGCCAAAGTTTTGCATTGTTGCCAATGATGAAAGCTGCGTGTTCTTCCCCTGTCTGGCTTATCTGTGGGGATATTGCAAAAATATAATCTCTTCAATTGTTTACCGACATGTGCTAAACCCGCATTCACTGGCCTTTGTCGTTCTATAGAAATGCTGGCACAACATTTGCAATGTAACTGGAAGAAAGAGGGGGAATATAAAATGGGTTTTGGTTTTACTTATAACGAAGATCAACTGGCTTTACAGAGTACCGTAAGGAAATTTGTACAGAACGAATTAATTCCAGTCCGACACGATTACGATGAGTCCGAGGAATTTCCGTGGCCTGTTGTTAAGAAGATGCATGAACTAGGCATTTCTTGTATGAATGCCCCTGAAAAATATACTGGCATGGCCCTTGGCAATGTTGGGTTGTGTATGGTAGCAGAGGAAATCAGCAAAGGCTGCCTAGGAATGGCAATGACCCCTCTGGCCAATATGCTGGCTTCTGAGCCGGTTCTCTATGGTGGAACAGAAGAGCAGCAAGACTGGTGGTATCCAGGGATATGTGATGATGGGCAGATTGCTTCTTACGCAGTCACCGAACCAGGCGCTGGTTCTGACGTGGCCGGCGTGTCTACCACCGCGAAGAAAGATGGAGACAACTATATCCTGAATGGAACGAAATGCTTTATCACGAATGCACGCCATGCCAGCAAATACATGGTCCTTGCGACCCATGATAAGAGCAAGGGGAACAGGGCTCAGTCCTTTTTCATGGTGGATCGTAATTCGGAGGGTCTGTCGGTTGGTAAAAGTGAACATAAAATGGGTATGCGCTGTTCCGACACCTCCGAGCTGATTTTAGACAATGTAAAAGTTCACAAAAAGTTTCGTTTGGGGGAAGAGGGCGATGGCTTCAAACTGGCCATGAAATCCTTCAACTCCTCTCGTCCTTTCATTGCCGCGGCAGCGGTAGGGGTTGCTACAGGTGCTTTTGAGTTTTCTCGTGATTATGCCAAAGAAAGAATCGCCTTCGGAAAGCCTATTGCTAGTTTCCAAGGCGTTCATTTCATGTTGGCAGACATGGCGATGAATATTGAAGCCTCTCGGCTGCTCTATCAAAAAGCAGCCTGGCTTCTGGATGAACATTTGGAGGCAGCTGATCTGTCCGCTATTAGTAAATGCTTTGCCGCCGATATGTGCATGCAAGTCACCACTGACGCAGTACAAATTCTGGGTGGGTATGGATTCTGTCGAGACTATCCAGTCGAAAAAATGATGAGAGACGCCAAGATACTACAGATCTTTGAAGGTACATCGCAAATTCAGCGCGTCATTATCGCGAAAAGTATCCTAAGCTAGTCGTTTATTTCTCAAGACATAGGGCCTATTTAAGGAGATGTTAACAAAATGTAGGAGGGATAAGTCATGCGTTATCAACCGATACCGATTCAGGAGGGAAGAGCCAAACCGCCTTCTTATAAAATAATGACGGCCAAAGAAGCGATATCAAAGTATGTTCATGAGAACTGCTATCTAGGAATGACCGTAAGCGCTTCACCTGCTTCGCTTATTTGGGAGATCGTACGGCAGCGGGAGCGAATTAAAACTCTGGATATGGTGATTACCAGCCAGATCGGAATGTCGTCAGCCCTGATCGGCTCAGGGCTCGTTAGAAAAATAGAGATGGCCTATAACTGGGGTGGCATTGAGGGGGAAGATAAGGTCTTCCGCCGTGCGGTTGAAAAAGGGATACCAAGGCCTTTGGAAGTTGAGGATTATAGCAACTTCGGAGCAGCCATGAGATGGCAGGCCGCGTCCATGGGACTCCCTTTCATGCCGACCAAATCCCAGTTAGGTTCAGATATCATCAAATATAATCCCAAAATCAAAGTCATCGACGATCCGTATACGGGCCAACCGGTTTCTCTCGTTCCAGCTTCCTATCCTGACGTAGCGATCATCCATGCAGCACGTGCCGATGAAATCGGCAATGTGCAATGCTACGGACTTTATGGGAATACGGATACTCTGGCTCGGGCAGCGAAACATGTCATTGTCAGTGTGGAAGAGATTATCACCTCAGCAGAAATCCGCCGTATGCCCAATCTCACCACCATTCCTTATTATTATGTGGATGCCATCGTCCATTCTCCGTTTGGTGCTCACTGGCGAGAATCTAATTACTATTATCATCACGATTTAGCCTTCGGTCTGGAAGCGTTCCAGCAATTTGCGACCGTCGAAGGGTTTGAGGCCTGGTCAAACAAGTACATTCATGGCACCAAAGACTGGGATGAATATTGCCAGCTAATTGGGTACGATCGACTGAACCGCCTCATGCAAAGTGAGCACAAATACCAACAATTTGGAGAGGTGAGGTGATCGCAATGGCTAACTATACTCACGATTATAGCCTGCCTGAGTTAATGGCCGTTTCAGCCGCTCGGGAAATAAGAGATGGCGAACTGGCCTTCATTGGCGTAGGAATGCCGCTAATGGCAGCCACTGTCGCCAAATTTACGCATGCTCCGAACTTCAATATGATGGTGGAATTTGGTGCTGTCGGTCCAGCACCGCTCCGACTACCGATGTGTGTGAACTGTGCAGTCAACAATGAACGTGCCTATTTCGCCGGGAGCCAGCGTGAAGTGATGGGTGCTCAACAGGCTGGATTTGTCGATGTCGCCTGCATCAGCGGCGCTCAGATTGACAAATTCGGTAATTTAAATTCCACCTGCATCGGTGATTACCATACTCCCAAAGTCCGTTTAGCTGGGAGTGGTGGCGCCAATGACCTAGCCTCATCTGCGAACCGAACGATCATCATGATGAGGCAGGATGGCCGAAATTTTGTCAAGCAGCTCGATTATCTTACGTCTCCTGGGCACCTCCAGGGACCCGGCTCACGGGAAAAGGCGGGCTTGGTCGGAGGCGGCCCAGTGGCGGTTATTACCACCATGGGGATTTATCGATTTGATGTGGAAACCCGCGAAATGTTTCTGGAAAAAATTCATCCTGGTGTGGACTTAGAAAAGCTCAAAGCTGCTGTGCAATGGGATCTAGCGGTATCTCCGGATTTAGTTGAGACAGAATTGCCGACCGAGGAACAAGTCATGATCATGCGTACCCTCGACCCTTTGGCAGTTTACCTAGGCGCAGGTCGTCAGACCTTGGCGGGGGATTTTGAAGCCTTCATGAAAATGTTCGAAGACAGCTATCAGCCAATGGTCAAGTTAATGAAGAGTAAAGGCATGATGTAAAAGTTATGTATAGTGAGGAGAAATTCAGATGACTCTTAAAAAATTTGGAGTTCTAGGCGCAGGAACTATGGGAGCAGGTATTGCGCAGATCGGCGCTCAAGCAGGACTGGATGTAACTTTGGTGGATGTTGACATTAAGTTCGTGAATCAGGCGATAAAAACCATGGTCAAGAACTGGGACAGATCTGTCGCTAAAGGGAAGCTCTCCCGTGAAGACGCAACCGTGTACTTCAATAACCTTAAAGGGAGCGCCAGCAACAGTGACCTTAAAGATTGTGATCTAGTCATTGAAGTCATTATTGAGAACATCGATATCAAGAAACGGGTTTTCAAAGAACTTGGGGAGCTTTGTTCACCTTCCACCGTATTAGCCAGTAACACGTCTGGTTTCAGCATCACTGAAATTGCAGCAGCCAGCGGTAGGCCGGACAAAGTAGTCGGAATGCATTTCTTTAACCCCGTTCCAGTGATGAAACTAGTAGAAGTTATCCCCGGTACTGAGACCAGTGCTGAGACCTTGAGTCTGGCAATGGAGGCTTGCAAAGTGATTGGCAAAACAGCCATCCAGGCCAAAGAAGCCCCCGGCTTTATTGTGAATAGAATTTTAGTTCCCTACCTGAATGATGCTACCCATGCCTACCAAGAGGGAGTAGGAACGGCGGAGGATATTGATGAGGCCATGAAGTTAGGCGCCAACATGCCGATCGGACCGCTTGCCCTTTGTGATCTGATTGGTATCGATGTGTTACTAATGGTGACCGAGTATTTCTATAAAGAGTTTGGCGACCCAAAATTCCGTCCCTCCCAGGTCCTGAAACAAAAGGTCCGAGCCGGGCACCTAGGTATTAAAACCGGTCGAGGATTTTATGATTACTCCAATAAATAATATTATCAATATTTTAAAGGAGGGGGACCTTTGTGAACGTTAAAAAAGTTGTTTGCGAAATCAAGGATGGGTTAGCCGTCGTGACGCTGAACAATCCACCCTTCAATGCCTTAAATGCAGCCGTGATGTCAGATCTTGACCATATTCTGGAGGCGTTATCCAGCAACCGTTCTGTACAAGTGGTCATCATTACGGGTGCTGGGGAAAAGGCTTTTGTAGCAGGAGCTGACATAAAACAGTTCACGGGTATGACGCCTGCTTCAGGGAAAGAATTAGTTCTCCATGGACATGAGATCCTTTCAAAGATCAAGGCGTTAAAGCAGCCGGTGATCGCCGCTATTCATGGGTTAGCGCTTGGTGGAGGCTGCGAACTAGCCCTAGCCTGTGATCTTCGCATCGCCAGTGGAAATGCCCTTTTCGGATTACCTGAGGTAAGTTTGGGAATTATCCCAGGTTACGGCGGAACACAAAGGCTAGCAAGATTAGTCGGTTCTAGCAGGGCAATGGCCTTAATCTACACAGGCGACCCCATCAAGGCAGACGAAGCTTTTCGCATAGGATTGGTTGATAAGCTTGCACCTGTAGGTCAGGTGCTTGAGGAAGCCAAATCGATGGCAAATAAGATCATGAGTAGAGGACCTTTGGCGGTTCAGGGTGCGAAAAAGGCCATACACACCGGAATGGAAATGACCTTAGAGGAAGGCCTGATCTTAGAAGCTGACGTCTTTGCTGGTCTTTGCGGTACAGACGATCAAAAAGAAGGCGCTGAAGCGTTTCTCTCTAAACGTAAACCAGTTTTTGTTGGAAAGTAGCGATTGTTCCTAGGTAACAAATTAAAAGGAGTTGTGCGCAATGCAAGATGTCTTGATTTTATCAGGGGCTCGAACACCGATTGGAGATTTTGGCGGTGTCTTTAAAGACTTACTACCCAATGAACTTGCCTTATTTCCCGTTGAAGAAGCCGTGAAAAGAGCGAATATAGATAAACGTGAATTTGATGAGGTCATCTTAGGAAATTGCATTCAAAGAACAGACGAAGGAAATGTAGCGAGAGTTGTCTCCTTAAAAGCCGGTTTTCCGAAGGAGGTCACTGCCTATACAATCCAAAGACAATGTAGTTCTGCAATGCAAGCAATTGTGTCTGGTGCTCAACAAATATGGTTGGGTGATTCTGACCTCGTCCTTGCCGGTGGCGTGGAATGTATGAGTTCCTCTCCCTATGTACTGAAAAAAGCTCGCTGGGGTTACCGATTACAGCATGATGAACTACGGGATTCGGTTTTCGAGTTGCTGACTGACCCTATTAGTAAGATCATGATGGGTGAAACGGCAGAAAATTTGGCCGTAAAGTATGGTATCACTCGGGAGGAACAAGACGAAATAGCCCTGAGAAGTCATCAAAACGCCATTGATGCCATTAAGAACGGGCGGTTTAAAGATGAAATTGTACCGGTCACTCTCACCGGGAAAAAAGGTAAAGTCATCATCGTCGATACAGACGAGCATCCGAGAGACAACTTAAGCATGGAAGACTTAGCGAAGTTGAAACCGGCTTTCCTTAAAAATGGTACCGTAACCGCGGGTAACAGTTCCGGACTCAACGACGGAGCCGCTGCGGTGGTCCTTGCTTCAGAACGTAAAACAAGTCAGCTGGGAGTTAAACCTCTCGCTAGAATAGTATCGCATGCGGTGGCAGGCGTAGAACCTGAACTAATGGGCTACGGCCCAGTACCAGCCATAAAAAAGGCATTATTAAAAGCCAACTTAAAGTTAGAAGATATTGAGCTATTTGAGATCAACGAAGCGTTTGCAGCTCAGTATTTAGCCGTGGAAAAATTATTAGGCTTAGATCGTTCCCTCGTGAATGTCAATGGTAGTGGTATAGGGTTAGGGCATCCGGTGGGTTGTACAGGGGCCCGTATTGTGATAACTCTTCTGAATGAGATGATCCGTAGGAATTTGAGATATGGCCTCGCATCGCTGTGCGTTGGCGGCGGAATGGGTAAAGCGATGATTATTGAGAGATTATAAGGGAATGGACTACAATTAAGCGCCTCCGAAAAGAGGGGCTTAATTTTTTACAAAAAAACCCCCTCTTTAGGAGGGGTAGTAGCAGAAGGAGAAGGAGGAAAATGAGAAAGAAGGTGTATATTGCAACCGTAATCACGGTTACGCTATACTTATATGCATCGTTATGTATTGTTATACAGTATTAGCAGGTTTTAAATCATGGCTATTTAACCAGAGTTTGGTTAAATTGGCACATGCATTACCATTAGCTAAGATAAAGACCCAGAGCAAGTGGAAGATATCTAAGACCAAACATAAGTTCAACTCCTTCAACCTTTCGTTCCGCTTCTCAATTCACCTCACCGACTGAAAGTTTTTTATTATCTGCGTACTTTATTTCTTATTATCGTTTCATAAGCTAACAGGTCTAACTGAACGTTTGCTACTTGGAATTTCTGTAGTTTGGCTTATGATAATTGTCAATTATTTAACCAAGTGAGGAATCAGGGCACGATGTATACAGCAGCCACGGAGGATAATGACATCCCATTTCAATCAGTTATGTAGGAAGACAAAAGCCACATCCTATTTAAGAAGACCTTCGCCCACTGCTACAAGGAGGTCGCCTTGGAACACGAGTTCCGGCAAAGTGATCGACCTCATGGAGTCCCTTAAAGTAGTGTTGAGAAGGGAAAAAAGGGAAGGAACCTGCGTAATTATGACTGCAAAACTCAACGAGTACAACCAAAAAAGGAATTTTGCCACAACCTTGGAACCGGAAGGGATAACAGAAGTTGCCAAAGAGGGTCTGAGGTATGTCGTCCAGCACCATCTGGCACGTGGAGATCACTACGATTTTCGCCTGGAATGGGACGGAGCTCTATTGAGCTGGGCAGTGCCCAAGGGCCCTTCCTATAATACACGGGACAAGAGGCTCGCCGTACGGGTGGAGGAGCATCCTCTGGAATACAGAAACTTTGAGGGGACGATTCCCAAAGGGCAATATGGTGGCGGTGTGGTCATGCTCTGGGATGAAGGGTACTGGGAACCCAATGGGGATGTGGAGGACGGACTCCGTGCAGGTATGCTGAAGTTTGTTCTGAACGGAAGAAGACTTAAGGGAAAGTGGGCTCTGGTTCAATTGAAAGGGAAAGCTGGTGAGAAGCAGGATAACTGGCTGTTACTTAAAGAAAAAGATGAGTATGCCAAAACTGACGACTGGATTTCTGAATTTACCACCAGCATCAGAACCGGACGCTCCATGATGGAAATTGAAGAAGGGGAAGACGAAAAGATCACGAGCAACCCCTTTAGCAGTACCGGCGTGCAGCTGGCCCAATTAGTCCATACGCCTCCTAAGGGTGAGGATTGGCTTTATGAGATGAAATACGACGGCTACAGGATACTGGCCTATATAGAAGACAACAGCGTCCGGCTTATCACCAGGAACGGCAATGATTATACGGAACGGTTCCAGGATGTTGCCTCTTCCCTCGTTGAATGGGCCGGCGGTAGGGCGATGATCCTCGACGGCGAAATGGCCATCACAGACGCAGCAGGCAAGACGGATTTTCAGGCACTGCAGAACTATCTAAAAAATCCCCATACCAAAAACCTGACCTATATCGTCTTTGATCTTCTGGCGCTGGATGGAGCGGACCTTCGGGGACACCGCCTGATTGACAGAAAGGATACGCTTGAAGCTTTGCTGAAGGATGCCCCCAAAAACCTCCACTACAGCCGGCATGTGAGAGGAAAAGGCAAGGAAAGTTTCCGCGCGGCCTGTGAAGCAGGCATGGAAGGGATCGTCGGCAAAAAAGCCGATTCCGTCTACAGCGGCGCAAGAAACGGCGACTGGATCAAACTTAAATGCGATCAAAGGCAGGAATTTGTCATCGGTGGATATACGCTTTCCGATAGAAAAACCAGCGGGGTAAGTTCCCTGCTCCTGGGCGTCTATGCAGGCGGGGATTTAGTCTATGCCGGACGTGCCGGTACCGGCCTGAGCGAAGCCGATATGAAAGAGCTAGAGGAAAAATTTGCGGGCATGAAGAGAATGGAACCCCCTTTCCAACTCGCACCCAAGCCCAGGACGAAGGAAAAGATCACCTGGCTTGAACCTGAACTGGTGGCGGAAATCAAATTTGCAGAATGGACCGAAGATAATCTGTTAAGGCAGGCCAGCTTTAAAGGTCTGCGCACGGATAAGAATCCCAGGGATATCAAAAAGGAAAAAGCGGATGAGGAAATACAGCCTCAATCAGCCGCTAAAGAAACGGAGAGAGTCATGGAAGCAAACACCAACGGAATCATCATTGAAGGAATTAAGATCAGCAACCCGGACAAGGTGATCTTTGCCGACCCTGAAATCACCAAAGGGGATGTGATCCGGTATTACGCCCAGGTGTCAGAGCGCATGCT
>Ga0209125_1002677_pt1 | contig 13274 bp, 12 predicted proteins | sample BarGraIncub1131A_FD_184503 | JGI IMG/M metagenome (GOLD analysis project Ga0209125, IMG submission 184503) | Arctic peat soil microbial communities from Barrow, Alaska - Barrow Graham LP Incubations 11-31A (SPAdes) (version 2) | ecosystem: Environmental > Terrestrial > Soil > Wetlands > Peat... | reverse complement strand
GATTCATCACGCTGGCGGCCGTCCTGCCCATCGTTGGAACGATACCTGTGGCAGCGCTCGCACTGATCCTGGGCATCGACCGTTTCATGAGCGAGGCTCGGGTCATCACCAACCTGATAGGTAATTCTGTGGCTACGATCGTGGTAGCAAAATGGGAAAATGAGATCGACCCGGAAACAGCCACACGTACGATTGGTTAAAGAATTATGATTACCTTGAGTTTAAATTATTTAGTAAATTGCAAATTATGAAGACTAAAATTAGCGACTTAATTTTCAGGGTACTGAATCTCATCAGGAAACCCGTTGTCACAAGAATTTCTTTGCTTTTTATTGGATTCACTTCAACGGTGTGGTTCTTGATTCGTGTCATACCAAAACCTTCCCGGGCAACCTATCCGTGTATGCAGGCAGCAGCTCCGTTGATGTCGGGTTTTGTCATCTGGCTTCTGGCATTGTCTGGAACTACACTTGCTTTCAAAAAAGCCAGACAAAGGTGGTTGGAGACCAGGTATGTTGCCGCCTCCCTGTTAATCGTTGCCGGAATTGGCGCGGCAGCCGTTCTGACGTCAAAATCTTCCTCTGAAGTGTATGCTGCTCCAGCCAAACTGGATATCTGGTACAAACCCAACCTTCCGCTTGGCGAGGCAAAGGGAATATTTCCAGGTCGTGTTGCCTGGGTACAGAATCCAAAAATTGCATCGTGGGACGGAAAAACCGGAATGTGGTGGGAAGATCGGTTCAATAATCAGCCGGAAACCGATACGCTTTTAAAACAGACCTTATCAGGACTGACGGAGACGAAGAACGAAAAAAAATCCTGGGATGTCTTGTTTCACTTTTATAACAAAACCAGAAAGAATGCTGATGCCGGCTACAAATCGGGAGAAAAAGTGGCCATCAAGATTAACCAGAACAATACCAGTTCTCACGAAAGCAGCAATGAAATTAACGCCAATCCGCAGTTGATCCTGTCGCTCTTGAAAAGTTTGGTGAATGAAGCCGGAATTCCTCAGGAAGACATTACCCTCGCTGATCCCAGCAGGTTTATCACCAACAATATTTACGACAAATGCCATTCAGCTTATCCGAAGGTGCATTACATCGATCACGATGGTGGTGATGGTCGCGAGAAGGCCGCTTTTGTTGAGAATGGATTTACTTATTCAAACGATTTCAAAGGAATGACCAGAGGAATTTCAGCTAGTTTTGCTGAAGCCAATTATGTAATCAATCTGGCAATTATGAAAGGGCATGTCGGCCAAGGTGTAACCCTTTGTGCAAAAAACTTTTTTGGATGCACTAACATTGAAACCGATTGGCATAAAAACGCACACGGCGGTGGTTTTAGTCAAAGCAAGGAAGGGAAGCGTCAATACTCGGTCTATCCCGATTTCATTGGGCATAAAGATTTAGGTGGGAAAACGGTGCTTTACCTGATCGATGCTATTTACAGCAACAAGGCCTTAAACGGTATACCAAATTCCAAATGGACATTGCCTCCTTTCAAAGATGAGTGGATGGGGAGTTTGTTTGCTTCTCAGGATCCGGTTGCCATTGAATCGGTGGTACTCGATTTCGCCCTGGCAGCATGGCCCGATGCGCCTGAAATGATGTATAGCGATTATGCTATGGAAGAAATGGCTCTGGCTGGCAACCCACCTTCAGGAACAATTTACGATCCGGAAAGGGATGGCACCCGACTGACCAGCCTTGGGACGGCAGAGCACTGGAACAATCCAATCGACAAAAAGTATTCCCGCGACTTAAAATCCGGGAATGGCATCGAATTGGTATATAAAAAGGTAAATTAATTAAACAAATTATACTCAGATGCGAAAACTATTTTTGGGAAGTCTGGTTCTTATTTTAAGCCTGTTCTTCCTCCATGTTGAAGCCCAAATGTCTGGCGCTAAAATCGGCTCCTTCGATAATTTTTGCGATATTGGCGCCCCTGAGATTCCGGGTACGGCAAGCTTTGGAGAACCTACGCAGATCTATTATCTGTCCGGCTCGGGAGCCAACATCTGGTTTGGCCAGGATAGTTTTTCCTTTCTTACCAGGAAAATGAAGGACGACTTTATCCTCCAAACGCGGGTGCGGTTCATCGGCGAAGGTCATGAACTTCACCGAAAAACTGGTCTGATGATCAGGAAATCCAATGCCTCCAATTCGCCCGTGATAGCATGTACGGTACACGGCGACGGACAGACCTCGCTGCAATACAGGATTGCTCCGGGTGATACCATGAAGGAAATCAAGTTTACTATCAAGGGGCCTGATGTGCTTCAACTGGAGAAGAAGGGCAATACCTACACCATGTCGGTGGCTCATTTCGGGGAGGTGTACCAATCTGAAAAAATTGAGAATTTGGATCTTGGCGCCGACCTGCTCGCCGGATTATTCATCTGCTCACACAACAACAAATTTTCTGAAGCGGTTGAATTCACCAACACGCGTGTCTTCAATACGGCACCCGAAGATATGGTCCAGTACAAATCCTATCTGGGAAGTCAGCTGGAGGCGATGGATGTCTCTTCTGGTCAAAGGCAAGTACTGGCAAGCGCCGCCGGATCGTGGCAGGCTCCAAACTGGACTCCTGACGGGAAAACGCTAATCTACAATACCTCTGGAAAACTTTATAATTTCGACCTGGCCACCAGGGAATCTACCGTTTTGAATACAGATTTTGTCAGCAAAAATAACAACGACCACGTCCTGACTTTTGATGGTAAACAAATTGGCCTCAGCAGTTCGGCAGATGAAAACAAGGGACAGTCGGTGGTGTATACTGTTCCTGTAACTGGCGGAATACCGAAAAAAATCACGGCAAACAGTCCTTCGTATTTTCACGGCTGGTCGCCGGATAGCCAATTTCTCGTCTTCACCGGTGAACGTAACGGCGACTTCGATATCTACAAGATTTCGAAGGATGGCGGCAAGGAGATACGGCTCACGGAGGCAAAAGGGTTGGATGATGGTTGCGAATTTTCTCCGGATGGCAAATATATTTACTTCTGCTCCACCCGTACGGGTAACATGCACGTCTGGCGGATGGATCCGGACGGAAAGAATCAGACGCAGTTGACCTTCGACGGAATGAACAACTGGTTTCCGCATGTTTCGCCCGACAATAAATGGCTGGTATTCATCACTTTTCCGAAGGAAGTCCCGGCGAATCAACATCCTTTCTACAAACGGGTGTATCTGCGGGTGATGCCTGTTGCAGGAGGGGAAATCAGGACGATCGCATATCTTTATGGTGGACAGGGAACCATCAATGTGCCGAGCTGGTCGCCCGACAGCAAGAAGATTGCGTTTGTCAGTAATGGGAATTTTTGATGATTTCAAACGGTTTTGCAGGACGTCCACGCCCGTTGTCAACCGGATGTCGCCGTTACATATTTTAATAGGACGCCCACGCAGGGGCGCCCCTGCGTGGGCGTCCTATTAAAACGTGTCTACCTGATTACTGCCCCGTTGGTGATATCCCCGAATGGGGTGACAAATACCAGCCAGCCTTCTAAATCCTGTTTTTATTGAACATAAGTTTTGACAAATTAATAAACCGACAATTTATACCTCTTAAAATGAAAAATCAATTTAATCGCACAGGAATTTTTGGTTTGGTACCAATATTCTTCGCCCTGACTTTCCTGGTAAGCACGAGTGCATTTTCGCAAATTCCGGTTAAAGAAAAACCACAGACATATGTGAAAATTACGTTGAACGCCTTTTCATTTAATGATTTACTGCTACCTAATCCGACAACAGGTAAGCAGGCTTTTACGATTCCCGAACTGCTGGACTGGTGTGCCGTGCAGAATATCGAGGCAGTCGACCTGACTGGCTATTATTTCCCGGGTTACCCCGAAGTGCCAACGGATGAATATATTTATCAAATTAAGCAGAAAGCCTTTAAACTGGGGATAGAAATCAGCGGAACCGGTGTACGCAACAATTTTGCCTCGCCCGATCCGGCGGTGCGCAAGGCGGATGTCGAGATGGCCAAGAAATGGATCATCGTCGCCTCCAAACTCGGAGCCCCGGTAATACGGCTTTTTGCCGGTGCGGTCCCGAAAGGCTACGAAAATAAATGGGACGAAGTAGCCGGATGGATGGTCGAATGTTTCAAAGAGTGCGCTGCTTATGGAGCCCAGCATGGCGTGATAATCGGTATTCAGAACCATGGCGATATGCTGTGGACGGCAGAACAATGCATCAAAATCATGAAGGCCGTCGACTCAAAATGGGCCGGAATCATCCTGGATACAGGCAATTTCAAGGTTCCGGATCCTTACAAAGACATCGAAACGATTATCCCGTACACCGCCAACTGGCAGGTAAAAACGAGTGTCTTCGGCAATGCCAGTAACGTAAAAATTGATATCCCGCGCCTGATGAAAATCATTAAGAAAAGCGGCTACCGCGGATATCTACCCATCGAGACGTTGAAGATGAAGGACCAATCCTACGATCCGTTTGTGCTGGTCCCAGCCTTCATCAAAGAGCTGAAAGCCGGCATGGATAAGGAATTCAAATAAATGTTTGTTATTATGCAGCAGCTACCTAATGTTGGAGCTACATGATTTTTAATAATAAATTTGAATTGTGTTACCTTATTAGCTAACTTTGCCTTGTGAATGAAAAAATAATAAGAAACATCTATTATTTTAATAATTACTATCTTGACTTCTTTGAACAATTAAAGCCAGACGTTAATAGAAAGTTCAACTGGACGTTAATGTTAATTGCGACCCTTGAGAGACTTCCTTTAAAATTTTTCAGCCATATGAAAGGAACATCTGGCATTTATGAGATAAGAGTTGAAGTGGGGAGCGACATTTACAGGGTATTCAGCTTCTTTGACAAAGAGAAGTTGATCATACTGCTAAATGGTTTTCAGAAGAAAACACAAAAGACTCCGAAAAAAGAAATTGAATTGGCAGAAAAACTTAAAAAACAATACTTCAATGAAAAAGAAAGTCAATAAGCTAACTTCTTTCGCTGATCATTTGGATCAACAATATGGTGAAAAAGGAACAGAGGAACGTAACAGGTTCGAGGAAGGTTTTGAAGCTTTTAGACTTGGTGTAATGCTACAGGAACTGCGTAAGGAAAAAGGTCTGACTCAGGAGCAGCTCGCAATAAAATGTGGCACAACTAAAACGTATATTTCCCGTATTGAAAATGATGCCTCAGACATAAGACTTTCTACTCTAATGCGCATCATCAGAGAAGGACTTGGTGGCCAACTTCGCTTGAATGTTGACATGAGTTAGTTGACTATTACCCACTGCCATGCTTCATAGCCATCGACAATCCTGATGAAAATCATTAAGAAAAGCGGCTACCGCGGATACCTCCCCGTCGAGACGATGAAGATGAAGGACCAACCCAACGATCCGTTTGTGCTGGTTCCGGCCTTCATCAAAGATCTGAAAGCCGGCATGGATAAGGCGTTCAAATAAAAGCTTTTTATTATGTAGGAGAAACATAATGTTGGAGAAACATAATCGCCACAAAAGTTCAGGACTTCAATCAGGTGAAAAATCCGGTGAATTTTGCCATTATTTAGGTTACTTTTGAAAATATAAAGATTTGAAAATTTGTATTTTAGGAAATTAAGTGCGAAATTTATAATTTCAACTTTTCCCTAATCTAACTATGTCCTATCAGGCAAAAATCAAGCGTTACTCACTGATTCTTCAGCATATTGAGAAGCAGAAATTCCCGACTATCTCAGAAATGTTGGACAAAATCAGTGAATCCGGCATCAAAATTTCCGAGCGTCAATTGAAACGCGATCTTGAAAGTTTGCGCTATGAATTTGGCGTTGACATCCAATATTCAGTCAACAAGAGAGGATATTTTATTCAAAATGAAGATCTTACATTTCCCTACTTTCTGAAGTTGCTCGAATTCTCCCAAAGTATAGATTTGCTGACCAGCTACCTAAAGGATGGATCTGCCATCGCTGAAATTATTGAATTTGAGGATTACAATTCATTCAAGGGTTTGCAATTTATCCGGGATATTGCAAATGCCATTCAGAAACATTCAGAATTAAATCTGGATTATAAGCGATTTGACGCTGAAATTGCAAAGAGTTACAATTTTCAACCTTACTTACTTCGCGAATACATGAACCGGTGGTATGCAATCGGGCATCTATCAGAAACCAATGAAATAAGGACTTTCGGGCTTGACCGTATTGTTGGATTAACCGATTCTGGCGTGAATTTCAAACGAATCAGGAAGAATGATGTTTCCCGGTTGTTTCCCAATGTGATAGGTATTCATGCTTCAGAACAAGATATTGTAGAAGAGATTGAGCTTGTCTGTCAATCGTTTCAGGGGCACCTGCTTAAAACTTTGCCTTTGCATGCATCACAGAAACTTGTCAGAGAGACTGATTTCGAAATTACCTTTTCATACAATCTGGTCGTTAACCTCGAATTAAAACAAAGGTTATTGATGATGGCCACCCAGGCCAAAGTAACCAAACCTTCAAGCCTGAAAACCGAAATGGAAGCTATGATTGCTGAAGCGATGTACTTCTATAAAAAAATATCCGGAAATTTATTGTAATGAAATGGTAGTTATGCCTAAACATTTTAATTGCATTGTCCAGCACCGGACGCCCACGCAGGGGCGCCCCTGCGTGGGCGTCCAAACAAATATTCACACAAAATTGACGACAAATATCCGGAAATAATACGGGAAAAATGTCAGATTTCAATTCAAATTTTCGTGACCGTAAATCAATGAGAGCTAATGGATTTGATTACTCAGTTGATGGATTTTATTCTATTACTATTTGTACCCAAAATCGGGATTGTTTATTCTGGGAAACAGAATCCCCAACAAGGGCATTGAACGATGCCGGTCAAATGATTGTAAAATGGCATACCGAATTAGAGAATAAATACCCTGAAATCCATTGCCATGAAATGGTGGTCATGCCCAATCATTTTCATTGCATTATTCAGATCGATGGGGAAGGCAGGGATATTGCAACGGACGCCCACGCAGGGGCGCCCCTGCGTGGGCGTCCGTTGCATCCAAATGACCAACCCCATTACGGTCCTGACAACAAAAAATACCACCCAACCATCGGTGAAATCGTCAATTGGTTCAAAACGATGACCACCAACGAATACATTCACGGAGTAAATAATCTGGGATGGAAACGTTTTAGCGGTAAATTGTGGCAACGCAATTATTGGGATGATATCATTCGCAGCGACGCCTCATTGGACCGGATTGCCGAATACATTTTGCACAATCCGGAAAGATGGGAGGAAGATCAATTGAACCCGGAGCGTGGTAAAGATTAATTACATGAATAATGCGGGTGGGACAGGTTTTGACATAGTGTAAGATTATTTTTACCGAATGTGATCAAAGATAAAAATGTGTGATTTTTCCCCATAGATACTATTCCTATTAAAATCACCTAGCATTTCAATATCAATCAACCAATAAAATTGAAATGATTATATTTGAGTCTTGGCTGAATTATACGGAGTTTTTTCATTGAATTGAACTTTAAAAATCAAATTATGATAATAAATGAAACCAGCAAAGAATCTCTTAAGACACTAATAAACGATTTTGATTTTGATAAATTAGAGTTAGAATTGAAGAATCCCAATATCTTCAGAATTTTGAAAATCTCAAGAACAGAAATTCGCCATTCTAATTTTTTAGTTTGGTTATTAGATCCCAACGAAAGTCATAATCTTAAAGATGCATTTCTTAAAAGATTTTTACTGGACATTTCAGTCGAATTGGACATTACGTCAGTTGAGACAGTTGAAATTAGACGGGAATGGCGAAATATAGATATTCTTATTATCACCGAAAATTTTGTGGTGTGTATTGAAAATAAAGTTGATTCCTTTGAACACTCAGATCAGCTGTTACGATACAAAAAAATTATTCGGGAAAGTTTTCCTGAGAAAGAACAGAAATTTGTTTATTTGACTCCAAATCAGATGTTAGCAAGTGATCCTGAGTATATTTCATATTCATTTGATCAAATTGCCAGTATTCTTGAAAGAATGATTTCTCTATTTAGCAGGAATATAACAAGCGAAGTATTACAATACATAAAAGATTATATTGAAACATTAAAACTGGAAATTATGCAAAATCACGATTTGAATCAGCTTGCTATTCAACTATACAATAGGCATAAAGAAGCATTGGAATTTATCTTTCAACATAAACCTGACATTTCAGACTTTTTCTATCCCATTTTTGAGAAAAAAGTTATTGATTCAGGTTGGATATTAGGTTCAACAAATAAAGGGGTAGTAAGATTTCTTACTCCAAATTTGAAGGAAATCTTGCCTCAATTAAAAGGACTAAATCAGAGGGAATCGTTAATATTTGAACTGGACTATTACTGGATGAATCAGAAACAATTATGCTTCAAAACAATAATACCACCTGGAGAAGGAACAAAAAAGGATGATGAAATTCGAAACGAAATATCCAGAATAATTGATGAAGTTAAAGATTCAAAAAATCCAATTGGTAAAAAATGGCTTGTTCATTTCAATGTTAAACATCCTTTCATTTTAGAAGACATGAAGGAGAAATCTATTGAACAAATATATGGGCACATTGATTCCTTTTGGAGGAAAATTGAAGATATTGTTAATAATATAGAAAATCACTTATTGGCAAATAAAGAAATTTTCTTAAAGTTTAAAGATTAAAAATCTTTTATTGAGCGCAAATTGAGAAAGCCTATTTTAGTCCGGAAGATATTTCAAAATTTAACAAAGTAAATATTATGCCAATTATGATTAATACTATCCTGAGAGATGCTGGAATACAGCTCCAGGATATACGATTTATTAGACATAAGGACAAAAAAGCAATGAAAGGCCGTTCACCTTATGAGTTGTGGCGTGACAATCGTTCACAGTTTGATTCGTATCAATCTGTACAGAGTATTGCAAATCGACAAAAACTTACAGCGCCTTATTGGGCAGTATTTGTGGTTAATCTCAGTGATGAAACGATGTTTGCAGGACTCTATGCTGTAAAGTATCGTGGGTTAATGGAACAAGACACTCCCATGCCTCATATGGATGGTATTGACAAAGCTGGATCTTGCGATGTTTACGACCTTATCTTGCAGGACACTTTATTTGACTTAATAGGGAAACTATTTATAGATTGGGGTCCCGGAGCACTTGCTTGGGTACAATACGCAGAACGGAACAATAAATCCATCACAGAGCTTCATAAAGCATTTCGAGAGCCGGATTTCCCGGGATTCTTGAATTTTATTCAGCCTTTATCAAAACTTAATAATATGCCATCAAGCTGGAACGCTGTTTTAAAATCTTCTCGAGGCGTCTATTTGCTAACATGCCCAAAGACAAAAGAGCAGTATGTCGGATCAGCAACTGGTTTAGTTGGATTTTGGGGTCGCTTGCAGGCTTACATCCAAACTGGTCATGGTGGTAATGTTGGTCTAAAGAGCCGGGATGCAAGTGACTATCAAGTTTCGATTTTGGAAGTTGCAGGAACATCTGCAACGGAAAAAGAGATTTTGACGATGGAAGGTCGGTGGCAGTCTAAGCTTCAAAGTATGGAAATGGGATTAAACCGGAACAAAGCTGGATAGTTTTGGTTTTGAACATGTTTTTTATGCTTCGCGGATGAATAAACGAATTGACAAAAAACTATTACCGTTCAGTTCATAACAAACACCATATTCCAGAAAAAGTTCGGCAAGTTGCGAGCATTACATCCCGCAGCGAGGTTTCGCACGGGTGATAAGGCCCCGAAAACCCATACGGCATGGCGTTAACCGTTGTAGATATAAACGAAAATTACCTTTGTTCTAAGCAAGTATTCCGTTATTTAAAATATCTCTCAAAATGAACATCCAAGAATTAACCGAGAAATACACAAAAGGAGAACTTTCAAGTCAAACAGGTGATCCGGAATTACGCCGCAAAGAATTTTCACCATTGTTCAGAAATCTCTATGAAAATAAAGTTGTCTACCATGAACGGTTTACCTGTATCGTAAAATTGGAGAATATTGAACTTTTACCTGATAGATTCTCTGCTAAAGCGATACCGCATTTATTAATCGAAAAGGGCAACAAAATGGATTCGTTTTATCCCCAAAAGCCCTGGAGTATTGGAGCTAATTGGGAATATTTACGACTTTTAAAATCGGCGCTAGTACCCTATTCCGGCTGGTTATTGTGGTGCGATCCTGGATTGACCAGACAGGTAGAGGAACTTGTGCTCGAAAAAAAATTCAAGGAGGCCTTAGATTTAACATTCAATTTATTCAAACTATGAAACTCCTGAATGAACCAACAAATACAATATGAGTTAAAAAACATTGAACGGAACCAGCATCTAAGAGAACTCAATCCGGGACACGTTTTGGCATACACCATAAATACCTTTGTTCTTTGAAAAAATGATTCCCAATTTATGGACAAAGATTATGGAAATAAAACATCTGGAACACAATCTAATTGATCCGGATCCTCCAGAAGAAGACAATCATATAAGGCAACTTTTCAAAGAATGAACCATAGATCGCTACACGGTAAAATCTGCAGTTTATAACCGCATTGACTTTCCTTTGTCAAATAAAATGTGGAAGGCAATTGACAAATCTTTTGAAAAGTGCTGGAACAAAGATATTGGACGCGGTGGGGATGTTTATGCAGAGTTTATAGTAAATTTTATATACAATTCATTGGTTAATAAGCAAATACTGATAGAATACCCCCGGATTGAAAAAATTGTGGAAATCATATTGGATTACATCAAAATGACAGGAGGTTTTATGGATGAACCGCATAGTGAACGGACGCCCACGCAGGGGCGCCCCTGCGTGGGCGTCCGTTCACTATGCGAAGGATTCCTGTTTCGCCCCCGGTATGCGATCCGATCGAATAGGCAAATTGTCCTGTTGATTCCCAGCATGGGTGCCCAATCCACAATTTGCAAAAAATTTTTTAATGGATACAATACCCCTAAATTCCGCCCCAATACGTTCTGAAGATGTTCGGGAATTTGTGCGCCAAGGGATCGATTTTCCCCTGACAAATGATCAATGGTTGGTAATTGATGTTGCCATGGGGAAATATTGGAATCATAGAAAAAAGGGATCGTGGATTTGCAATTAAGACATTGCCGGTTCAATTTTCAGGTATTGTGAAAAGAAAAGAATGTTGATTTCATGGGAGCGTACGTTAAAAATCACCAATCAAATTTGGGCCTATCTGGAAGATAAAGGCCGACTGGTGGATTGAAATATTGCCTAAATTTACATGTTATGCACTAGGACGCCCAGGCAGGGGCGCCCCTTCGTGGGCGTCCTGACCAATATTCAACCACAACCGACATCCTGCAATACCGACATCGTGAAATTTTAACGGCAATAGTTTACCTATCGTAATTGTTATTGGAAAATATTTTCTATGAACAGCGTTATATTGGAAAATATTTTCTATTTTTGATTAAAACACTGTTTATCGTGGAAAATATTTTACCTATCCATCTTCAGGAAGTCATCTTTTCCTCCAGCGATTCTAAGTTAAGCAAGCAAATTTCAAATTTGCAAAAAGCAGGAAAGATAAGGAAGATAGCTGCTCGTATCTATACTTCAAATTTTATTGATTCACCTGATGTGATCATTCGGAGGAATCTCTACCCCATTTTAGGTAAGTTATATCCAGGATCCGTTCTCAGCCATAGGTCCGCACTGGAATTTCAGCCCACCTCGGCAGGTCATATTTTCCTCACCTATACTTATACCAAAAGAATAAGTTTCCCTGGTATTACTGTTCGTCTTTTGGAAGGTCCATCCCCAATCGAAGGAGACAATCCTTTTTCCGGCGAACTATACTGTTCGCAATTTGAAAGAGCATTATTGGAAAATATGCAGGTGAGCCGCCAGCCCGGACCGGAATCTAAGACCCTTACGCTACCTGAAATTGAAGTGCGATTAGAAAAAGTGATTCAGGTAAAAGGAGAAGCTGGATTAAATGAAATAAGAGATAGAGCAAGAGAAATTTCCCAAATGCTGAATATGGAAATTGCATTTGAAAAATTAAACAAACTCATTAGCGCCTTGCTTTCCACCCATCCCTCAAAAATATTGTCATCGCCATTAGCGTTAGCAAGAGCTTTCGGTAATCCTTATGATCCCGCAAGACTATCCTTATTTGAAAAACTCTTTGTAGAACTGAAACAACGAGAATTTAAAGTCCTGCCGGAAAAAAATATTAGTAATCAATCTTTCAGGAATTTTGCATTTTTTGAAGCTTACTTTTCCAATTACATTGAAGGGACAGAATTTGAATTAAAAGACGCCAGACTCATTATTGAAAATGATGCTCCAATGCCTTCCCGGGATGAAGATTCCCATGATGTGCTGGGTACTTTTAAACTTGTTAGTAACCGACAAGAAATGAGTATCATTCCTCGCAGTTCTGACCATTTGTTGGAAATACTTCTATACAGGCATAGCGTGCTGATGAGTGCAAGAACATCTAAAAAGCCCGGAGAGTTTAAGGATAATAATAATCGTGCCGGAGAGACTCATTTTGTTGATCATACACTGGTAAAAGGTACATTCATTAAAGGATTTGATTTTTACCTGGCTTTAACGCATCCTTTTGCCAGAGCTGCCTATATGATGTTCCTGGTAAGTGAAGTGCATCCATTTTTAGACGGCAACGGGCGATTGGCAAGGGTCATGATGAATGCTGAGTTTGTCAATCAAAGTCAAACAAAAATCATCATTCCTACCGTTTACCGTGACGATTATCTTGGGGTGTTAAGAAAGTTAAGCAGGAAAATGGATCCAACAGCTTACCTAAGAATGTTAGAAAGGGCACAAGAATTCAGCGCAATGATTTTCGGTGATGATATGGATATTCTTGAAAAACATCTGGAGGCTTGTAATGCTTTTAAGGAACCTGATCAGGGAAATCTGAAAATAATTTGAATTGACGGTACCCGGACGCCCATGCAGGGGCGCCCATGCGCGGGCGTCCGTTGGAAAATTCGACCGCAACCGACATTCTGTTTATCTGATTTCTGCCCCGTTGGCAATATCCTCTGCAGGGACGACAAACACCAGCTTTCCCTCCGGATTTTCGGCCATCAGGATCATGCCCTGCGACTCGATGCCCTTCAGATTCTTAGGTGCGAGGTTCGCCAGAATCGTCACCCGCTGACCGATAATCTGTTCCGGCTCGTACTGCTCAGCGAT
>Ga0209125_1002676_pt1 | contig 13281 bp, 15 predicted proteins | sample BarGraIncub1131A_FD_184503 | JGI IMG/M metagenome (GOLD analysis project Ga0209125, IMG submission 184503) | Arctic peat soil microbial communities from Barrow, Alaska - Barrow Graham LP Incubations 11-31A (SPAdes) (version 2) | ecosystem: Environmental > Terrestrial > Soil > Wetlands > Peat... | reverse complement strand
GGGCGCTCCCCCCCTCCAGCCAATCCGGTCGGCGGTGCCTAACGTTCGCTAGCGAACCAGTGCGGATTGGATGGAGCCCCTCGCGCATGGGGTGGTCATTGGGGAGCTTCCTCGGGAATCAGAATATGTTGAAATCATTTCTTAGCAGTCTCCGACCTGCAAAGATCGCCATCGACGAGAACAGCGTCGTCAATCGGAAAACAGGGCTCGATGTCGCCAAACTTAAGACCTTGGTCGAGTACTTTCCGATCGGCAAAAAGCTGCGCTATTTTCCTGAATTTCAGCGCGATATCGTCTTCGATACCCTGATCGTCGCCTACAGCGTCAACGACCATTTCGTTTATTCGCGCGACGCGATTGAAACGGACGGTAATGGATATCCTGCGTTTTTTTTGATCGGAGAGGACGCCGTTAAGTTGTCTGTGAGCAAGGTCAAACAGTTACATCTACTGGTGCCCGACACGTCGGACATGGAAAAGACGCTGGATTATCACCGCCGCGCCATCATTGGTCGCTCCCGGCAATTCATCAAGGGAAATGCCATTACGCTGATCGCCAATGCAGGCGCACGCGGGATATCGACAGTCGATACGCTGGTGGCAAAACAGGTCACTCTGAAGGATGGCCCTTACGCGAACAACAAGATGGTCTTGCTCGATCCGGAACTTGGCACGCTCAGCGTCACCGATCAGCGCAAACAGCCGCGCGCCAGGACGCGGGTTCCCGTCGATCTGTATTTGAAGAAGGCTGCCCCCGCCTGTTCGTGCCTACTAGCCGACTTTTCGGACTCATCGATTCGACTGCGTGTGCGCGATAGCGGGGACACGCTGCCGACGATGGAAATCAATGACAAGGTAATTCTCGTCATCAATCTTGGCGAATCGGCGAAGACCTACTCGATCAAGGGCGCGGTCCTTCGCCAGTCCGCGGAGTCCTGTGTCATCCAGCTCCAAGCGCTCTATAAGGATCACGCGTTTGCGCCTTTCAATCTGATGGATTCGTTCGAGCTGAAAACAGGTCTCCTGAACTACGGGAGTTGAATCGATCGCCGGTTTTTCAAGCCGCGCTGACGTGCAATAGCCCGCCGATTACCTGCCAGCCGAGGCGAAAGACAATCGCGTCAGCATCTCGGTGCCAGACGGATGCACGGTCGCCGCGGCGCTGGCCCCCTTGAACGTGCCGCCCAGACTAGCGCATCTGGTGCTGGTCAACGGCGCCTTTATTCCGTCCGAGGAGCGCGCATCGCATGCCCTGACAGACGAGGATATGCTCGCCGTCTGGCCGCCGATTGCCGGAGGCTAGGGAAAGATTTCTTTGCCCTGGAGCTTGACAGCGACGCGGCTGATGACGATCGGCGCGGAGGAATTCGTACGCGCTGCTAACGCCGCCTTTCCCGATGCGGTGGGGAGGGAAAGGGCGGCACTGATCGTCAGCGATGCGAAGGCCAGCTTGCGCATTGCGTATAGCGAGGGCGCGTCGCATCCCCTCTGAGCCTGGCGGTCGCCCTGTCTGCTTGTGCAGATCAGCGTGCTGACGGGCGATGCGCCGTCCGCTGCTGCGCTGCTGGCCCGTCTCGATTGGCGCACACAGCGCCGCGGCGGATGAGAAGAATCCTTTGAAAAAGACAACGCCGGGAATGGTCCCGGCGTTCCAGATCGAGGATGACGACGCCGCCGTCGCAGGTTTATGGATCAGAGAATCATTCCGGCGCCGACCGTGTTGTTGGTCGATTCGTCGATGACTATGAAGGCGCCGGTGCCGCGGCTCTTTACATAGGGGTCGACGAAGATCGGCTGCCCCAGCTTGAAGCTTACCTGCGCGATGTCGTTCATCGCCAGCTTTTCGGCTGCCTGGTGCTCCATGGTATTGATGTCCATGCGGAACGCAATGCCTGCCAGTATGGCTTTGCTCTCGCGTGTGGTATGGCGGATGAGGTACTTGCGGCGCGGGTCGAGCGGTGTTTCGGAGAGCCAGCAGAGCATGGCGTCGATCTGTTTGGTGACGGTCGGTAGTTCGCCCGTCTTGACGATCATATCGCCGCGCGAGATATCGATTTCGTCGTCGAGCAGGATCGTCACCGATTGCTCGCAGATGGCGCGCGGCAGCGACTGGCCGAGGATCTGGATATCCTTGACGCGGGTTTCCCGGCCAGTGGGCAGAATGGTGACAGCATCGCCGATCGCCAGGTCGCCCGACTCGACGCGGCCCATGAAGCCTCGGTAGTCGTGCAGCTCCAGGTTGGCCGAATCCTGTGGGCGGCAAACGAACTGCACCGGGAAGCGGAAGGGTTCGGCGCGCTCGGTGTGGGCCGGTGGCGCGCTTTCAAGGATGTCGAGCAAGGTCGGACCGTCGTACCAGTTCAGGCGCTCGCCACGATCGACGATCATGTCGCCATTGAGCGCCGACATCGGCAGGAAACGCACGTCTTCAATGCCCAGTTTTGCAGCGAAGGCCAGATAGTCGGCCTTGATCTGCTCGTAGGTTTCCTGCGAGTAATCGACGAGGTCCATCTTGTTCACCGCGACAATGACATGCGGGATGTTGACGAGGTGCGTCAGGTAGGAATGGCGGCGCGTTTGCGTCAGTACGCCTTTGCGCGCGTCGATCAGGATGATGGCAAGGTTGGCCGTCGATGCGGCGGTCACCATGTTGCGCGTGTACTGCTCGTGACCTGGTGCATCGGCAATGATGTACTTGCGCGTGCCCGTGGTGAAGTAGCGGTAGGCGACGTCGATCGTGATGCCCTGTTCGCGTTCGGCCTGCAGGCCGTCGGTGAGCAGCGACAGATCGACCGCTTCCATGCCGCGCTTCTGCGAGGTGCGCTCGATGGCGCGCAGCGTGTCGGCGAGGATGGTCTTGGTGTCGAACAATAGGCGGCCGATCAGCGTGCTCTTGCCGTCGTCGACACTACCGCAGGTCAGGAAGCGCAACAGGCCGTTGTCTAGTGCTGGAATGTTTTCGATGGCGGACATCAGAAGTAGCCCTCTTTCTTGCGTTGTTCCATGGACGCGTCGGACGTTTGATCGTCGAGGCGGGTGGCGCCGCGCTCGGTGATCGTCGTGGTCGCGGTTTCCTCGATGATCTTGGCGACGCTGTTGGCGTCGGATACGACCGGCGCCGTGCAGGTGATGTCACCGACGGTGCGAAAACGCACGGTCAGTGTCTCGATCGTTTCGCCAGCCTTGGCCGGTGTAACCTCAGTGACCGGCAGCATGCCACCGTTGCGCCGCACGATTTGGCGCTGGTGGGCGAAGTAGATCGACGGCAGTTCGAGCTTTTCGCGCTCGATGTATTGCCAGACGTCGATTTCGGTCCAGTTGGAAATTGGGAAGACGCGGATGTTCTCGCCCTTGAAGGCTCGTGCGTTGTACAGGCTCCACAGTTCGGGGCGTTGGTTCTTCGGGTCCCACTGGCCGAATTCGTCGCGGAACGAGAAGATGCGCTCCTTGGCGCGGGCCTTTTCCTCGTCGCGGCGGGCGCCGCCGATGCAGGCGTCGAAGCCGAACTCTTCGATTGCTTCGAGCAGCGTCACCGACTGGTGCTTGTTGCGCGATTCACCTTCCGACTTGAGTACCACGGTACCGCGCGCCATCGAATCCTCGACCGAGCGCACGATCAGACGCTCGCCGAGTTCGGCGGTGCGCTTGTCGCGAAAATCGGTGACTTCCTTGTAGTTATGGCCGGTGTCGATATGCATCAGCGGGAAGGGAAACTTGCCCGGCCGGAACGCCTTTTCGGCGACGCGTAGCATGCACACCGAATCCTTGCCGCCGGAGAAGAGCAGCACCGGGTTGGCACACTGGCCAGCCACTTCACGCATGATGTGGATGGCCTCGGATTCAAGCCAGTCGAGGTGCGAAAGCGTTGTTTTCGAGAGTGTTGCAGTACTCATGATTTACCTGTGTGTATGGCCATGTTTCAAGCGTGCTTGACGTGCAGCCCGCATTCTTTTGACTCCGGGTTTTCCCACCACCAGCGGCCGGATCGCACATCCTCGCCCGGCGTCACCGAGCGTGTACAGGGCGCGCAGCCGATGCTCGGGTAGAACCTGTCGTGTAGGGCGTTATACGGCACTTGGTTGCGCTTGAGATAAGCCCACACTTCCTTCTCGCTCCAGTCAGCCAGTGGATTGAATTTTTCCAGCCCGTTGCTCTCATCGAAGGCGCGCACCGGCAGGCCGTCGCGTGTTGCCGACTGTTGCGCGCGCATGCCCGTGATCCAGGCTTTCTGGCCGGCCAGGGCGCGCTGCAGCGGCTCGACCTTGCGTACGTAGCAGCAGCCCTTGCGCAGGTCGACCGACTCGTAGAAAGCGTTGATGCCATTTTCGCGCGTGTAGGTCTCGACCAGATCGTGGCGCGGATAATAAAGCTTCAGCGCCAGACCATAGTGTTTCTTGACCTCGGCGATCAGGTCGTAGGTTTCCAGCGGCAGGCGGCCGGTATCGAGCGAGAAGATCTCGATGGGTAACTGCTCGCCGACAATCAGGTCGGTCAGCAGCATGTCTTCGGCGCCAAGGCTATTGGCGAATACCGCCGGCGAAAAATCGGCGGCAATTTGGCGCAGCAGCGTGCGCGTTGCTGCCGTCTTGGTGTCCACTGAATCGAGCAGTGCCTCGTCTTTGAGGTTGACGTTGATGCTCATGTTGGCCCTTATGCGACGCGGCGGCGGAAGAGGGGTTGCGGCTGGTCGACCGCCGCCTGATAGGTCTCGCTGAACGTATGCAGTCCGGCCAGTGCCTTCTCGATGTCCTTGTCCGCACGCACCGCGTAGGCGTCAATGCCGCAGCGCTTCATGAAGAATAGCTGGTCCTGCAGCACGTCGCCCAGCGCCCGGATTTCTCCCCGGTAGCCGTAACGCTCGCGCAGCAGGCGAGCGGTCGAGTAGCTGCGTCCGTCGGTGAATTTCGGGAAGTTTACGCCGATCACGGTGAAGTGATCGAGCTCGTCAGCAATCGCTTCCGGACTTTCGCCACTTTCTAGCCAGACGCCGATTTCCCGGCCGCGTGCGACGATCTCCGCTTTGCGCACTTGCCAGACGGCGAGCGGCAGCAATACCGAGGCATTAGGTAGCGCGACGGATTCGGCGCTCTCGCCATCGGTGAGTTTCAAGAGCAGCCAGCTATCGTCCACGATGCTCTCGTTCTTGATGATCTTAGGCATTGGCTACCTTCCTTTCCGAACTATTTGTGCCGCGCCGCGTCTCGCGTCCGGCGTAGGCGCGCTCCTTGAACGGCGCCAGGCCGAGGCGTTGCACCGTATCGATGAAGCGTTCGCTGGGTGTGCGGTTTTCCAAATAGACGTTGATTAGCGCTTCGATCACGCCGGGGACGTCGCCGGCCGAGAAGGACGGCCCGATCACACTGCCGATCGTCGCGCTGTTGCCCTGCTGGCCGCCGATCGTGATCTGGTACCATTCCTCGCCGCTCTTGTCGATGCCGAGGATGCCAATGGCCGCCACGTGGTGATGACCGCAGGAGTTCATGCAGCCCGAGATGTTGAGCGAGATGTCGCCGATGTCGTGCAGATAATCGAGGTCGTCGAACACCTTCTGCACAGCTTCGGCCACCGGTACCGAACGGGCGTTGGCCAGCGCGCAGAGGTCGCCGCCGGGGCAGCAGATGATGTCGGTGAGCAGGCCAATGTTCGGCGTAGCGAGGTCGTTGGCGCGAGCAATCTGCCACACTTCGTAAAGATCGCTCTTCCTGACATCGGACAGCACGACGTTCTGTTCGTGGCTGACGCGCAGTTCGGCGAAGCTGAAACGGTCGGCGAGGTCGGCCACCGCTTCCATCTGCAGGTCGGTGATGTCGCCGGGCGCAGCGCCTGTCTTTTTGAGCGACAGTGTAACCGCCGCGTAACCCGGCGCTTTGTGTCCATGCACGCTGCGCTTCGCCCAGTTGGCAAACCCCTTGTCGTCCTTGAGGTGGGCGGCGTAGCCAAGGTCCTCGGCGGGCAGTGCGGCATAGGCCGGCGCGGCGAAGTGCGCGGCGATGCGCTCGAACTCGTCATCGGTCAGCGTCGTCGGGCCATCCTTTAAGTGCGACCATTCTGCCTCGACCTGCCGGCCGAACTCTTCGACGCCGAGTGCCTGCACGAGAATCTTGATGCGTGCCTTGTACATGTTATCGCGGCGGCCGTGGCGGTTATACACGCGCAGTACGGCATCGAGGTAGGAGAGCAGGTGCTGGCGCGGCAGGAATTTGCGCACCACCTTGCCGAGTATCGGCGTGCGGCCCAGACCACCGCCAACGAAAACCTTGACGCCCCATTCGCCAGTGTCGTTCCTGACGATCTCCAGGCCGATATCGTGCGCCCGAATGACAGCGCGATCCTGCGCCGCGCCATTGACGGCGATCTTGAACTTGCGCGGCAGGAAGGCGAATTCCGGGTGGAAGGTCGACCACTGGCGCAGTACTTCGCACCACGGGCGCGGATCGGTCAACTCGTCGGGCGCTACGCCGGCGAAACAATCGGTGGTGATATTGCGGATGCAGTTGCCCGACGTCTGTACAGCGTGCATTTCAACGGTCGCCAGTTCGCCGAGAATTTCCGGCGTTTCCTCGAACTTTGGCCAGTTGAGCTGCATGTTCTGGCGCGTCGTGAAGTGGCCGACACTGCGGTCATAGCGGCGCGAAATGTCGGCCAGTTTGCGCAATTGTGCGGCGGCAAGCATGCCGTACGGAATGGCGATGCGTAGCATTGGGCCATGACGCTGGATATAGAGGCCGTTTTGCAGGCGCAACGGACGCAACTCGTCCTCTGACAGATCGCCTGCTAGGTTGCGCGCGATCTGGTCGCGATACTGCGTAACGCGTTCGTCGATGATCTGCTGATCGATGCTGTCGTAGCGATACATTCGTCGCTCCTCTTATTTAGAGCTGCTTTTACAAAGCGATTAATTTGCCGCCGACCAGCACCAGCATGGTGGCAAGGATTGGGCGCAGGAAACGGTCCGGCACTTTAGCCGAAGCGTGGCTGCCAAGCCAGATGCCGGGCAACGAACCGAGCAGCAGACTACCGAGCAGGGACCAGTCGACGCTGCCGATCATCCAGTGACCGATGCCGCCGACCAGAGTTAGCGGCACGGCGTGGGCGAGGTCGCTGCCGATGATACGAATGGCTGGCAAGCGCGGGTAGAGGTAGAAGAGCACTGCTACCCCAAGGGCGCCCGCACCAACCGAGGAAATCGTGACCAACACGCCGAGAACCGCGCCAACCGCAACGGTGATCGGTGCCTGCAGGCGGGTATGCGCCGGATCTTCTACGTGGACCAGTGCATGACGCTGAAGGTTCTTGCGAAAGACGATGGCGACAGCGGTGAGCAGCAAGGCGACGCCGAGCGACATCGAGATGACCTGAGCGATGGCCGGGCTCTGCTTGGGTAGCAGCGACAGTGCCCAGATGGTCAGCGCGGCGGCGGGAATACTGCCGGTCGCCATCAAGCCAGTGATGCGCCAGTCGACATGCCCCTTTCGGGCATGGACCGTGGTGCCGCCTGTCTTGGTGATCGCCGCATAGAGCAGGTCGGTGCCAACGGCGGTGGCCGGATGGATGCCGAACAGCAGCACTAGCAGCGGCGTCATCAGGGAGCCGCCGCCAACGCCGGTGAGACCGACAATGGCGCCAACAACAAAGCCGGAGAGTGTGTAGAGCCAGTTCCAGTCCATGAGGCACCGCAATGAGAAGACAGCGAATCGTAGCAGCGCGGCGTTTGATAGAAAAAGAATATTCGGTTAGATTGCTATAACCAATAGTTATGAGCAAAGCACATGAAGCTACAACAACTCCGTTACCTCATTGAGGTTGCGCGTCGCGGACTCAATGTTTCGGAAGCTGCTGAGGCACTCTATACCTCGCAGCCCGGCGTTTCCAAGCAAATCAAGCTGCTCGAGGAGGAGCTTGGCGTCATCGTCTTTGAGCGCAGCGGGAAGCGGTTGACGGCCATCACCGAGCCGGGTCAAGCCGTGCTTGAAATTGCCGAACGTATCCTGCGCGAGGCGGAGAACATCAAGCGCGTCGGTGAGGAATTCGCTGGCGGTGATTCCGGCCGCCTGGTCGTCGCGACGACGCATACGCAGGCGCGCTACGCGCTACCTGCCGTCGTGGCGCGCTTCGTAGAACGCCATCCGAAGGTGCGTCTGTCGATGCACCAGGGTAGCCCGACGCAGATTGCCGAATGGACACTCAAAGGTGAGGCCGACATCGCCATCGCCACCGAAGCCCTTGATCAGTACCCGCAATTGCTGATGCTGCCCTGTTATCAATGGACGCACTGCGTGATCGCCCCGGTCGGGCATCCGCTACTCGACGGGCGCGGGCTTTCCCTGGCCGAACTGGCGCGCTGGCCGTTAATTACCTATGACTTGGCATTTACCGGTGGCACGCGCATCAGCGGTGCTTTTGAACGTGCCGGGCTGACGCCCAACGTCGTGCTCGCGGCAATCGACGCCGATGTGATCAAGACCTATGTCAGCCTCGGCCTGGGTCTCGGAATTGTTGCCCATCAAGCCTACGATGCGGAGCGCGATACCGGTCTGGTCGCGCTGGAGGCCGGGCAGTTGTTCGGTTCCAACACGACGCGCATCGGCCTGCGGCGTGGCACGCACATCCGGCGCTACGAATACGACTTCATCGAACTGTTTGCCTCGCAGCTAACCAAGAAGGCGGTGGACATGGCGATGGCGGGAACGGGCGACGAATATCAGCTGTAAAGACCGTGTTGCGCGCGTTCGGTGGCTGGCTATTCGCCATCCTCGTCGCTGTCTGGCTTGCGATTGGCGTGCCGGCCGTCTTCCTTGCCAAGTTGCTGCACCATTTCCTGAACCGTCGGAAACCAGCGATTCGTCGAAAACTCCGACGCGACTCTTCCGTGCATCTGTCTGGGGTCGCTACCGCACACCACGATCTCCATGGCCTGGTTACGACATTCCGAGATGACGGCTTTGCAAACTTCGGCCTGATCAGCACTTAGCGCATTGGAGGGAAGTGCCAGAGCGACGGACGGTTTGGTCGTCGTCCACGTGGTGTTCTCCGCCAGCACCTTCAGCGCCCGTTCCGGGGATCGACCGAGAACGCGGAAAATGGCCACGGACTTGGCCAGACCCTGGCCAGGGTCCTGTTCGTGAGCATCGTCAATAAGGTGGCGGTGTACGGAGAGGCGGGCAATTAATTGCATGGCACGGTTTCCTGATCGGGCTTGCTTGGCTGCGAAATCCTGCTGTTCAGCCTATTGTTCCGCTGCGTCGCTGTCTGTTGAAGGGCTGACTAGGCGGTCGGCATGGACCCGGGAACCGGCATGGTCGATGACGTACTGCCCGATCAGCTTGCGCACAACCTGTGACGGTGTCAGATCTTGTGCCGTACAGATTTCATCAAAGAGTTGCTTCTTTTTCGGGTCAATCAGGACGGTCAGTCTGGCGGTTCGGCTTTCCATGCAGCGGACTCTTTAATGTTTTGTGTGAACGCAATTATAATAAAAACAGCATCCGAAGTACATGCGATGCTAAGGCCTTCATCCGTCTTCAATTCGCTCCTTGCTGTTCCGCCGGTCGCGGGTGCATCGCCGGCAGGGTCAGCGAAACGCTGAGTCCGCTCGTGGGCGTTGTTGAATCCAGCTTAACTTGTGCGCCATGCAGCTCGGCAATGCGCGCCACGATGGAGAGACCCAGTCCATGTCCTTCCTCGCCGCTTTCGTCGATCCGCCGAAAGCGCTCCATGGCTTCGGCCCGCGCGGCCTCTGGAATGCCGGGGCCGCTGTCACTGATCTGCAGGCATGCCCCCTCGTTGTCGGCACGCAGCCGGATGCGCACGTCGCCGCCACTGGGCGTGTAGCGAATGGCGTTATCCACCAGGTTGCGCACGAGAACCTGTAAGAGCAAGGGCGCGCCACGGACGGTCACGGCGGCGCCTTCGTCGACTTCGAGTTCGATGCCTTTTTCGATCGCCGCCGGAACCAGCTGGGCAACGGTGTCGACGACCAGCGCGCGCAAGTCGCAGAACTCCTTGCCTGGGAGTTCGTATTGCGCATCGAGGCGGGCCAGCGTCAGCAATTGATCGAGCAGGCGCGCCGCACGCCGGCTGCCGGCGACCAGATTGGCGAGGGCGCGGCGTCGCGTGTCTTCATCGCTGGCCGCATTCGCCACTTCAGCGTGGGTTTGCATGACGGCCAGCGGGGTGCGCAGTTCGTGTGCCGCGTCGGCGGTGAAGCGCCGTTCGTTTTCCTGCGTGCGGCTGACTTGCTCGAAAAGCCGGTTCAGGCGCTGCAGAATCGGCACGATTTCGCGCGGCGCAGCGCTCAAGGCGATGGGTTGCAGGCGACCCGGCGTCTGTGCGGCGATTGAATCGGCCAAGCGCGCCAGAGGACGGAAGGCGACGACAACGAACCAGCCGAGCGCGAACCCCAGTGCCGGCAGCCCGAAGGCCAGCGGCATCAGCAAGTGCCAGGCGAACTCGCCGCTCACTTCATCGCGACTGTGGGCGGCGTCCGCCACTTGAACCAGGTAGCGATGGGCGGGATCCCAGGTGCTGAAGACTCGCCAGTTCTTGCCTTCGACCTTGACGTTCGAAAAGCCTTCGCTTTCTGCTGAAAGGCGGGTTTCCGGCGATCCGGCCGAGCGGGTTAGCAGGCGATTTTGACCTTCCCAAATCTGGAACGCGACTTTCTTGTCGTAGTGGTGGCGCGGCAGGTGTTCGTCGAGTTCGTGAGCCTCGTCGCCGAGAAAGGCGAAGAGTAGCGTCGCCGACTGCGCCAGATGGGCATCGAGCAGTTCTTCGCTTTCGTGCCTGGCCTCGCGATAGGCGAACAGGGCGACAGCCAGCCAGGTGAGCGTAACGGCAACGAGGACGCCGAGCAGAATGCGCCAGCGCAGCGAGTAGCCTTTCATTTGCCGTCCTCGGGAATCAGGTAGCCGACACCGCGTACGGTACGGATCAATTCCGGGTACAGCTTGCGGCGCAGGTGGTGGATGTGCACTTCGATGGCGTTCGATTCGAGTTCGTCGCCCCAGGCATAAAGCCGCTCTTCGATTTGCGCCTTGGTCAGGACGCGGCCGGCGTGATTGAGCAGTTCGTGCAGCAGGTCGAACTCGCGCGCCGAGAGTTCGACCGCTTGCCCGGCCAGTTTTACCTGGCGGCCGGCGGGGTCGAGCCGCAGCTTGCCGTGCACGATCTCCGCCGCCGCACGGCCGCCGGTGCGGCGCACCAGTGCACGCAGACGGGCCGCCAGCTCGTCGAGATTGAAGGGCTTGATGACATAGTCGTCGGCGCCGGCATCGAGACCGGCGACGACGTCTTCCGGCGAGTCGCGGGCGGTCAGAATGAGGACCGGCAGTGCATTGCCTCCACCGCGCAGGCCCTTGAGCACCTCAAGGCCGGACAGTCGCGGCAGTCCCAGGTCGAGAACGAGCGCGGCGAACGGTTCGCTGGCCAGTGCATGGCGCGCGGCGAGACCATCGGCGACCCAGTCCGCCTGCCAGCCAGCCTGACGCAGGCCCATCTGGATGCCCTCGCCGAGCAGCGGGTCGTCCTCGACAATCAGAATGCGCACGCCATTACCTCACTGCGAGAAAAATGGTTCCACCAATCAGAGCCAGGACAGCCAGGGCGACGCCCCAATACGCTCGGCCAATCGCCAGATGCGCGCTACCTTGCTTGCAGCCGTGCACCATTGCGCCGACCAGATTCTCCCGGTGCACCGTGCTGGACAGCAGTACCGCTGCGACGTGAAGAGCAACGAGCGCCAGCATGGTGTTGGCCAAGCCTTCGTGCAACTCTTCCACGAGGTCTCTGCCGATTTCGTTGAAGGTTACCCAGCCCGATGCGGCGGTCAGCAGTCCAAGGAACAGCAGGGCCAGCACCGCCAGCGCACCGGCTGGATTGTGGCCGGTGTAATGCGGCGGACGCAAGCGCAGCATGCCGAGCAGGTAGTCGCGAATCGCCGCCGGGCCGCGCACAAACTCGGCGAAGCGCGCATAGCGGCTACCGACGAAACCCCAGATCAGGCGAAAGACGATCAGCGCGGCCAGTACATAGCCGCCGGTGATGTGGATCAGCTGCCAGCGTTCCGATTCGCTGCTCAGGTAGGCAATGGTGAAGGAGAGTGCCAGCGACCAGTGGAAAAACCGCACCGGCAAGTCCCAGACAAGAATTCGCTCTTTCATGGTGCGCTCCTTAACGGCGGCTCGACTTTGGCGAGCCTTCGCTAAAGTCGCCCTGTTCGGCGCGCGTGTGGCAGGCATTGCACTGGGCGAGCGTGCTGCCTTTCGCGGGCGCGCTCAGGCCACGGTGCTCTCTGCGAAACCAGCTGGTTTCGGTCAGGCGGGGCGGCTTCGTGTTGGTCAGGTGCTTGTCTCGCGTACTGGCGCGTGATTGAAGAAATTCGCCGATCTCGCGCTGGCTTTTCGCGTCGAGGCTGGCGTCGGTACCGAAGTGTCGGTCCAGCCCCTGCATGAGCGTCGCCCAGTGGGCGGCGCCGAAAAGATCCGGCGGGTAGGCGACGTGGCAGCTGCCGCATTCGGCGATGTAGGTCGGGGAGAGCGTGTAGCGATGCTCACCGGCCGAGGCGTCGGTGACAACGAGTAGCGCGGCGAGGGGTAGCAGAAGTAGGGCCTTCATTATTCAATTCCTCCGATTCAGGGTTTGACGGTCAGCAGATAGGCCAGCACGTCGCCTTTTTCTTCGGCGGTGCAGGCGCGGGAAAGCACGTCCTTGCAATTGCGCCGGAACCATTTTTCCACCTTGGTTGCATCGCTGAAGCGACGGAGGTTGGCCGACGGCGCCATGGCGTCGATCGGCTTCTTGGTCACGATATGCGCGCCGGTTCGAGCCGGGTTGCGGGTGTGACAGGAGGAGCAGCTCCAGTCGGCGCCGTGGGTGGTGTTGAAAAACGTTTGCCCGCGCTTTGCCGAGAAAGTCTTGAACGACGGATTGGTCTGGCGCGCTTCGGCCAGGAGTGCCGTCTGAACATCGGCGGGTGTTTCGGCCGTGGCCGGCGCGATCAGGCTGACGAAAAGCAAAAATACGGCGTAGGCGGTGCGCATGACTGGCTCCCGATGGTTGATGACGGCGTCAGTATCAGCGCGTTCAATTAAGAGCGGCTTAAGGCGATGGGCGAAAACGCGTCGCTTGATTGTGGGGTGGTTCGGTGGACGTATGTTTTGCGGTGCCGACGAATTCAGTATTTTCCAATTCAGGTATGAGCCTGAAGGGGAGTTAGGCGGAATGGCTTTGGGATGTGGGTTGATAGGTTAAGAAATGGCATTGTAAGGGATTGAGATTTCGGCGG
>Ga0209125_1002675_pt1 | contig 13292 bp, 11 predicted proteins | sample BarGraIncub1131A_FD_184503 | JGI IMG/M metagenome (GOLD analysis project Ga0209125, IMG submission 184503) | Arctic peat soil microbial communities from Barrow, Alaska - Barrow Graham LP Incubations 11-31A (SPAdes) (version 2) | ecosystem: Environmental > Terrestrial > Soil > Wetlands > Peat... | reverse complement strand
TACGGAGTGTTATTTGCACTTAGTTTATCAGGCTATCACCTTATAATCATGTTTTATTTAATAAAAAAGTATTTTGGGATAATACCTGCCATGGTATTTTGTTTTATATTTATATTTTTACTAGATTTTCAAACTTCAGCTTTTAGAGCCTTTATTTTTATTGTTATAGCAAGCCTTTCTAAAAAGTTTTATAAAAATTATGATAGTATATCAATTCTAAGTCTTTCCGCTATAATCTTACTAAGTCTCTGGCCATTTTTTTCAATGGAACTTGGGTTTCATTTATCCTTTTTAGCAGTTTTAGGTATATATTTATTCAATGATAAAATAAAAAGATTTTTTTTCTATCTTCCAGATAATCTTAATAGCTCAATTGCTTTAGCTTTAAGTACTCAAATATTCACTTTGCCCTTTTTAGCCTTTACCTTAAGGGATTTTAGTTTAGGGTTTTTACCAGGGGGTATAATTCTAATTCCTTTTTTTCAGCTTCTTATACCTTTTACTACACTAGTGAGTTTATTATCTTTTTCAACTTTTCTATTTACCATTGGATGCAGCATATTAAATTATTTATTGATGAGCCTTAAGGGTGCCTTGTATATATTATCTTTTTTAAATATGGGAAAAGGGTATATACAAGTTGAAGAAGCTGTATTCATTCTACTACTGCTTATAATTTTTATTTTATATTCTAGGGGAGGTTATAAGAAGTTAAAATATGCTCCCTTATTCTTACTTGTTATTTTCCCAATGTTCAACTATAAATTTATTACCCAGATGTACTATATGAAGTATGGCAATGCAGAACTAATTGAGATTAAATATAAAAATAAAAATGTTTTACTTATTGATGGTAAGATAAAAGGAATAGATAAAATAAAATATATTGAAGGGGTTACAGGCACAAAAGATTTATTTCCAATTGGGGATAATCTGTTAAAAATTAATATTAATCCTGATTTAACTTTAGAGTGCCTCCAAAAAAGCAACAGTTTGGATGAACCAAATATATTACTAAGATACAGAAATATTAATTATGTATTTGCACAGTCAATAAATAATGATTTGTATAGCCATGAAAATTATAATGTAATTGACTTAAAAGTAGGTTATAGTAAAGAGATAACATATCAAGTAGTAAGTTACAGCACTATTTATATTGCATTTAATAAGGTTTTTGTTATAAAGGATTGAGGTAGAAAATATGAGTATAGATAATACTAATTTTTTTATATATTATGGGACGGATGAGGGTAGAATAGACGAGATTTTAGAAGGGCTTGAAGGGAAATATATTAAAAAAGCTTACCAGGATATGAATTATTGCAAATATGATGGTAAAACTGTGGAAGTTTCACAAATAATTAATGCTTGCGAAACTATGCCTTTTTTTGCAGATAAAAAAATGGTGGTTATTTATAGAGCTACTTTTCTAAGAAATGATGGGGACAAGCAAGAAAAAAAGAAATTAGATGAGATCTTAGAATATGCTAAAAGCATGCCTGTGTATTGCATTTTGGTTATTTGTTACGTATTAGAAAATCCTAGAGAAAAAGTTAGTAATGCTATAAAATTCTATAAGGGATCTGGGGAAGTAGTAAAGGTTGATAAATTAAAGGGTATCCAGCTAATAAAAAAAGTTTCAGATCTTTTTCAAGTGAGTGAAAAAAAGGTAGATAAAGTCTTAGTAAATCTATTTTGTAGTCGAATAGATGGAAGTCTTTTAAATATTAAAAATGAAATAGATAAATTATGTTCATATACACTAAATAGAGCTATAAAAAAGGAAGACATTATGCTTATGCTTCCTAACAAAAATGATGATGATATTTTTGATTTAGTCGATTCAATAGCCCAAAAAAAATTGGAAAGAGCTCTTGAATTGTTAAATGAGCTTTTATATAAAGGTGAGTTAATAACTATAATACTATCTATGATTGAGAGGCAATTTAAACTTTTATTTATTGTAAAGGAAAACTCTGAGGCAAAGATAAGCAAAGCTGAAACCTGCAAGAAATTCATATTGAACGAATATATTTATGATAAGCTGCTAATTCAATGTAGGAAGTTTTCAGGGGAAGAGTTAGCGAAAAATATATATAGCTGTATAATATGTGAAAAAAATATAAAAAGTCTTTCCACGGAGCAAAAACTAGAACTAGAATTACTTATAGTTAAAGCCATCAATATTTGATAATAAATAAATTTGGATAAAAATAAAAACTGTTTTGGGTATTACCAAAGCAGTTTCACTTTTTTCTCATTAAGCTGACAATTTATTAAGCTTATTAGCTAATCTAGATTTCTTTCTAGAAGCCATATTCTTATGAATTATTCCTTTTGAAGCAGCCATATCTAAAGCTTTAACTACAGAAACAAATGATGACTTACTCTCTTCAGCTTTACCGCTTAATAAAGAAGCCTCAAACTTTTTAATAGAAGTTTTAAGAGCAGATTTAACCATTCTGTTTCTTAAAGTCTTAGTCATTGTAATCTTAATTCTTTTTTGAGCTGACTTTATGTTTGCCATATTGTTACACCCCCTTATTATAAATTAAACTTATGGGGAACATATTTTATGTTCATATTTATACAACAGAAGCTATTATACCATTTATTATGAACTACTTCAAGTATATTTATTTTAATATTCAAGTCAAATTTAATCACGTTCTTTGAATAGTATATACAAAAGTGGAAAAGCTATACACATAATCTAGTAAGGAGTGATTTGATGTCTAATATTCATACTGATTTAGCAATTGAGTTAAGGGAAATTAACAAAACAGAAGGCAGCGAAATACCTGGCGTTATTGTTAAGGAGTCTCAGGAAGATAACATTAAAATAACGGTAGTGGATGTGACCAGCGAAGAAGGGGAACGAATTATGGGTAAGGCTATAGGCAGATATATAACTATAGATTTGCCTAAATTCACCAGGTATGACAGACAAGTAATAGAAGCGGTTGAAGATATAATGTCTAAACAACTATTAAGCTTGTTAAAAATCCAGGATGGAAATACAGTTTTGGTTGTAGGCTTAGGTAACTGGAATATTACTCCAGACTCTCTAGGACCTAAGGTTATATCAAAGCTTATGGTAACAAGACATCTTAAGCAATTGGTTCCAGATGCCTTGGATGAAGGCATAAGGCCTGTATGTGCAGTAGCTCCTGGAGTTTTAGGATTAACAGGTATTGAAACTAGCGAAATTATCAAGGGAGTAGTAGAAAAAATCAAGCCTGATTTAGTAATCTGCATAGATGCCTTAGCATCTAGAAAGTTAGACAGAGTTAATTCTACAATACAAATATCTAATACTGGTATTTCTCCTGGGTCTGGAGTAGGCAATAAAAGAATGGAGATAAGCAGTAAAACCCTTGGAGTACCTGTGATATCCATAGGAGTTCCCACGGTGGTAGATGCGGCTACAATTGCAAACGATACTATTGATTTAATGATTGATGAAATGATAAAAAAGGCAAAAAAAGGCACGGAATTTTATAGTATGATAAAATCTGTTGATAAAAATGAAAAGCAAGCCCTTATACAAGAAATATTGAATCCTTTTGAGGGAAACCTAATGGTAACACCAAAAGAGGTTGATACTGTTATAGAATCTATATCAAAAATTATTGCAAATGGTATTAATTTAGCCTTGCATAAGGGTATAGATTTAGAGTATATTAATGATTTTCTAAATTAACTGGATCTGATTTGATGAGAAAAATATTATATTTTATTTTATTTTCATGCATTTTAACCATAGTAGTAGTAGGCTTTATTTCCATAAGCTATAAATTGCCAAACACTATAAAAAATCGTTCTTATTTTCAAGTAGAATATAAAGATAATCCTTTTTTGTTATCTATTAAAACTGATGAGTACATTATTGATGTGAGCCCTGATATACCTTACAAAGTTTATAAAACAGTTAAAGTATCATTAAATAATACCTGTAATGATATATTTATATTTTTTAAACAAAAACTGGATAAGTTATAGAAAGCATTATATAATCAGAACTATGTTTATTAACTATTATATAAATATGTTATAATCAATCATATAAATTTAATCGTAGTTTTGGAGGTATTTAAACCATGCAGAGTCTGAGGCAAAAGCATATAAGAAATTTTTCTATTGTTGCACATATAGATCACGGCAAATCTACTCTTGCAGATAGATTGCTCGAAGTTACAGGAACTATAACCCATAGGGAAATGGAAGCACAAATTCTTGACAATATGGATTTAGAAAGAGAAAGAGGTATTACAATAAAAGCTGTTGCAGCTAGAATCATATATAAAAGAGCGGATGGAGAAGAGTATATATTAAATTTAATTGATACTCCAGGGCATGTTGATTTTAATTATGAGGTATCTAGAAGTTTAGCTGCTTGCGAAGGTGCACTACTAGTGGTAGATGCAACTCAGGGAATTCAAGCCCAGACCTTAGCAAATTATTATTTAGCGCTTGACCATAATCTTGAAGTCGTTCCAATAATAAATAAAATTGATTTAGCTAGTGCTAGGCCACAAGAAGTTATTAAGGAGATCGAAGACATAATCGGAATTTCTGCTTCCGATGCTCCACTTATTTCAGCTAAATCAGGTCTTAATATAGAACAAGTTCTAGAAGCTATAGTAGAAAAAATACCACCCCCTGAAGGAGATGAAGATGCTTCTCTAAAAGCTTTAATTTTCGACTCCAGATATGATAGCTATAAGGGAGTAGTAAGCTATATAAGAATAAAAGAGGGCTCAGTTCGTGCTGGTACTAAAATAAAATTAATGGCAACTGAAAAGATTTTTGAAGTAAATGAAGTGGGTATATTTGCACCTCAGTTTGTTCCTGTTGAAGAACTACGTGCAGGAGATGTTGGATATTTAACAGCATCAATTAAAAATGTAAGAGATGCAAGAGTAGGAGATACAATAACAGAAGCTTTAAGACCTGCTAAAACTGCCTTAAAAGGTTATCGTCCAGCTATTCCAATGGTTTTTTCTGGTATATACCCTATAGATGGTGCAAAATACAATGAACTAAAGGATGCTTTAGAAAAGCTTCAAATAAATGACGCAGCCTTATCCTTTGAGCCTGAAACTTCTGTAGCCTTAGGCTTTGGGTTTAGATGTGGGTTCTTGGGGCTATTACATATGGAAGTAATACAAGAAAGAATAGAAAGAGAATTTAATTTGGATATTATAACTACAGCACCCTCAGTAATATATAAGGTAAATAAGACGGATGGTACACAACTTGAACTAACAAACCCAACTAATTTGCCAGATCCGTCCGAAATAAAATCCATGGAGGAGCCCATAGTTAAGGTTTCAATAATAAGTCCTTCTGAATACGTAGGGCCAGTAATGGAGTTATGCCAAAATAGAAGAGGTATATTTAAAGACATGCAATATTTAGAAGCAACGAGGGTACAATTAAATTATGAATTACCCTTAAATGAAATTATATATGATTTTTTTGATGCTTTAAAATCCAGAACAAAAGGTTATGCCTCCTTAGATTATGAGTTAATAGGATATATGACAACTAACCTTGTTAAGCTTGATATTTTGTTAAATTCAGAAATAGTTGATGCATTGTCTATGATTGTTCCTGAGGAAAGAGCCTATAACAAAGGTAGAAATATAGCCGAGAAGTTAAAAGAAGTCATACCAAGACAGCAATTTGAAGTTCCAATTCAAGCCTCTGTAGGTTCGAAAATTATTGCAAGAGAGACTGTAAAAGCTCTTAGAAAAGATGTTCTTGCAAAATGCTATGGTGGTGATATTACAAGAAAGAAGAAGCTCTTAGAAAAGCAAAAGGAAGGTAAAAAGAGAATGAGGCAGGTAGGAACGGTAGAGGTTCCTCAAGAAGCCTTTATGAGCATTTTAAAGGTTGAGTAAATGAGAGGTAATTATCATGACTTGTAAAGCTTTATATATTCATATTCCATTTTGCAAAAGCAAATGTATTTACTGTGATTTTAATTCTTATAGCAAAATGGAAAATCTCATGGAGCAATATTCCTTAGCCTTAGCAAAGGAAATTAATAATTTGCCTCATGAACTATTTGATACTATTTATATAGGTGGGGGTACTCCTACCTATTTGTCTTTAAGCTCCTTAAATATTATATTTGAGGAAATTGATAAACTTAATAAAGCTAAGGATATAGAATTTACCATAGAAGCAAATCCGGGAACTGTTGATGAAGCTAAATTAGAGTTTCTAATTAGGAAAGGGGTTAATAGAATAAGTATAGGTGTACAAGCATTTCAAAATAATTTGCTTAAAACACTTGGACGAATTCATAATACTCAAGAAGCTCTAGATAGTTTTCATATGGCTAGAAGGGCTGGATTTAATAATATTAATATTGATCTTATGTTTGGTATTCCAAAACAAACTTCTAGTAATTGGAAAGAAAGTCTGGATATTTTAGTTGCTTTAAAACCAGAGCATGTTTCTTGTTATAGCCTTATAATTGAAGAAGAAACCCCTCTTTATAATATATATAATGAGGGTAAATTACTTTTACCTAAGGAAGAAGAAGAAAGAGCTATGTATCATTATGCAATAGATTTTTTAAAAAGTTGTGGATATAACCAATATGAGATTTCAAATTTTGCGAGTAATGGGTTTGAATCTATTCATAATATAAAATATTGGGAACTAGAAGAATATTACGGATGTGGTGCAGGAGCTCATTCCTATATAAATAAGATAAGGTATATGAATTACGAAAAGATAGAAGAATATATAAATGCTAAGGAATCAAAAATAATATTAAATAAAAATAGTGAACTTGATGAGATAGAAGAATTCATGTTTATGGGACTTAGAAAAACAACAGGGATAAGTAAAGCTGCTTTCACAAATAAATTCAATCTAAATATTGAATATTATTATAAAGATGTAATCAAAAAACACGTGAAAAACAAGTTATTACATGAAGATAGTAACAGGATATATTTGTCTAATATGGGAATGGATTTGTCAAATATAGTTATGGTAGACTTCTTACTTAGCAAATGAGAGAAAATAAAAGATATCTGGAGCATCTTGTTACTAAATTAAGAATTTGAGCTATTTGTTTTTCTAAGCTTAAATTTGAGAGTTTGACAAATAAAAAATAGAGTGTTATTTTTAATTCGTAACCATTAGCACTCACTACCATAGAGTGCTAACAAGAGGTGATGTTATGGAAATAGATAAAAGAAAGATAAAAATACTTCAAGTAATTATAAACGATTATATTAATACCGCAGATCCAGTAGGGTCTAGGACCATTGCTAACAGATATAATTTGGGTATAAGCTCTGCTACTATCAGAAACGAGATGGCAGATTTGGAGGACATGGGTTATCTAGAACAAACCCATTCGTCTTCTGGCAGGAAGCCTTCTGATAAAGGATATAGGCTTTATGTTGACAAAATAATGCTGCCACAAAGTTTAAGTATAGAAGACGAAATTAAAATTAAAAATGAATTATTGAATGTAGCTTTAAATGAAGTTGAAAAGATGGTAAAGCAAGCAACTGTACTTTTATCAAGCTTAACAAAGCTAACAGGTATAGGTAAGGCTCCTTCTATTAGTAAAAGCTTTATTAAATCCCTTCAACTTATCTATGTGGATAGTAGTAATATATTAGCAATTGTTATTACTGATAGTGGACTCATAAAAAATACCATGATAAGAGTTAAAACTCCCATGAATTTAGATATATTAGCTAAGCTCACAAATATACTTAATTCAAGACTAAGAGGCTTAACTATAGAGGAAATAAATTTGGCAGTTATAAACAATCTAAGAAATGACATGATAGATCATGAATATATATTTGATGCTATTATTCCCACTTTATATGAAAGTTTAAGTCATGATAATGATTTAGAGGTGTATGTAGAGGGAAGCGCAAATATATTTAATTATTCTGAGTATAACGACATTTATAAAGCCAAGGAATTTTTCCTATTGCTAGAGGATAAAGAAGCTATAAAAAGCATGATGGCAAGAGCGGAAAATATTAATATAGTTATTGGGAGCGAAAATTTGCCCAAGGAAGCTAAGGAGTGCAGTATTATTACAACTCAGTATTGCTTAGGTAAGATTCCACTCGGGGTTATAGGCATAATAGGGCCTACAAGGATACCATATTCAAAGGTTATTAGTGTATTAACTAATATAACAAAAGAGCTTAACGAAGGTATTTCAAAATTGTATTTTGATGATCGTTGAGTAACTAAACTACAATAAATTAGCACTGGAGGAATGTAAATGAAAGCAAAGAAAAAGCAAAATGAAGAAATTGATAGTAATGAGGAAGCTGCCTTTTCCGCTGAAGTAGATAATGAAATTAAATCAGAGGAGAAAGAGGTTATAGAGACTGAAGAAGCTCCAATTGAGCCCGAGCCCGTGTCTGAGCCTGAGCCCGTAGAAGTTATTGATGAAAAAAGTTTATTTGAAACTCTACTTTCAGGAATGAAATCAAAAAATAAGAAATTTATTGATGAAAATAATAAGCTCACAAACGAAGTAAATACATTAAAGGACAGACTCTCTAAAATCCTTTCAGAGTATGAAAATTTCAGAAATAGGACAGCTAAAGAAAAAGAAGGTATTTATAATGATGCCTGCGAGGATATACTCAAAAATATATTCCCGGTTATTGATAATCTTGACAGGGCCTCTAAAATGACAGGATCTATAGAGGATATTGAAAAGGGTATACAGATGACATTAAAGCAATTTCAAGATGGCTTAGAAAAAATTAATGTTGTTGAAATAGTAACAGAGGGAGAATTTAATCCACACAACCATAATGCAGTAATGCATATTGAAGATGAAAGCTATGGTAAGAACCAGGTTATAGAGGTATTTCAAAAGGGATACCAAAGAGAAAATAAGGTTTTGAGATATAGCATGGTAAAGGTCGCAAATTAGTAAAGATTTAAGGAGGAATATTAAATGGCTAAAGTAATAGGTATCGATTTAGGAACAACAAATTCATGCGTCGCAGTAATGGAGGGTGGAGAACCAGTAGTAATTTCTAATTCTGAAGGAGCTAGAACAACTCCATCAGTTGTATCCTTTCAACCAAGCGGTGAAAGATTAGTTGGGCAGGTAGCTAAAAGACAGGCAATAACTAACACAGACAGGACTGTTGCATCAATAAAAAGACATATGGGAACAAACCATAAAACTACTATAGATGGAAGAGATTATACCCCACAGGAAATATCAGCTATGGTTCTTCAGAAATTAAAGGTTGATGCAGAAAGTTATTTGGGAGAAAAGGTAACTCAAGCAGTTATCACTGTTCCTGCATATTTTAATGATAGTCAAAGGCAAGCAACTAAAGATGCTGGAAAGATTGCAGGACTTGAAGTCCTAAGAATTATTAATGAACCAACAGCAGCTTCTTTAGCTTATGGATTAGATAAATTAGATAAGAATCATAAAATATTAGTTTATGATTTAGGTGGTGGAACTTTTGATGTTTCAGTACTTGAACTAGGCGATGGTGTATTTGAAGTTAAATCAACAAATGGTAATACCCACCTTGGTGGAGATGATTTTGACCAAAAGATTATAGATTTTATGGCAAATACTTTCCTAGCTGAAAACAAAATAGATTTAAGAAAAGATAAAATGGCCCTTCAAAGACTTAAGGAAGCAGCAGAAAAAGCAAAAGTTGAATTATCTTCAACTATGCAGACTAACATAAATCTTCCTTTTATAACTGCTGATGCCAATGGACCTAAGCATATTGATATTAACTTAACTAGAGCAAAATTTAATGATTTAACTCATGATTTAGTTCAAGCAACTATTGAACCTATGAGAAAATGTATTGAGGATTCAGGGTTATCGCTTGATGATATAGATAAAATAATCTTAGTTGGAGGTTCTACCAGAACACCTGCAGTAGTTGATGCTGTAAAGAATTTTACTGGGAAAGAACCCTCTAAGGGAGTAAATCCTGATGAATGTGTTGCTGTGGGAGCCGCAATACAAGCAGGAGTTCTTACTGGAGACGTTAAGGATATATTACTTCTTGATGTAACGCCACTTACCTTAGGACTTGAAACTTATGGAAGTGTAGCTACAGCTCTAATACAGAGAAATACAACTGTTCCTATAAGGAAAAGTCAAATATTTACCACAGCTACGGATGGCCAAACTTCAGTTGAAATCCATGTAGTTCAAGGTGAAAGACCAATGGCGAACGACAATAAGACTTTAGGAAAATTTACATTATCAGGTATAGCGTCTGCAAGGCGAGGTGTTCCACAAATTGAAGTAACCTTTGATATTGATGCTAATGGTATCGTTAATGTTACTGCAAAGGATAAGGGGACTGGTAAAGAAGCAAACATTACAATAACATCTTCAACTAATCTATCCGATGCAGAAATAGATAAGGCTGTAAAAGAAGCAGAAGAGTTTGCAGCAGATGATGCTAAAAGAAAAGAAGAAGTTGAAATAAGAAATAATGCAGATCAGATAGTTTATCAAACAGAGAAATCTTTGGTTGATCTTGGAGAAAAGGTTTCTGCCGAAGATAAAGCAAACATTGAAGAAAAGATGAAGGCAGTTAATGATATTAAAGCTGGTGCAGATTTAGAAGCTATAAAGAAGGCAACTGATGAGTTAACTGAAGCTTTCTATGCAGTATCCTCAAAGGCATATGCAGAAGCAAGTCAAAGTGCTGAGCCTAAGGATGAAGCTGGCGCCGGTTCAACTCCTCCAGAGGACAATGTAGTAGATGCAGATTTTAAAGTTGACGACGAAAAATAATTTATAATAGTTTGTTATGCTAAGTGTGTAAAATTCGATAGGGATTTCCCACACTTAGTTTAACTTAATTTAGGTGGTGTAATTTTTGGCAAAAAGGAATTTTTATGAAGTATTAGGTATTGAAAAGGGTGCAACAGAAGACGAAATTAAAAAGGCTTTTAGAAAATTAGCTATAAAGTACCATCCTGATAAAAATCAGGGTGATAAGGAATCTGAAGAAAAATTCAAAGAAATAAATGAAGCTTATCAAGTACTGACAGATCCACAGAAAAAGTCACAGTATGACCAATATGGAACAGCTGATTTTAATGGGGGCGACATGGGTGGAAATTCAGGTGGCTTTGATTTTTCAGACTTAGGTGGTTTTGGGGATATATTTGATTCTTTCTTTGGAGGTGGCGGCGGAGGCGGAGGTAGACGAAGAGGAGGACCTGAAAAAGGGGCTGACTTAGAATCTACACTAAATCTTACCTTTGAAGAGGCCGTTTTTGGCGTAGAAAAGGAAATATCCATCAATAGAAGTGAAAGTTGTAGTACCTGTAATGGCAGTGGAGCTAAGGTAGGGACCTCACCAAGGACCTGTGATAAATGTGGCGGGGTAGGTCAGGTAAAAGTTCAAAGAAATACTCCACTTGGAAGCTTTGTTAGTATGAGTACTTGTGATAAATGTGGTGGTAAAGGGAAAATTATAGCTGATCCTTGTAATGTATGTCATGGCTCAGGAAAGCAAAGAAAAAACAAAAGGATAAAGGTTAATATTCCTGCAGGAGTAGATACTGGAAATGTTATGCCTATGCGAGGTCAAGGGGAAGCTGGATCAAGCGGTGGACCAAGCGGTGATTTATATGTTAATATTAGAGTAGTAAATCATAGCATCTTTAAGAGAAAGGGCTTTGATATATATATAGATCAGCATATAAGCTTTTCTATGGCCACCTTAGGTGTTGAATTAAAGGTTCCAACTGTAGATGGAGATGTTAAATATGTTTTACCTGAGGGTACACAGCCAGGGGCAATTTTCAGACTTAAAACTAAGGGTGTTCCTCATGTAAATAGTCATGGTAGAGGAGATCAATATGTAAATATTATAGTTGATGTTCCTAGGAACCTTAATGAAAAACAAAAATCCGCTTTAAAATTATTTATGGAAGCCAGTGGAGAACTAACTGACGATAACAAGAAGTCTTTCGTAAATAAAATTAAGAGCAATTTTAAATAGTTTTATTAATATTCTAAATTAAGATTTCGTTTTCAAAAGAAGACGGAGTCTTTTTGAATAATAATGGAAGTAATAACTTTACCACCATTATTGTTACTAATTGGATGAGGTGATATAAATGGACGATAAGTGGATAGAAATTAAGATAGTGACCAGTAGCAAATATATTGATTTACTAACTTCAATATTATATGATTTAAATATTCTAAACATTGCGATTGAAGATCCAGAGGATATTTTAGGTAGGGAACAAGGGCCTTTAACTTGGGATTTTGCAGATATAAATATATTTGAATATGGGATTGAGGCGGCTACAATAAAATATTATACAAAGGATATACATGTGGCAGAAACTTCAATAACAAATATAACAAAGGCAATTTATGAACTTACCTTAAAAGGTTCCTATGAAGGAGTATTTGAAATCCAAAGACGGGATATATTTGAAGAAGATTGGGCAAATAATTGGAAGAAATATTATAAAACAATTAGTATTGGTAAACATATAATAATCAAACCCTTATGGGAGGAATACCAGAGCAAGGAAGGAGATATTTTAATAGAATTAGATCCAGGAATGGCCTTCGGTACAGGAACCCATGAAACTACTATGATGTGCTTAGAGTCCTTAGAAAAGTATGTACAAAAGGATACGGTTGTTTATGATATAGGCACAGGTTCAGGGATTCTGGCAATAGGAGCTGCAAAGCTTGGAGCAAAAAAAGTTTTGGGAATTGACATAGATCCAGTTGCAGTAGATTCAGCAAAGGAGAACGTTGGATTTAACAAACTGGAGAATATTGAAATTTTAAAAGGTAATTTATTGGAGTTAGTCACTGGAAAAGCAGATATAATTGTGGCAAATATTATTGCAGAGGTAATTATATCAATGGCTCCCCAGGTGAAAACCAGGATTAAAAGTAATGGGCTCTTTATATGTTCAGGGATAATTAAAGATAGGAAAGATGACGTTTTAAAAGCTTTAAAGGGTGAAGGGTTTAGCATACTAGAGGAAGACACTAATGGAGAATGGGTGTGTATTATAGCTAAATTAATAGGGATGGATAATGAATAAGTTTTTTGTACCCTTTGATCATATTAATGATTCGAAGGCAAGGATAGAAGGAGATGACCTAAGGCATATATATAAGGTTTTAAGATTAACTGTAAAGGATAAAATCATTATTAATGATAGCCAAGGAACAGAATATTTGTCGGAAATAACTGAAATTAATAAGGATAATATAATTGTTCTGCTGAAGGAAA
>Ga0209125_1002673_pt1 | contig 13311 bp, 18 predicted proteins | sample BarGraIncub1131A_FD_184503 | JGI IMG/M metagenome (GOLD analysis project Ga0209125, IMG submission 184503) | Arctic peat soil microbial communities from Barrow, Alaska - Barrow Graham LP Incubations 11-31A (SPAdes) (version 2) | ecosystem: Environmental > Terrestrial > Soil > Wetlands > Peat... | reverse complement strand
TCAAACTCTTTGCCTGTAAAGCGGATCAGATTTTTATTCTGCTTCACTTCTTTAATTGCCTCCAATAATTTCTTTTTGTTGGCAGGCGTATTGAAGAGATATTCCGTTTCGTCCTGCGTTGGTTTAATGGATATTTCTATTTCCATGTCTTTGAAAAGATTCTTTACCGAGTCGATAAAACTTCTGTCCAAATCTTTTGCCTTTAATTTGAATACCGTTTCCATAAAAATATATTTTCACAAATTTATAAAAATCTTTGCGAATATTACTGGATTATTCATGCGTGAATGATAATGCCGATTTCCTCGATTCCGGCTTCTTTGGCTTCGTTAATCAACCTTATGATTCACCCCTTCCGTCCCAAAGGATCTGTTAACGTTTTTGTAAATGCTACCGCGGAAGGTTGCTCTTTAGTCATTCTGATTCCCTACTCCCTGTACCCCGGTCCCTGAGCTCCGCTCAGGGACCGGGGTCATTAGCTCATTATTTCCGGCCTCTCCGGTAAATCTTTGAAAACGATGTAAGCTAAATCGTTTTTTGGGACCAAAATAGCCCATGCGGTTAGGAAGATAAGCATAAAGTAACCTTTCTTCATCCCTGAAAACGATGGAACCGATTCCAGTCAATCCAGGAATAACATTGTTGATAGTAGCTTTGACGTGAATTGCACCCCCAGCCATATTGGGGCTGTTTTTCAGCATCGTTGCAAACTTCCAGATATCGAACAATTTGTTTTTGAAACCAACTCTTTTTTGAAAATAGAAAATATAATGTTCGCCAGTTAAGAGAAGACAAATGCAAACAGGGATTAATAACGGTGAAAATAGGACTAATTTTTTGTCATTTTCTATAAATATCTTAATTCACCATCTTTGTAAGCTGAATTGCTGTGTTTTCGCAGCCGATTTCACAATTCTACGAATTTTTGATTTCATCAAAGCATTCAATCAAACTTTTTAATCCAATCATTAATATTCCTTTGGTACTAATTTCCATTTTTGCCAGAGGAATTTGTGTGTTGCATCTTAAATACATCGCAGTTAGTAAGCCTTTTGAATCTAAATGCTCCATGTTTGAAGCGAGAACAATCATTTTATCTTTCTCTGTGGTTTCGCCTTCGTAATATTTTATAAGGAATAAATTTTTTCGCTCTATTCTTTCAAACTGACTTTTGGTTACCTGAGTCGTTTTTATTTTCGGATTCTCCTTGAAATATTCCCAAATCAAAAATATCAGTTTGGTGACTTCTTCCAATTCCGCAGGTTTCAAATCGATTTTGTACCCAAGAATTATGGATATTAGGAAAGGTTGTTGTTTGAAGATGAGATCAGATTCCGAATCCACATATTTGGAGTTCATTTGATCCACTTTCTGAATGATTTTGCTAATCAATTTTAGGTCAATATCGTCTTTTCGCTCTATTGGGTATTTACTCATTTGTCAATATTCTGTATTGCGTTGCTCCGCTTTCGTTTTAAACATTTAACCCCTGCGGGGTAGGATTTGTTCCGGTGCAAGCTTGTGGTCAGGACTCGTCCCCTTCGTCCAAGTCCTCCCCGTCGTCCCCTCATCCTCTCCTAATTCTGATCTGCATCGCATTCCCGACAGGCGTCTCAGATACAAGCACCAGATACCCGCCCCCGCCAGCACCGGAAATTTTCCAACCCAAGGCATTAGATTCATGTTGGTGAATGGCCTCTGTAATTTGTGGGGTAACCATGTTGGGGAACATGGCAATTTGTGCCTCGAAGGATTCCCTGAAATACTTGCCGAATTGGGGTAGATTTTTGTTAAGGATGGATTGCCACAAACCCACTGCAGCATCCGCAAGCGCTTTGGCTCCTGCTTCATCTATTTTTGTTCCGGCCAGTACATCAAAACATTGATCGCGTGGAGAGAGGTTAATAAACCAGAGGTGGTTCTCGATCCAGCGCAGCGTTGCTTCATCAGTAAGTGATTCAAACGAAACTGGCCAGTAGTTTTCTTTCGCATAGTTGAGCTTATTGACCCCCGGGAAGACGATGCCGATCGAATCCTGCGAACCGCTTACACATTTCGTACCCGGAGGGTTCTCCACGCAGAAAAGGGTGTGTGCGAGTTTTCCCTTGTCACCTTCGGGGATATCCGTCTGCCAGAGTTCGATGGCTTTGGCCCGGGTACTGCTTGACATGCCGCTACGGTCGTTGAAATCTATGGTCGGCTCGATGGAGATGGTGATGACCGGTCCGGGGTAATATTTGGACACATAAGGCTGATCTAGCCATCCGCCGGCAAGATCAAGCCGGAAAGGGATCAGGCATTCGTTACGGAGCACTGTGGTGGAGCGGGCAGGCAATCCGCGGTGTGGCAGCCGTCTGCTGACCATCAGCTCAATTCCCAGCTCTTTGCAGAGATTTTGCTTGTCGGGGGTATAGCCGTCCTCGTTGACAAAAAAGATATCCGGACGCAGGTCGCGCAGCTCTTTCTCGAAATCCATCAAGCCTGAACCCACATTGATCCATGCATCTTTGACCGACTTCAAGGCCTTCACCATATAAAGGCGTTCTTTGTCGGTATTGATGGTTTTACGGCCTTTTAATTGGTTAATAGTCTTATCGGAACCCAATCCTACATATAGATTGCCGTGGGTGGCAGCCTCCTCAAAAAACGCCACATGCCCCGAATGGAGCATGTCATAACAACCGGATACGAATACTTTCATAAAAGCGAATTTCACGAATTTAAACGAATTTTCACGAAGATGCTTGGCAACAGTAGGTGTAGCGGGCAATCCTTTAGCATCTGGTTATTAGTTATTTTGATAGTGGATACTGAACCGGAGCTAAAAAGTGTGGAGTACGAATCCACACGAACGGAGTTTTTGTAAATCAGCTAAATAAATCAGAATGTGTTCCTGTTCGAACTAATTCAATCACTTTTGTTTTATCGTCTTGCCGCCAGATAAGCAACCAATCTGGTTTAATGTGACACTCCCAATAGCCATTGTAATTACCAGAAAGTAAATGAGCTTTAGTGAAGTCCTTCTCAAACTTGTTTGTTGTCTTAATTTTATACACCTGCTTTTTTCTTCAAGGTTGACATCATTTCTTTTGCCGATCCATAAGACTTAACTTTGCCTGATTCCACCTCATTAATTGCCATTATAGTTTCATCGTTAGGTATATTTTCTTCAACAACCCTGGCGTAACGGGTTGCTTTTAAAAACTCGAGCATTTTTTTTGCTTCGCTTGAACTGGTATCTAAAATTACTGTTGCCATGGTCAAAGTTTTTTTCTGCAATGCACAAAGATAAAGAATTTATAGTGGGCAAGATTTCCGGGAAAGACAACTACCTAAAGTTTTCTTGTATCCATTTATCCATTTTTGCATGATGCTCTTCAAATGTCATAAAAGGACCCTCTTCAGCTTTTTGAATTCCGTCCAGAAATTCATCCTGACTTAGCGAATTTCCAGGTAAAGTCCAATCCTTATAGTTTTTTTTCTGATCTTTTGTTCTATTTTCAGGCATGTTGAAAAAGTTATTTATTATCACTCACCCACAAAGTTAATTAATTTTTCAAGTACCAACGATACAGCTTTTCAATCCCTTCTCCGATTTCAATCTTGTGGTGCCACCCAAGGGAATGTATTTTGGAAGGATCGGTGAGTTTGCGCATGGTACCGTCGGGCTTGGATGTGTTGAAGACTAACTCTCCATTAAAGCCAACTTTCTCTTTGATTAATAACGCCAGGTCTTTTATAGATATTTCCTTACCAGTACCAATATTAATATGTGTATTTCGTACTTCAGGCGAAACGCTTCGACTCCGCTCAGCGACCGCGAGAGGAACAAGCCGGTCCCTGAGCGCAGTCGAAGGGCCCCTCAAATCCCCAAAATCTACCTGCTCCATAAGATAAACGCACGCATCTGCCATCTCTTCACTCCATAAAAACTCTCGCATTGGAGTACCTGTCCCCCAAATCTCCACGGAAATAGATTTCACGGATTCAGACGAATTTACGCGGATTCCGTATTTATCAAGGATGTTAATGATTGCTTTCTCATTTTCCCAACTTCTCATCTTCTCCTTTTCTCCGTTCTCTCCGTCTCTCCATCCTTCCGTCTTTCCATCCTCAGCTCCAGTCCTCCCTTCAATTGGCCTTCTGTTCAAGTCTTCCCGAATAGCCTCCCAGTTTCCCTCTTGCAAACATTTCCCCAGATGCACCTTCCGCAGCAACCCTGGCAGCACATGCGATTTCTCCAGATCGAAATTATCATTCGGCCCATACAAATTAGTAGGCATCACTGAGATAAAGTTGGTGCCGTACTGCAGGTTGTAGCTCTCGCACATCTTGACTCCGGCAATCTTGGCGATGGCATATGGTTCGTTGGTGTATTCCAATGGAGAGGTGAGCAGGCAATCCTCGGGCATGGGCTGGGGCGCATCACGTGGATAGATGCAGGTGCTGCCCAAAAAGAGCAGTTTCTTTACCTTGTGTATGTAGGATGCATGGATCACGTTGTTCTGGATCATCAAATTCTCATATATAAATTGTCCGCGGTAAGTGTTGTTGGCAACGATGCCCCCAACTTTAGCTGCTGCTAATATCACATACTCCGGCTTCTCCTCCGCAAAGAAAGTATTGACTGCCCTGGTGTCCATCAGATCCAGTTCGTCGATGGTTTTACCCACGAGGTTGTTATATCCTTTGGTCAGCAAATTTTTCCACAGGGCAGAGCCAACTAAACCTGTATGACCTGCCACATATATTTTGTCTTCAAATATCATAGATTTCGCTGATTTAAAAATGATTACACGGATTCTGAATGGGACATTGAAATCCTATCATTCGAAGTAATTGAGTGTACGGTAACCGCCTTCGCGGAGATAAGCATCTTTTTTCATCAGGTGGATATCGGATTGCATCATGTCGGTAATGAGGCCCTGCAAGTCGTATCGGGGTTTCCACCCGAGTTTGGTCATGGCTTTGGTAGGGTCGCCGATGAGGAGGTCGACCTCGGTGGGACGGAAGTACTTGGTATCGACGGCTACAAACGGAAGCGCTTTGGGGCAGGCGCTTCGACTCCGCTCAGCGACCGGTTGATGGATAATCCGCTCCCTCTCCGGTCCCTGAACCCCGGTCCCTGAGCCTGTCGAAGGGCAGTTCCGGAGACGGGACTTTAATGATTCCAGATATTGAATTCCTACTTTTTCGAGGAAGAGGGGTTCGTTGATGGAGGCGAGGTAGCCTTTTTCGTTGGCTCCTTCGCCGGTGAATTCGATATTGATTCCTATTTCGTGGCCGGCCATACGGATGAAATCGCGGATGGTGGTGGTGATGCCGGTGGCGATAACGTAATCTTCCGGTTGGTCTTGTTGCAGAATCAGGTACATGGCCTCCACATAGTCCTTGGCATGGCCCCAGTCGCGTTTAGAAGAAAGATTACCTAGGAAGACGGTCTCCTGCATGCCCAGCACGATTCTGCTGAGAGCACGGGTAATCTTTCGGGTGACAAAAGTTTCACCCCGGATGGGAGATTCGTGGTTGAACAATATCCCATTGCAGGCATACATATTATATGCTTCCCGGTAATTTACCGTGATCCAGTAGGCGTACATTTTGGCCACCGCATAAGGAGAACGGGGATAAAAAGGAGTTTTCTCCGATTGGGGAACCTCTTGAACCATTCCATAAAGTTCAGATGTAGATGCCTGATAAATCCGCGTAATCTTTGATAATCCGAGTAATCTAACGGCTTCCAGAATGCGCAAAGTTCCAAGTCCATCAGCATTCGCCGTATACTCAGGTGTCTCAAAACTAACCGCCACATGGCTCATGGCTGCCAGGTTGTAAATCTCGTCGGGTTGTACCTCCTGGATAATCTTGGTGAGGTTCATGCTGTCGGTCAGATCACCGTAGTGGAGTTTGAAGTGCTGATTCTCAACATGAGGATCTTCGTAGATATGGTCGATGCGGTCGGTGTTAAACAAAGATGAACGACGCTTGATGCCATGCACGATGTATCCTTTCTTGAGGAGGTACTCGCTGAGGTAGGCGCCATCCTGACCGGTTACGCCGGTGATAAGGGCAGTTTTTTGTTGCATATAAGTTAGGATTTATTTTTTTCCACAGAATAAAAGAAAACTATCCACAAATGCACACAAATAGACACAAATGAACCGGTCCCCGAGCGGAGCCGAGGGGTGGCCGTCCTTTTATAGTATTCCGTGTGTTCTCAGGATTTCGGCCAGATCAGCGTGCTTCTTTGAATATTCCCGAAGCGTCTGGATAAGTGTAGTGCTTTTTTCATTTGCATCAGATGCTTTGTCCAAAGCTGGTTGCAAGGCTGTCCTGCGATCCCAAATCATGTAACCCATCATAAAAATAAATAGGGTAATCAATATACCAAACCCCCAATAGAAAAGAGCGCTCAAATGATTAATTTGCAATTGGATGCTTTCGAATCTTAAATCCATCTTTGCTTCGAGTGCCTCCATCTTTATTTCAGTACGAATCGCGCGATCGCGATCAGCTAAAGTATAAGGCACTACAACTTGTTGCTCCTGGGCTTTTAGGGTCCCGGAGAAAAGCAAAACAAAAACAAGGATAAGCAACTTCTTCATGACTTAATATCTAACACGAAGTTACGGTAAATAATCGAAAAAGTAAAATCAGGATGCCGGTATATTTCTGATCGGATAGTATTAATCCCATTTACAAATTGAGTCAATGTAATCTTTTGAACCATCCCGTAACCAACCGTCCAGTTGGGACACATCTTTGAGTTGCTGGCCCCTCATTCTGGGGACCTTTGCCCCAACGTTTTTTTACCTCTTTGATGGTGACATAGGTGGGCATATGGGAAGCCATTCTGTAAACCGCCACCTTGACTTTTTCGGTCTCTCGTACCAATTCCTACCGGATGAATGCACTGCGAAGATAAGTTATCCCGGTAATCTTCGGCCTCACCTGCTGATTTTGCCCAATTGATGAGCGCAACGTGCCGTCATTCCGAGACGTCATTCCGAACTTGATTCGGAATCCCCTGATTATAGCTGTCATCCCTCGTTTCAAACGAGGGATGACAGCTATAATCAGGGGATGCTGAAATAAATTCAGCATGACGCATGACGCTGGATTGGGTTATCTCTGATTCATTTACATCCGTTATGGTTGTACTGATTGGCAACCTGTTTTTGGACAGCCCAATCCGACCGGCAGCGCGTTTTCCTTTCATTGCCGTAAGTGATATTGCCAGATTTCGGCAGCCAATATGTTTAACGGATGTTTAATATTAATTTTTTAGGATCTTGTCTGCAATCAAAAAATGCCAGGAGGTGGATTTTTTGACTGCAAAAGTCTATTTTGTAATAGAATGAGTTGTTTTTATCGATAATGGCTTTTCGAATTTCTTTGTATTTTATTGAGGCAGGAAATATACCGGGATTCTTCTTAATGACGTTTATCGTGATTTGAGTCCTCTGATTAAATTGGATAATTTCCTTTTTTGTCCAATTTTCATTCAGATAATCAATTACATGGAAAAAAGTAATTTTTGCTTTTGCAGACCAAATAATATTCATGTCAGAATCCGTATTTTTGTTTGGCTTCCTCCATTACCTGCTCATGTGTAAATACTTTTCCTGTTTCAATGTCATGAATTCCCTCAAAAATCGAGTCTTGAATTTCATGCGGCAACTGATCCCACCAATCTTTTTCTACTTCTTTCTTTAGAATATTATTTACACGAAAAAGAAGTGTCTGGTTAGTAGAACTTAAAATCTTTTGTACTAAATCTAATTTTAATGCCTGAATATCCATAATTTGATGTTGTTGTTGTGAATCTCGTAAAGTTATGAAATATTTTGGCAATCGTAAATTGCAAGAAACTGTCGGATATTTCCCCTCGCTTGCCGTCCGAAAGGATCTGATAACGTTTTTGTAAATGCTACCGCGGACGGTTGCTCTTTAGTCATTCTGATTCCCCGCTCCAGCACCCCGGTCCCTGAGCTTCCGGTCCCCTGAGCGCAGTCGAAGGGTCTCATTTCCCCTCTTGACCCTTCGACTCCGCTCAGGGACCGGCACCATTAGCCCATTATCACAGGCCTCTTCGGTAAATCTTTAAAAACGACATATACTAAATTGCTTTTTGGGACTAAAATAGCCCATGCTGTTAAGAACATAAGCATAAAATCAGTATAGAAGGAAAGATGTTTCTGGTACCAAAGCTCCAATTCTCCCTTGTATGGAGCAATATGAAGACGGTAAAACTCTTGAGGTGATAAAGAAGATTCTGATATGGATCCGATTCCTGTCAATCCAGGTTTAACATTGTTGATAGTAGTTTTGACGTGAATTGCACCCCCAGCCATATTGGGGCTATTTTTCAGCATCGTTGCAAACTTCCAGATATCGAACAATTTGTTTTTGAATCCAACTCTTTTTTGAAAATAGAAAATTTAATGTTCGCCAGTTAAGAGAAGACAAATACAAACAGGGATTAATAACAGTGAAAATAGGACTAATGCAATGAAAGCTTTAGCTGAATGTATTATTTTGCATTGTGGACGGAAGTGACGAGAGCTGTTTCTTTTCAGGTTGTTCGTCTTTTTCAGTTGGAGGTTTCCAATTCATAAGCGTGCAATTTTTAAACCGCTAGAGTATTCCGTGTGTTCTCAGGATTTCGGCCAGATCAGCGTGCTTCTTTGAATATTCCCGAAGTGTCTGGATAAGTGTAGTGCTTTTTTCATTTGCATCGGATGCTTTTTCCAATGCCGGTTGCAAGGCTGTTCTGCGATCCCATATCATATATCCGAGCATGAACAAGATTAAAGCAACAATTACTCCTTGTAGCCAAAATAGGTAATCAATTCTTGAATTGACTGCCTCGAACTTTACATCCATCTTTGAGAACTTTACATCCATCTTTGATTCTTGAGAATCCATTTTAGATTCAAGGGCTTCCATTTTTGCATCAAAGGCTTCCATTTTTGCTTCAAGCCTAATGGTTCGGTCACGGTCAGCTAAAGTATAGGGCACGACCACCTGTTGCTCCTGGGCTTTCAGGATCCCGGAGAAAAGCAGTACAAAAACAAGGATAAGCAAATTCTTCATGACCTTATATTTACCACGAAGTTACAAAATTCCGTGTGTTCTCAGGATTTCGGCCAGATCGGCGTGTTTTTTTGAATATTCACGAAGCGTCTGGATAAGTGTAGTGCTTTTTTCATTTGCATCGGATGCTTTGTCCAAAGCTGGTTGCAAGGCTGTCCTGCGATCCCAAATTATATAACCCATCATAAAAATGAATAGGGTAATCAATATACCAAACCCCCAATAGAATAAAGTACTCAACTGATTTATTTGCAATTGGATGCTTTCGAACTTTACATCCATCTTTGCTTCAAGCCGTATGATCCGGTCACGATCAGCTAAAGTATAGGGCACGACCACCTGTTGCTCCTGGGCTTTCAGGATCCCGGAGAAAAGCAGTACAAAAACAAGGATAAGTAGTTTTTTCATGACCGTATATTTACCACGAAGTTACGGTAAATTCCTGTAATACAAAAATTGCAATCTCACTGCCAGCGATACTGCTATCCCTCGTTTGCAACGAGGGATTACAACAATCCTGTAAGCCACTTACATATTTGGTTCCGGGAGGATTGTCAACATATAAAATAGGCCGAACGCAGGCCGCCCCTAACTATCTGAGCAAAATTCACTGTTCACCACATACTTATCGGACATCCACCCAACGCCCGTAATTGCAAACTATTAATCCCATTTACAAATTGAGTCAATGTAATCTTTGGAACCATCGCGTAACCAGCCATCTAATTGTGAAACTTCTTTGAGTTGCTGGCCCCTCATTCTGGGAACCTTTTCCCCAACGTTTTTTTACCTCTTTGATGGTGACATAGGTGGGCATGCGGGATGCCATTTTGTAAACGGCAACCTTGACTTTTTCGGTATTGATTAAATCATCACGGTTTAATCCAAATACAGTAAGCAGTTTGTCTATATCAATCCAAAAGGTATTTGAATTGTAATAGCTTAGATTAAATTCAATCTTCTCATCGGGTAGAGCGAGACCTTCCACCAAACGAATCTGACCGTTAACTTTTGCCAAACCACCGCCGCGGTCGTCCAACTTGCGGGTAATCAATTCGACCGTCATGGCCTTTTGCTGCTGGATATGGTAACCAAGCACTGCTGGATCAGCATTGGCTCCCAAAGTATCAATGTTGTGCAGCAACAGGTTCGGTCTCTCGTACCAATGACCTACCGGATGAATGCACTGCGAAGATAAGTTATCCCGATAATCTTCGGCTTCGCCTGCTGATTTTGCCCAATTGATGAGTGCGGCGCATGCAACCGGGGTAATATTTAGAAACATAAGGCTGGTCGAGCCAACCACCAGCCAGATCCAGACGAAAAGGTGATTAGGAAGGTGTTGAAGAAATGGGATTATTACGGTGTCCGATTTATTCGATGATTTGGTTGATCCTTTGAATTAATTCCTGATATTTCGCAATTTTGAGGCTCGATACTTTGCCTTTGATTAACCTTTGCTCAAGGACAAATATCTTATGTACACGAATATAGCTTTTTACAGGTAAGCCCTCCGTTATATCATCATTGGTAATAGTGATACTAAGGTTATCTTGTTTTAACTTTGAGGTTATTTGAACAATCAGTACGTCACCGGTTTGATGAATCGTATCGTTTGAAATAACAACTGCCGGTCGAAGTTTATATCCTTTATTGTCTGTAAAAGGAACCGGAATGATAACAATATCGCCCTTAGAGAAATTCATTAACGTGCAATTTTCAGTTTTTCTTTTGCCCAGTTATCCCAAATATCATCTTCTTCGCTACTCCATTCTTTTGCGAGTGAACTTTCAGATAAAACAACAAAAGGCACTTCTCCCTTTTCTTCAACGATTTCAATATTTTTTACATCGTCAAGCTTTGATAAAAGTTTTTTAAGAAAAGCTACTGATTGTTTGCTCTTGGTTGTAATTATTATGTTTTGCATTTTTTTTATCAAAGGTACATTTTAAATCCAGAACTACCCAAGTTCCTTTCTCATTCGCCCCTCTTTCCGTCCGAAAGGATCTGTTAACGTTTTTGTAAATGCTACCGCGGACGGTTGGTCTTTGGTCATTCTGATCCCCGTCTCCTTGTGCTCCGGTCCCTGAGCGCAGTCGAAGGGTCTCATTTCCCCTCTTGACCCTTCGACTCCGCTCAGGGACCGGAGCCATTAGCACATTATCTTCGGCCGCTCCGGCAAATCTTTAAAAACGATGTAAGCTAAATCGCTTTTTGGGACTAAAATAGCCCAAGCTGTCAGGAAGATAAGCATGAAATCAGTATAGAAGGAAAGGCGTTTCTGGTACCAAAGCTCCTGATAGTAACCTTTCTTCATCCCTGAAAACGATAGATCCGATTCCTATCAATCCAGGTTTAACATTGTTGATAGTAGCTTTGACATGAATTGGATAAAGTTCAAAATTCTTATCGACCAATGGTCTGGGACCGACTATACTCATGTCTCCTTCGGGGATAGCGGTATACCATAGCATAGTTCGATGGCTCTTGTCTTCGGATAACGTAACCAAGTTAAAGAACTAAGACTTGTCAGAAATGATGGGTCTTTTTATTTTGATTTCTGTCGTCATAGCTACTGGCCGGTTACTGCTGGATCAGCATTGGCTCCCAAAGTATCAATGTTGTGCAGCAACAGGTATTTTAAATTGGGATTATCCTCCATTAATTGTCTGAGCGTGCCATTGAGAAACAGGTTCGGTATTTACAAAGATCACGTTCTGTTGGAATCAACCTTAATCCAATTATTTTAAGATAATTGACTAATAAACTCAGATGGAGTGAATATTTTCAATTTCGACTTTTTGAAATCAACAATGTTCCGGGTAATGATAACATTTATTCCATTTTGTTCTGCTCATTCTGTTTGTACAGCATCTTCAAAATCTGTTAATTCAGAATTTAATGCACTGAATATTATTTCTTTGCTTACATCTGCTATATCAATAAAATCAAAAAGATTCTTTAAAAAAGAAATTGTCAATTGATGTCCCTTAGATTTTTTCAAAAAATTCCCTGCGTTCCAATGCAATGTCAAGAATAATGTTGGTGTCCAACAAAATTTTATTCATTTGTATTTCTCCATCAGGTAGTTATATTTGACATCATCAGTTTGGACAATTGAAAAAGCACAAGCCCATTTCACGAAAAAATCATCCATTGTTTTATTGATGGGTTTAATGCTTTTTTTAGACTTTAATACTACAAAAACCTCAACCTTTTGATCGGCATAACCTTTCAATTCGGGAATTTTTATAATCCCATTTTCCAAAACAGTTGTTGCAAATTTATATGCTTCCATTTTGCTTTATTTTTTACAAAGATAACAAATTGCAAACTATTAGTCCCATTTACAGATCAAAATAGGCAATGGCATTTTGGCGACCAATCCATTCTTTCTTTGACCGAAGCAGGTATTTCTCGGTTACCATTTCCAGAATGGGACCCACATCCTGAGCCATTCCACCATGCACCATCACCAGACTATCCTGAAGCTTTTGTCTGGTCTCTAAACTTACTTTTTCAACATCCAAAATGGTATGTTGAGGCAGCAAACGACCCTTGCTGATTCCAAATTCAGGATCTCCTTCTAACGCTTGAACTCCTTTTATTAATTTCATTCCGGGCCAGACACCACCCGAATCCTGCCAGCCACCGCCTGAGCCACCAATCCATTCACCTAAAATTGCTTTTGAGGCAACTAATCGGCGTTCGTCTTCGTTAAGTATACCAGATAGACTTTCTGTTTGGGCGGTAGCACGCATACAAAGCGAAATCAGCGAAGCTAATAAATTCGATCCCTTTTCCTTTGCCAGCCATTTTTTCGAGCAATTGACTTAAAGGCAGGCCTGCACCTTCCATTCCGGGAGGTACAATACCGGAAGCGATGACTGCCGCTTTTGCTGTTTATGTGAATTTGTGGACAAAAAATGAGGTGTAATCCACCCGTAAGATCCAAGTGGATAGGAGTTTAGGGCTAGAAGTGGATTCAATAGTGATATTTACATTGCAGGATAATTATTCCACTTTCTGAAATAACCTGATAAACAAGACGATGTTCTTTATTAATTTGCCGTGACCAACAACCCATTAATTGATGTTTTAATGGCTCCGGCTTTCCTTATCAGTAGTCGCCCACTCTTTATAGGAATCAAAAGCTTTGGGGGCAAAAGTGATATTGTGTATCATGCATTGAGCATTTTTTCATACAATTCTTCA
>Ga0209125_1002672_pt1 | contig 13311 bp, 12 predicted proteins | sample BarGraIncub1131A_FD_184503 | JGI IMG/M metagenome (GOLD analysis project Ga0209125, IMG submission 184503) | Arctic peat soil microbial communities from Barrow, Alaska - Barrow Graham LP Incubations 11-31A (SPAdes) (version 2) | ecosystem: Environmental > Terrestrial > Soil > Wetlands > Peat... | reverse complement strand
ATGATATTTTTCAGATAAAGGTATCACATCTTCCAAAGGGTTTATATGTGATAAAGGTGCAGACTATTCGTAATGGAAATGTTTTTCGTTATCGGAATAATTTTTTGAAGTTGTAATGTAAGCATTCTTCAGCAATATTTTCGGTATTATTACCGAATTTGTGGTACCATAGATACTATCAAAATTACCTTATAAATCTGTAATAGGTCTATTAAAATTTAAGAGATTCTCTGAAAATATAGGCTCTATTTTTAGAGATGAAAGCCGGGGTTTACCGAATGCTTTCGTATGTAAAATCTTATTTTCTACCTCTGAGACTCAGTGTAATATCAGCCAACATGGTAAAAAACATTTCCAATAAGACAATCAGAACCACTAAAAAATGAATATCAAGGTCTCTTAGAAGGTATATCAGACACACAATAAACAGATTTAAAAGGATGATAATTGAGGAAGATTTCATATGAGAATAGCCCAATCTTAAAAGCTTATGATGAATATGGATCATATCAGCCTTAAATGGTGACCTTCTATGAAAAAGCCTGACACAAAAGACTCGAGCCATATCAAAAAGTGGTACAGAAATAACGGCCAATGACAATGCGGGCGCATAGAAAAAGTTGGTCGAAGTGATGGCAAATTCGTTGTATTTAATAGCCAATACGGAAAAAAGTACCCCCAATAATAGAGATCCTGTATCACCCATAAATATTTTGTTTGTTTTCCCAAACAAATTAAAAAACAAAAACATTATTAAACTACCAGCTATGGAAAAACTTAAGATTGCATACTGATAATGCCCATCAATAAAGAATGATGATCCAAAAAACGCAGAAATAAATAGACCTAAACCTGCAGCTAAACCATCGATTCCATCAATTAAATTAATGGAATTGATAATGGCCACAATAGCCAAAAGACTCAATATAAAGCTATAAATATATTTTATTTCATTAATACCGAATACTCCATGAAGATTTGTAATTCGAATGTCTCCAAGAACAATAAGAATGATTGCACTTAGTATTTGAACCATAAATTTCTTTTTGGCCGTAATCATCAATATATCGTCTTTAAGCCCGGTATAAAACATCATAATCATTGCTACGATGATATACCTAAAATCAACGAATACCATATTTTGAATGCACAATAATGACGAAATACTTATTCCGGCAAAAAGTGCAATTCCACCCAGATTTGGAACAACAGTTTTGTTGACTCTACGTGCATTGGGAATGTCAAAGAGTTTTTTTGCGATGGAAAGACGAACAATGGCAGGAATCAAGATGTAAACTAACAGCATACTGAGTAAGAAAGCTGTTAGAATTTGAGCGTATAGGGTCATCAATTTTTATAAATTTTTCTGACCCGAAAGATACGAGTATTTTTTTTAATATTCGTTCTTAAAAAAAGTCTTCCATATAATAAACTAAATTGATTTTATAGAACAAGCATTTCTAAATCCCAAGTTAAATAACTTACGAATTGACTGTTTGTTGTCGAATATAGTTGGCTATTTTCTGGTGATAACAAATTCAAAAACTTTTAGAATATATCTAAAAGACAAAAGTAATAAATTTGTTTTTATTCCATTTTCTTTGCAAGCACGGGCGTTTTCCTTATTGTGCAAATAATTACTTAACGAAACTGTACTGACCCCGCCAATACGCATTTTCAACATATCTGTATGTAAATACTTGTAATTCAATTTATGGGTATGTAAAAAACGAATTAACAACTCATAATCTGCTGCAATCTTATAATCAATCTGATAATACCCAAACTCATCAAAATACTTTTTGTACGTAAAAAAGGTTGGATGTGCAGGCATATAGCCAAAACGGAAACGCCAGGGTGCAAAATTTTTGGATGAATAATAACGAATCGTCTTATTTAGGTTTTCTGGTCTGACAAAACGAACATCTGCAAAGGTTGCTTGTATTGTATCATCCTCAAAAACCTTGGCAATATTTTCTATAGCATCATTCCTGTGATAGAAATCATCCGAGTTTATTATTCCGACTATTTCACCAGTAGCCATTTGGATACCTTTATTCATTGCATCGTATAAACCATTATCCTTTTCACTAATCAGACGTAAACGACCATTAAAAAAAGGTTCATATTCTTTAATTATTTCAACAGTCGCATCGTTTGATTTACCATCAACAATAATATATTCAATCTGAGTGTATGTCTGAGCCAAAACAGATTCTATAGTATCACGTATTGTCTTTGCGCTATTGAAAGAAACTGTTATAATTGAAATCTTCATAAAATCTTTTTCTTTATTGGTTTAAAAAGTGTGAGTATTAAATGATACGATTCACCTTAAAAAACCTTTAATGCTTTACACCAAATACTTTATAATAAAAAAATTGTACAATTTTGCTATTTCTAAAAGTTGCTTTGATTTTGGAATAAAGATGCGCAAAATAGCTCCTTCTTTCTATTAAAATATCTACTACTGTTTGATTAAAATATTTTCCATAAACGTACTTAATAAGCTTAAGATAAGGTATATAGACATTTTTTTCTTGGTCACTGCTTAAATTATAAGTTATGGATTTAAGTACCAAGTTTTCACCTCTTAATTCAATTCTTGCTCCATGAAAATGATAAAAAATTATATCAACCAAGTTTGAATGATGATTTATCTTCCCAAAAGTTGAAAAGCCATATTGATAAGCATTCCAGGGAGCCACGCCAACACCACGATTTTTCAAAATGCAGACATTCTGAAATTTTTCCGGGAAAAAATCCAGATATTTCTGATCCCCAAACTTTCCATCCTCATACCTTGAGTAGCACCATTCAATACAACTGTCCCTCCACCAAGAAAGAGCTTCCATACCATAACTATCATTTTTAAAATAGACAAATTGAACGCAGAACCGGCCCCCAATTTCATCTTTTGTAAAATGTTCAGTAATAGCTGTTGAATGGTCTCTAATCTCTGCATAAATTGGTTCAGAAGAAGAAAAGAACATCATATCTGCATCCAAATAAGTGCAGCTTTCCAATTTATATTTTTGAATAAAATAAAATATTACAGAAGGACCACAAGTCCAACAATACTCAGCTTTTGTTCTGGTATCTTTTACTTCAAGTAATTCAATAGTTTCAAAATCATCCAGAAATTCTACCGTTAAACGAGGTAAATCCAGATCTTTTAACTTTAAAAAGCAGGCTTTATCAAAAGCCATGACAAATAATTGAAAATCATCTGATACTGATACCAAAGATTTATATAAAGCCAATCCTTTATAGATATAATTAGAATCAAACAGCGTACAATAATTTCTCATGAATATAGACGAATATGCTTCACTTAAATAGTTCTTAATATCGTGTGCAATGTTTTACATACCTTATTAATTGCTTCATCCGTTAAAGTAGGATACATTGGTAACGAGAAAATCTCTTTTGCCATTTCTTCAGTGACAGGAAGATCGCCCTCTTTATATCCCAGATAAGAATAACCGGTCATAGTATGAATTGGCCATGGATAACTTATATTTACAAAGATATCATTTTCCTTCAGCTTCTCCATAATCAAATCACGCTTTGGATGTCTGACTACAAAAAGGTAGAAAGCATGTTTTCCATATTCAGATTCAACGGGTAGTACCAAATCGGTATCTTTCAATAGTTCATTATATCTCTGAGCAATAGATCTTCTTCTTTGGATATAAGTATCAAGTTTAGGCAATTTGGTCAACAGTATGGCAGCCTGAACTTCATCCAATCTGGAATTATATCCCTGTTCTAAAGCATAATAAGTTTTTTCAGCGCCATAGAATCTCAAGCGTCTTAATTTACTATCTAACATTTCATTGTCAGTGATGACCATACCTCCATCACCGTATGTACCAAGTATTTTAGTCGGATAAAAGGAGGTCGTTGACATATCAGACATAGATCCCGATTTTTGTCCTTTATATTCACTACCCTGGCTTTGAGCGCAGTCTTCTATAATAGATAGATGGTGTTTTTTTGCAACTTCAATCAACGGATCCATATCGACGCATTGACCAAAAAGATGAACCGGGATGATGCATTTTGTTTTTTCTGTAATCACTTTCTCCAATTGATTGACATCCATCAGATAGGTGTCCGAATTTATATCGACAAAAACAGGCGTTGCTCCAACAGTGACTATGGCGGAAACAGTAGGAATGGCCGTATTGGATACAGTGATTACTTCATCACCATCACCAATACCCAAAGCTCTTAATGCTAAAACAATGGCATTAGTACCATTATCGACTCCGACACCATATTTTACACCACAATAGGAGGCATAATCCATCTCGAATTTTTTAACTTTTTCTCCAAGTATTAAAGTTCCTGATTCAAAAACTTCTTCAACCGCTTTTAAAATTTCGGCCTTTTCTATCTTGTATTCCTCTAAATAACTCCAGACACTTATTTTCATTGACTTATAGTATTAATGATCATTTTTCTTACCAAAGAATCGTATTCTAAATCCTGATAAAATTCTTCAAAACACTGGTTGTTGAATTTTTCCAGAACACGTGTTAAAAAGAGTTGAAAAGTATTTCCTTTAGGTGCTTTTACCATTTCTGTTGAATTCATTTTCGAAACAGTCAGATTGTTTTCCATATCTTCTGTTATCGTAAATACTCTGTTCAGACTTACATTCAGTCTATTACCCATTACTAAAATCTGATTGACATATTCTGTAGTAAATCCGAAATGACCAATCAAACATTTACCATTTGGATAGGACATCAGGAGACTGTATTGTAATTCAACCTCATCATTCCTTTCATGTATGGTACAGGCCACCTTTAGTGGTGGTTCTTTAAAAAAATACCGGCCTAAAGATACGGCGTAAGACGCTGTATCTGCAATAGCGCCACCTCCTAATTCTTGTTTGTATCTAAAATTGTTTTCCTGAAAGGGAGGCAGTGTAAAGTGTGCCGTAATTAATTTTGGATTTTCTCCATTTTCTTTAAAAATATCACTAACAAGTTTCATTTGCGGATGGTCCAGATAGACAGTAGATTCGCAAATTAGTAAACCCTTGCTTCTGGCAATGTCCAATAAATCGCAACTTTCTTCGAATGCTAATGTAATTGGTTTGTCTACAATGACATTAAAGCCTTGCAGTAAAGCTTGTCTGGCATATTGATAATGCGTCGAGTTAACGGTCGTGATGTAAACCAGATTTCCTGAAAAATCAGAAAAAGCCTGTTCATACGTATCGTACAACGTTACAGGCTGTTCAATATTGGCAGGTGCATCATCCCACTCCTGTAAATAATACTTAGCGATGGACACTTTTTGAATATCCAACCTGGAAAGTATGGGAAGAATACGCGTCTTAAACACGTTTGAATATCCAAGGAATAAAATTGAGTTCATCCTAAATAAAACTTAAAGCAGCAATGAGACTTCTTGCTTCGATATTAAACATTCCATAACGCATAAATTCTCTCATTTGCCGGAGAGTCATCCATATATAATTGTCCGGTACTGTCAGATTCATGTTTTCATTCAATTCTACAATCATATTCCGGTTCTGTAAATGATAAAACCGACCTCCTTCTTCTGACTGCAAGGCATCGTAATGCACTTTATTAAAAGGATTAAAAACGTCATCAAAAAAAGAAGGTTTATTGCTTTTAATTGATAAAGCCTGATAGCTTGAACATGTTACGGTAGGTGATAATTCAATAACATCCCGATTTCCAGGTTCAACTTTCGCCTGTATCAAGAAATGAAGTACACCGTTTATTTTTTGACTTACTAAGGCTAATAACCCAATATTAAGATCTTCAATCAGTGGTTGAGTCCAACTTTGAACCTCCCTGGTACCCGCTTTAACCTGAACAGCTATTACAGAAAAAAACCGGGCATCAGAACAAATCTTATCTTCTAAAATTTGCCAGTTGTTCATTGATTTCAATGGTATACTGGAAACTTCCATTTCAAAACTCATTTTTTGTTTGGTATACCATGAAATAATTTCATCAACAGTATACAACGGATCGGTCGACAAAAAGGATTTCAAATAATCAATACCTACTACTGACAGTTGTGCATCGTTAAAATACCAGCCATCTTGTTCCAATGTTGAAACGGAAATCCGATCCAGCAAGGAATCTTCAATCAATGGAATGGTTGAAAGAACAGATCTGGCATCCATATTCATGACATTATCTTTACCAAGCAAATATTTTAATTCAGCCAGTGTTAGCCAACAAAAATCGCTCAGGATTTCAATCTCCTGATAAATCTCCACAACCATATTTCTGTTTCTCTTTTGCAGAAATCGTCCACCCTGTTCAGATTGAAGCTGATCAACAAGCACTTTGGACATCTTCGGATTAATAAAATAGTCTAAATATTCAGGGGTTTTACCTTGATGCACACGTGTTAAATTACTCTTCGTTGCTTGCAGTGTCGGAGAGATCTGCAATGTATTGATATTTCCAGGTTCCATTTTTGCTTGCATCAGGAAATATCTGGTCCCATTAATATTTTTCGTAATGATTCCAAGTATCCCTATTTCCGGTTGATTGATGATAGGTTGCTCCCATTTGGCAACACTGCCAAAATTTGTTTTTACATCGATGCCCTCAATTGAAAAAAACCGGCCGGAATTATGCGTTATTTTGTTGAAATCTTTATCAAAGCCCCACTTATCCATTTCGGAAAAAGGTATTTTTTTCACAGAAAATTCCTCTGGCTTACATTTTCCCTTAAACCACTTTTCAAAAGACTGAAAATCTTGCATCTCATTTTTTAAGTTCAAGGATGAGACAAAAAAACTGGACTTATCTATAGTCTTCATTTTAAAGCTGTTTAATATATAATAAATAATCATCCATCGATCGCAGGGACATGCCCATGTCGTAATGGGTATTGGCCAAAACAAGACATACAGCATCTGGTGAAAATGCTATGAGATCCGTATAGGTCAATCGAGGTATATACAATCCTTTTTTACAATCATTTAAATGATATTCGAATGTTTGCTTGCCATCAAATAGATTCACTGAAAATGAGCCTGAAATAGCTATGACAACCTGATCGGTGTTGATGTGTGCATGCCCCCCCCTATCCTGAGTTACATGATGCATGTAAAATATCCTTTTAATATCAAATGGGATATCACTTTCTTCCTCTAAAGAGGATAAACAGCCACGAATATCCAAGTTTGTAGGTATATCGATGATATAGGGTAAATTTAAATTTTTCATTAATTCAACGAATTTATTTTACGCAAATAGTAGTTCATTCAATAGTTTTACTTGAAAATGAGGATTGTAATGCTTATCGATGATTTCATAACATTTTTCTCGAATAGAATCTCTGTTCTTCGTCGTTTTTTGAATCCAGACATCAATGGTATTGCTTAAATCATTTAAATCATCTTTCATGAAAAAACCACCAGTTGAACCATCCTGAATTGCCTCAAATTCAGGTCCATGATATTTAAAATCGTTGTGGGTGATTACAGGTGTTCCATATGTTAATGAATGGATAGCGGTAAGCCCGATTGCACCCGGGGTGACACATAAATCGGCGTTGAAGATCAGTTGACCAATTTCATCTTCGTCGTAACAAGCACCGTAAAACCAAACTTGTTCACGAATGCCAAGAGTATCTGCCAATTGTTTTAGAGAAAAGGTATCTTCCCCTTCTCCTATAAAGACAACATTACAGTTTATACCCTTTTTTTTCAATTCAGATACTGCCTCCAGCAAGATCGATAATTTCTTTTCTTTAATCAATCGACCAATAAAAAACAGGACTTTATTTGAATTCTTAAAATGTTGTTGATAGATTTCAGATGGTTTCAGTTTTTGTCTGACAACAAGTTGGTCATCATATGCCAAAGAATTATAGATTACGTTCAATTTTGAAGGATTAAATCCCTCAGCAATCATGAGATTTCTAGCGTAATTCCCATACAATAAAATCTTCGTTCCTAAAGAAAAATAAAAATATTTCAGAAGTCTTTTAATTTTAATTTCTCTTCCATACCACCCATGGGTCCAAAGATAGATTTTCTTACCTGTTAAGCGGGAAATTATAAGTATTAACCAAGATGAAATGCAATAAGGTTCACCAGTTATGATAAATTTATCGTATTTGAAGATCAAGCCAATACCTCCTGCCAGATAATTTAAATGTCCAATAAATATGGTATGTAACTCTTTCTTAAATCCAGCTAATAATGTGACATCAAACTTCTTAATATTACCTTTTACGACATCACCAAAATAGAAATCGACAGGTAACTCTTTATCCATTAATGAATACAATGGATAATTATAATGAGAAGCATAATTAAATATGCAGGCAACTTTTGGTTTTATATTTACATTCATATCTTATCCAATCTGTAATTAAAGCCTTGCATCAATCATTTCTTTCGGAAGAATATTTTTCACATCATAAACGACTCCATAATCTTTTAAAAATGATCGCACGTTTATATTTTTGAAAACATCGTGCGCAACCGACAAAATTACGACATCAAAAGAATTCTTTAAGGATTCTAAATCTGTTGACTGTATGGATATATCGTATCCTTTCTTTACATCCTGTTGGTTTGCCCAAGGATCATAAACGACTATATTCTTAGTATATTCTGTTAATGTATTGTAGATATCCACCACCTTTGTATTGCGGATATCAGGGCAATTTTCTTTAAAGGTAACTCCAAGTATGAGGATTTTAGCATCCTTCACCATGATCCCTTTTTTATTCATTAAATCTATGACCTGATGAGCCACATAATCGCCCATACCATCATTCAGTCGACGTGCATCAGACATGATTCGCGGCAGATAGCCATACACCTGAGCTTTTTGAATCAAATAATATGGATCCACACTGATGCAATGGCCACCTACCAATCCAGGTTTCAACTTGATAAAATTCCATTTTGATGAAGCAGCTTCAATGACGTCGTTGGTATCAATTCCCATCACATTAAAAATCTTGGCCAATTCATTCATGAATGCTATATTTACATCCCTCTGTGAGTTCTCAATAATTTTTGAAGCTTCAGCTACTTTAATGGAAGTTGCTTTATGAGTACCGTTAACTAAAACAGAATTATAGAGGTTATCTACAAAATCGGCGATATCAGGAGTCGAACCGGAAGTCACTTTCTTAATTTTCTCAACAGTATGTTCTTTATCTCCCGGATTAATACGTTCAGGAGAATATCCGGCAAAAAAGTTACTGTTAAATTTCAAATTCGAGATACGCTCAATAACTGGAATACATTCCTCTTCTGTAACACCAGGATAGACAGTGGATTCGTAGATAACAACATCTCCTTCTGAAATCAATTTTCCAACAGTTTCACTTGCCTTTATTAAAGGAGTAAGATCTGGTTTATTATGCTCATCAACAGGAGTTGGTACAGTAACTATAAAAACCGTACAATCTTTTAGGTCATCCAAATTACAAGTACAAAATAATCCTTTTTCATTAAATCCAGGGATTTGGCTAACTAGTGAGGCCTTTAACGTAGCATCATCAATCTCTAAGGTCGTATCAATTCCATTCTTTATAGATTCAATTCTTGCATTATTCAGATCAAAACCAACAACCGGATATTTTGTTGAAAAAAGACGGGCTAAAGGCAAACCAACATATCCAAGACCAATAACACAAATTTTTATCGATTTCATTATTTTAAATAGTATTATAGATTAAGTTTAAAAACAGGACAAAAAAAAATTAAATCATATTAGCCTGCTTGCCAAAAAAAGGTAAAGAATGCAGTATTTTCTTTCATTCTAAACATATATCCTGCAAAAATCAGAACGTAAAGTCCAATTAACAGATAAAATAACATTTTATCCTTTTTGCTATTTTCTTTTTTACGAAAATAATATAAAAGGCTGAATGCAGCAACTATAAATTTAAACCCTAAAAAATATTCATTGGGTCTGCTAAGTAATATACTTCCATTTGTAATATATCCATAGATTACTCCGAAAAAATACAAGTCATAGATAATTGGGAAAATGGTATCCTTAAAATACTGTTTAATGTTATTTGAATTTGAAATCAGGACTAGATCAACCATTAATAGCACATAAAACCCCATACCTCGTTGTCTTTCCAGTGAAAAGAGAAGACTATCATCCTTATTTACAATATCAACATACTGATCATATCCAAATATAGTCATTAAAGTATCCAACGAACTAAACAGATTCTCAAACACATTGACATAAAGAATAATTAAAGCGATAATCAATAAAATAAACTGAACTTTTAAATTTTTAAAATAAGAATCTTTATTCTTATATAAAAAATAGATAGGAAATAATAAAATGGATGTTTTATGAAACAGGTATGCCATCAAGAGAATCGAAAAATAGTGAAAGGGTTTTTTCGAACGAATGTATTGTAAGGAGTACATAAAAAAACAGAATGCAATCTGCTGACGAATGGTATTCATGAAAGTTAAAAAAACACAGCCTAACATAAAAGTCATAACTACATAAGGAAGTACATCTCTATAGTTTTTAAATGTCAAAAACAAAAAAAAGATCTGAATAAAAGCCAGAAATGTGAAAAAGAAGGAAAAATGCAAGTAAAGATGTGCAAAAATGTAAGAGATTAGTGCATAAGCAGGTTCTGTGTCGCGCGCTGGTATGTTAAACAATTTTAATGTCTCATAATCTTTTAGGTATGCAATATGATCCACTCCCACATTGTATCTCATTCCAAAAATAATGGAAAACAACATCATCAAAAAGAGAATAGGACCATTTAGAAAATTTCTAAATAAATAGGTACCATCTTCTTCCTTGAATTTTGCGGCTAATGAAGTTAAAAACACCATTATAACCAATAGAGATATGTAAATAAATAAGGTTTGGAACATGATTCTGTCTAACTATTATTTTTTAGAATATCCTTTAGTAATTGCCTGAAAAAAATTAGCAAACAATATAAATCAAAGGAGAAATTCAAAAGATTTATTTTGTATTTTAATTGATTCAACTTATTTATCTCAATAGGATAAAAACCACTTTCAACAATAGCTTGTTTTAATTCAACGTACTTGTTTAAGCGGTGAACTGAAAAAAAATTATTAATAATATTTGAAATGGTAATATAAATATGATAATTCAATATTTCCATTTGGTCTATGGTTAATGAATTTTTCTCAATGTATATTTTCATGGGAATGAAATTATTATACATGACCCTGATCCTGTTATAATTCCACGATTGAGAGGCACTTCCAATCCTTTGATGCAAATGGTAAAAATCAATATTTACATGTTTAACTTTTGTGGCGTATACAAAACTCAAAGCCATAAAAAGCGTATCCTCTCCATTAATAATTGATTCAGAAAAGGCTATTTGATGTTGAAGTAAAAATTGTTTTTCAAAAGTTGCTCCCCAAACACTGCCTTTACCAAGATATCCATTTTGAAAAAGTTCAACTCCGGAAATAATCTTATCAGACAGATTCTGTGGAAAAAGATATACTTCTACTTTGTCCGGAGTGTTATTTTTTATCTCAAATGAATTTAAAATCAACACTTCAACATGCTCCTTCATTAGTTGAGAGTGTACCGTCTTTAAACCATTTTTTTCAACGGCATCGTCTGAATCCACAAACAACAAATACTGGCCATTGGCTTGCTGTATTCCAATATTTCTTGCCGAAGATACACCTCCATTTTCCTTATTGACAATTCGGATGTTTTGATGGTTTTTTGCATAAGATTCAACGATGATCATTGATTGATCCAAAGACCCATCATTTACGATAATCAGTTCATAGTTTGACTCATCAAGATCTTGGTCATAAAGAGAATCCAGACAACGAGCTATATACTTTTCTACGTTATAGACTGGAATAATTACTGACAGAACAAGCGACATCACCATAGAACTATTTTAATGAATTTGTAATAAAATCTAATGATTTCTGTCTTTCCATTTCGAGAATATTTTCAACCCGATTAAAATCTATCTCCTGATTCCATATGTTGGAATTCATGAATGCTTCTTCGTCTTTAAACAGTCTGTCTTTAAGGTTAAGCAAATTAAGCAAGCTTTCTAAACGAGCAATACCCCTTTTTTTATGGGCTATAACAGCAAATTTCTTTTTGAAGAGAATGCTAAAAATAACACAATGGTATGAATCTGTTACAACAAATTGTGCATGACGGATGTAATTCAACCATCTGGCAATAGTGTTATAGCGAATAAATGTCAGGGATAATATTGTTATATCTTTTCCACGAATACTAATAGCTGGTAATGATAACTTTTCGTTCAAGGAACGACAAATACTTTCACTGCTTTTGGAATCCAGAATCATACAAGCAATATAATCATTATCTCGTAAATCATCATCAGATTCAGATTCAAAAATGGGTCTGTATTGATTTACGGACAACATTAATGTCGGATCCAGTACAAAGTGTGCATGAACATCAAAAATGGAATCACAAATTTCAACCCCTGAAAGTTCTCTGACAGAGATATAATCAAAACGCTTTATCAATTTACTTACTTCATCTGTCACTTTATCGGTAGCTTCATTCCATTGATCAATACCAAAACTGGCAGCATAAGAAATTTTTCGACAGGAATCATTTACAAAATCAAGAAAGAAAGCATATAAATCGGGGCTTGTTGCTCGCCAAACCTGATCACTTCCAACAATAAAAGTCTCAATATCGTTGTTTAAATCAGCGATATTTTCCCGAGTTACTTTGAACGTTTTGTTTGGTAAAAACTGATCCGAAAAAAGTTTAAATGACTTTTCTCCGATTATAGAAGATATCTTCTGTATAATGGAACCTAGTTTTACACCTAGAAATCGTCTGAAACACAAATATAAGTATTGACTTTTTAATTGACTGGTGATATCTTTATAAGATAAAGTCATCTTTTGGTGGAATTCCCAGTTAATGATATAGGGTATACATCCTAAATTCTGAACCATGGAATAGAGTGCAAAGCTTTGAAGCATTGCACCATAATTTTTATTATCGGTATGTGATAATGTTAAAATTCCAACTTTTTTTAGATCAGTATCTTCTTTAATCATACTTTTTTAAACCAAGTGTAAGTCATTTAAGACCTGTTTTGTGAATAATTTTCCGCCTTTTTTATTCATAAAAAGAACATCAAAATACAAGCTTGAATCTAAAAATTGACTGTCATCAAAATAATCCAGAAATGGAATATTATTTTGGATAGCCTCCCGAACAAATGAATAAATATAATTTTCACGGAAAGTTTCAGAAAATTTAGAATTCAAAGCCTTGGAAACCG
>Ga0209125_1002669_pt1 | contig 13327 bp, 8 predicted proteins | sample BarGraIncub1131A_FD_184503 | JGI IMG/M metagenome (GOLD analysis project Ga0209125, IMG submission 184503) | Arctic peat soil microbial communities from Barrow, Alaska - Barrow Graham LP Incubations 11-31A (SPAdes) (version 2) | ecosystem: Environmental > Terrestrial > Soil > Wetlands > Peat... | reverse complement strand
CACCAGAATGGCCCTCCATCGGACAATTGATGGAATGGCAGTATACTCGCGACTTGGCTATTCGGTTGGAAACCGCCCTTCAAAGAGAACAGATCCCGGTGCAGCGCATCGTACCCGAGAGCCGTGACGTCGCCCTATGGGAACGGGTTCAGCGGATAAACCTCATCGCCAAAAGGCACGGCACGGCCAACTGCCTACTCGTTTCCCTGCACGTGAACGCTTCGTCACGAGGCTTGGCGCGCGGCTGGGAAATCCACACCAGCTTGAAGCACACCCTTTCCGACGAGTATGCCACCATCTTCTGGGAAGAAGCCAAGAAACGGCTCAAAGGCAAAACCAAGATGCGTCAAGACCTCTCGGACGGTGAGCCCGACTGGGACAGTAATCTCGCCATCCTGCGCGACACCCTCTGTCCCGCCGTCCTGACAGAGAATCTCTTCATGGACCAGCCTGACGACTGCCGTTTCCTGCTCTCCTACGAAGGACGGGAAGCCCTTGTGGACCTCCACCTGAGCGCCATTAAACGCATCGTCAAACTAAGCAAAGAAAACCAGCAGCCATGAACATCAAATCCATCTCTGCCCGTATAATCCAGAAACTTAAAAAATGGTTCAAACGAAAAGGTTACACCAACCTCGCTGCCGAATCACAAGCCTTGGTTCATCTGGCCGTCCACCTGGTTGAGGCCGTCAAGACCATCACCATCGACACCGTCTTGGACGATGTGGTGGCGGCTTTGCTTTGCAAGCTACTGCCCAACTTCGCACTGACCATTCGCAGGTTCAAGCTCCAGTTGGAACAGAACATACCCCTGTGGCTCCTCCAACTCCAAATTGCCGACGAGGTACTCGAGGCATGGAAATCCCGGACGCAAACGGCGACTGACACCACCGCCACCACCGCCGCAGAAGAAGAGAACAAGCTCCTGCTGGCCGTCATCAAGACCCTGAACGTTTCCGACCAGCGATACGAAGGTTATGCTGAACTCGCCACCCGCTGTCTCTTCTACCTGAGTGGCGGTGCCAACGGCAAGTTTGACTGGCAAGACTGCAGCGATTTGGTCGAGGAATATTATACGAACTTCGTGAAGGGTAAAATCATGTAGCACGTAAAAACCGAGCATTTTATTTGAAACTATTTTTGTATTAGACAAGCTGACCCTTTGATGATCCATCAGGGGGTCAGTTTGCCCCGAAAAGCATTCTTCTGCATGTGGGTCATTACACTTTACAATGGAACTGCCACCTTTACAACAGTAAAGTCAGGCATAATAGCAACAAAACAAATACACCCATCTCCGGGCAGAATTCGCCTTAGCCGATCGGGGAACCCAGATTGAAATGGATCCGCCTAGAACGATCGTGCATAATGCATTTATTGATTGCATCAACATTCTGGCGCGAAATATGGGAGCTGCCGATGAGGATGCAGAGTGGCATGGGATGCTGAAAAGTGATCGGCATGAGATTGGGAAGTTCGCGTGTTGGGTGTATTGGTATTTAAGTGATGGGGCGTAAAAATCATTGTGGTCTTACAATACATTTTCCATCTATCCAAACTGCATTTATCAAGTGTGTGGGCTGAACTATTTTCTCACATTCAATGGCTTCAAGGTCGTTAAGGCTGAAACCGTACTCTTGACCGCAGAAAAAGAACTCTTGTTCATTAGGGGAAAACTCTGCGATGAACCACATCCCGTCATGCCGAACCCAGTAGTAGGCGAGTTCGAATTGGGATAGGTCGAGGGGTTGGTGGGAGGAGCGGTTCCAGATCATGGTTGGTAGTTAAAAAAATAATCTTTCTTTTTTAAATTTTTCTAGATTTTCAATAGTTTCTTCTCAATTACCGCACCTGTTGTGATGAGTTTTATTATGTATAAACCTGCTGGTAGTGAACCTATGGAAATAACCTCTTGGCTTTGAATTTGCTTAACAAGTATCACTTTCCCTCTGATATCAGTAAGCCTAAGGGATGCAATGTCCTCAAAGCCGCTAATACAAAAACATTCGGATGTAGGGTTTGGATATAGTTTAATACCTACGATTGTGATTTTGTCACTTAATTTATTTGACTGATTATTAGTTACAATCATACCTATACGATTTCCAACTTCATCGTACTGGAAGGTAATGGAGGTTTCATTTGCTTTAATAACGTTTTTAAGTTGATTTCGAGCATCGAACTGATTGATTTTAATATTTTGAATTGATGAGCTACCAAATAAAATCAATACAATAAAAGAGATTAATATCTGTTTCATTTCTTACATATTTTTGAATTATTTAAAACTAATTGTTAAAATCACTGGTTAAAAATTCAATAGACTGGTTTAGCCCAAAAAATATCATATAAAAGTTCTCCACTTTTTCTTGCATACCAACTGTTATTCACAAATTTATGAAAACTATCCTTATTTAGTGAGTATGAAATTGAAGCAAAAGCCCCTACGCCAGGAACAAACATAGCTATTCCAGTAGTAATTGCATATACGGTAATATCCATTGAGACATTTCCAATATTTTCTAAAGAAGGATTCTTAAAAATTGAATATGCATCATAGGACAATTCAAATCCAATTTTAGTCGGATTAATACTTTTAAGAATAGTTTGACCTAAGACTTTAGTGCTTGCTTTAGCTACAATTTTTTTTCCAATGTATTTGGCAAACTCGGAACTACCCTTAATACCAAGGGCTTTCCCTAAATTATTATAATTTATTCCATTAAGAGCAATAGATTTATTTCCGTTTGGATCAATATTCATTAAAGTATTGTTTTCTACATACCCAAATAAATTCACACCCCAAACCGGATCTTCCGACATGAACCTTCCTATACCCGGTTTGTAATATCTTGCCCTCATGAAGTACAGGTCCGCATCTTCGTACATCACACCATATTGACCTACGTAACGGAAAGGATTATAATCCGTTTCGACTAAATTTGTTACTTTACCAAATTCGTCATATGCGTATTTGTTGGTTATGTTTTGATTTTGATCAGTAATAGCTATCGTGCTACCGCGAGAATCATAATGAAAATACTGAACAGAATTATCGGAATCTTTTATACAGTAAAGCAAACCGTTGCCCTGGATATAATAGTAATGCGGAACATTATAGGCGTCCGTTTCCATTAATACATTTTCCATACTTCCATTTACATCCAACACATATCTTGTGTATACCCCGTTACGTGTTGCAGAACGACGATACCCCAATGCATCATAACCATAAGTGGCCGTAAATGGGCCAGTCACACTTGTAAGCCTATTTTCGGCATCATAATTGAAATTAGTGGTTACCCCACTTTCCGTTTGAGATGACATGTTGTTATTGTCATCATGTGAAAAAGTTGTAGGTCCCGCATTAATAATGCGGTTTGCTTTGTCGTAACTGTATGAGATATCAGAAGGTATAGGCGTAGGAGAGTCAAAAGGCTCATTAGCAGTTACCCGAATGTGATTCCCTACCGAGTCAAGTTCATAAGTATAAGAATTTATCACAGTTCCATTCGATTTTCGATTTTGCAAACCGATGAGTCTACCGGCGATATCATAGCTGTATTTTGTGTAGGTGCCATTTGGAAGGCTTATTTGATCAATACTTCCATCATTTCTATATGTATATGTTGTTATTCTACCTTCCCAATCCTTAACTGTGTATAGTAAATTATCATCGTAATAGGTATAATCAACAGATTTCCCTGTTTTGTAAGTTATCTGTTTAATATTGCTTGCTTTATCATACGCATATTTAATTGTATTTTGATAGAAATCCGTATCGGATAGTAAACGATTCAATTCATCATATGTAAAAGAAAGAGTACCATTAGTATCAACAATCTTTTCGGTATTGTCATTCTGATCATACGAAAATGTTCTATTTATTAGGGGGCCGGTTATGGTCGATAATAGGTTGATTCCATCATAGGTATAATTGATTGTCTGAATTTTCCGATTTGTTAATGATTTGAGGGTGCCGTTCTCGAAGTATGAATAATTGGTCCTTTTTCCCAATTGATCTGTGCTAAAGTCCAGCAATCCCGTTGTATTATTGAAATTCATGGAACTTTTATTTCCACGTGCATCCGTAACACCAACTAAGCGATCCGAAGGGTCATAGCTGTATTGTGTCACATTTTTCAAGGCGTCTGTTGTGGTATTAAGTTGGTCATTTTCGTCATAGAAGTAGTTGGTGGCTTGGCCATTCGCATCGGTCACTTTTGTGATTCTGCTTGCATCATCGTATCCATACTGAGTTTTATGTCCAAAAATATCCGTAATGGCATTTACATTGTTATAACCATCGTAACTATATGTGATTGTTTGATTTAGTGGGTCTTCCACTGTTTCTAAATTACCATTTGAGTAGTAGGTCATATTTGTTTTTCCCCTGGGTGTGGATATCTCTGTCAGATTGCCATTTGTATATGCATAACTTGTAACCTTCAATAATGGGTTGGTATATTTTACCAAATCATTTGTTGCGTTCCATTCGTATTGATGTGTAATGTCCAATGGTTTTTTGATTATTTCTGGATCTCCCATCGAATTATAGCTAATTGTTGTAACAAATCCTTTACCATCAGTTATTTCAGTAGGTTTAGTCGGATTTACAGGGTTAGTATATTTGTATTTCGCTGATCCGCTTACAGAGACTAAATCAGTGATATTTCCGACCACATCATACGATAAATCAAGTTTTTTATTCCTTTCATCCGTTACGCTTACTTTGTTATCGGTCAGCTCACCGATTCTAAGTTGACTTGTAGTTTGATTCGAGATGGAATTCTGGCTTGTTAGTCTTTTCGTCGTTGCATTATATGTATTAATGATCTTTGATCCGTCGGCATAGGTAATGGTGTCCAGATATAATCCAAATGTGGATGCTCCATAAGCATACCTGGTTACCTGATTTTTCGCATCAGTAAACTTGATGAGATTATCATTTTCGTCATAGTCAAATTTGATGGAACGATCCAGTGGACCTTTTATTGACTGTATTAGATAATTCTTGTCCGTATCCGTGAAATAGGTAAACTCAAGACTTCGGTTGGTTGGCGTTTTGACGGAAACAAGGCGACGAGAATCATCATGGATCAAGCGAATGACATTGTTGTGTCTATCAGTTATTGAAGTTAAAACGGCAGTTGAATCTTTGTCATTCATCATTTCGAAAACATATTCCGTTTGATTCTTGAATCTGATCCGATATGTTTTTTCCGTTTGCCGGATCAGTTTGTCATACACACCTTTTGTTATTGGCAAAAGAGAGGTTCGGTCATATAGATTGATCTCTGATGGCATAAAAACAACGATCCTATCACCGCTAACCATTAGCGAAATGTTATAATTGTGATTCCAACCGGCACCTAAAGGGCTAAAAGGTGTAAGGTAGTTAATAGCCCCCGAATTATAGGAATGTGTAAATGAAAGCCCTATTTCACCTTCAGGTATTGAGAAACTTGTTTTTTGAATACTGCTTAAGTTGCCGTTCAATGGATTAATACCACTTCCTACCTCAGGCTGTGATTCCATTCTGGGAACGGTAGGCAAATTTCCATCAAGTGAAACGTACCCAATAAAACCTTTTTCGGCGTAGTTTTTGTTTAAAATTGCGTTATTTTTTTCAATTTCACTGGTTGTATAGAAGTGGTCAATTCGTACATCGGGTAACGTTTTGTTCAATTCTAAATGATATAGCTTGACCGTGTTTTGCTGGTAATCACCAAAACAATACCCAACAATACCCTCGTATTTTAAGCCATCAATTATTTTCAGGTCTCTGTCACCATCTTCGGTGGTATAATAATGATAACTGGCTTTTGGTTGGACTTTGTCTTCTTTGTATAAACGATAGATGCATTTTAGATTTGTAGTCTGATATGGAACTAATGACACAAAGCCTTCATTCTTTTCATATTTAAACCCCGCATTTATTGCCTCAAGTAAATGATTTTGAGAAGAACAATAAAAGTGATCAATATTCACTTTGTCATATGTGCGATATACTGGAACCCATTTGGGCTGTGAGGCTTGGCTTGGGGAATAGATAAAGGTGTTAATGGTGGATTTTATGGTATCCTTATTAACATATGCCCATACTTTCCAATAGTATGTTTGACCAGGAGTGAACCAATTGCCTGATACAATAAAGCAGGTAGAGTTTGTAAAACCTCCAATACTTTTTGGTGAAACTTCACATGATCCAAATCCTGAATTATTGTCAACGTAGAGTTCGTATCTAAATGAATTAGAAATTGGAGACCATTTGAATTCAACTTCATTACTAGTGATTGAGGCATTTGGTGTCGGAGATAGTAATACATCTGGACTTGCAGTTACTTCAATTGATAAATCGGATTGCCCTGCAGCATTTAAAGCAGCCACTTTATAATAATAGGTATAACCCGATTGAACACCTGTATGCCCAAAATCTATCGTCGTCGTTGTCAAGGGGGTATTCGAGTTTGTAGTTGTTACTCCCGGGTTCGTACTCCAATATATTTTGTAGCTTGTTGCGCCGCTCACAGCAGTCCATGTAATGTAATTTCGACTGTTAGCACTTTGGTATACAACTCCAACACCTGTGGGAGCCGACGGAGCTAAACTAGCGCTCACTTCAGCTGACAGAGTCGATTGGCTATAGGCGTCAAAGCAGAAAAATAGCAGAAAGACAAAAATTAAAATGTTTCTCATAGCTGTAATTATTTCGATTATGAACCACCCTGATAAAATATGATGTATTAGTACATTAAGGTTGTTACTCCGTAGGTGATGTTATTCTTACAAAATATTCAAATTAATAATTATTTTTAATCTCATTACTTTTTTAAAAATCTCGACATCCTTCTCAAGGTGTTTTCCAACAAGCATAGATAATGCTTTGCGTAATATATATGATTGTATCATTCCAAGAAGTAATATAGTAAACAATACGATGGATTTTAAAAACCAAATTATTCATTTACAAAAACAGATTGGCAGTGTTTTAAAAGCATTTCGGATTATTTCTTAATGACTTTATCTTGATAAAAAAAATCTTCGCTAGAAATCTTGATTATATACATTCCTATAGGGTAAGTGCTAAGATTTAAACTTATCATTTTATCAATTTTATCAAACTTTGACTCAAATAGAATCTGACCGAGACTATTAATAATTTCGACTTTTAATTCGCGACTAAAGGGTTCCAATTTTGAAATTTCAAGTATTCCTGTTATTTGGTTAAGATAAACATAGATTTTATAATATTTTGGCAACTTTGAAACCAAAGTATTCTCATTAAGGAGGTCCGTTTTAAGTGCACCAAATAAGTTTTGATCTATCTCATTCTTGCCTTCAGCAAGTCTGGAATGATTATATCCCTTAAAGTAACGTATGTTTTTTATCAAATGTCCTTCAAATGAAGCACTACAGAATGGAACAATACCGTCTGTTTCTTCTATATGGGGTAGAAACATTAGATTCATCAGATCAGCGCCGATTTCATATGCGCTAAAATTTGTAAGGTCTGGAAAACCTACATCTAATGGATCATAACTTCCTCCATATGCAACGATTTTATAATCATATGTTCTATCTCCATTCATGAAATTTCCTGCAAGCCAGTTATTTTTTTCCTCAACATACTCAACATAATCGAATAAGTTGTCATAGTTGTCCCATCTTAAATCCGACCTATTAAATTCATAATATTCTGGAATGGAATTGTTAAATGCAAAGATTAGATTGTCAAATGTTATAATTAAATTAGCTGAAAGGGGATCAATAACACTATACCGTGATATACCATTTGCCATTGGGCTACCATGATGAGGTGTCCCTAATGTTATTAGATTCTCAACCCTTTCACCACCCCTTATACCATTCACAGTTCTATTCATGAATGCCCTGGAAACCAACCCACCTAAACTATGTGCTATTATTGATAATTGTTTATTATCAAATTCTGGTTTTTTGTCTAATTCAAGTCTTAATTCATAACCCAAATCAGCAGCACTAATAAGATTTGAATAATAGCGAACATAGTACAATTTGAATTTATCTTTTAAAGTTTGGTCATTATCATAATACGTAACAAAATTTTGCCAAAGCGTAATATCTGGATCTGCCGGCATTCCTTTTCTTTGCCAACCATGAATAAGTAAAAGTGGTTTTCTGTTTCCTAATGCACTACCATCTGCGGCATATACTGTAAGGGGCGATATGAACGTTAAATTTTCGCCTGAGACGCCACTAATGATTGGATAATCAACGGATATAACTCTTATTCGTTTTGCTTCACCAGCTTGTCCAGTAATCAAAATTGATTCTGAACCATCATTGGGAGTATTTGATCGTATTGTTTCCCATTCTCCATTTGGATAATTACCATTTACTTGAATATTTACGTTTCCCGAGAAATTGGATGATGACCATTTGATGGTTTGTGTAGATCCAATTTGCCATTTTTCTCCACCCTTAGGTGATTGAACTTCAATTGATGGAAAAACTTCTTTAAACGAAAATGATTTAAGAACCACTTCAGTTTCTTGAAGATTTGGATTAGCGTCTGCTTTGTATAACCAGAGATTTATAACAACTTGTTCGTTCTCCTCAGAAGGAATTCTAACATCAGTAAATGTACTTTCGTTAATTAGGAATTCTGGTGAAGGCAAGTCTGGATAATGACCATGATAACTCTGGAAATGAATATAATCTTCCAGCCAGGTAAATTTGTGAGTGGTTTGATTTCCATTTAATTGACTTACAAACCGATATGGCATTATTTGATTGGGGTTGTTTACATTTCCGCTAGCCCGATATTGGAAAACATATTGAGAATTTTTGGGTGATATTTCGTTATTCCAAGTGGAAAACTCAATATCGATTTCACTTTCCTGTGGTGTAGTTGTCACTCCATGATCCTTATATGTGAAAAGACCAAAAACCACATTTGGATTTAACTGATCAATACGGCTATTTAGCTGGAAAGTATATTCACCAAATCCAAAGGACTCTAATGAAGCGACCTGGGCACAATACCATTTGTCTCCAACTTTCGTGATTTTTAAATGAAGTGTTGTATCTTTTGGATCAACCCAAACGTTTGACGAACTTGCTAACCAGTTGTTATCTCCAGGACCACCAGTTCCGTTTCTTACCTCCCATTTATGATTTAACCATGTTATCTGCGAGATCTGGTCAGTTGCAGTAAAAGACTGAACCCAATTATATTGGTCTGTAATAATGAAACCTCCATTAATTTTCGAATATACAAAAGCGTAACAGTAATACGTACCTGCACTGTTAGGAGTTACATTGACAGGGAATGCCGCTGTACCGATAGAGCTTATTGTTTTTGCATTGGAAGAACTATTGGAGCTGTAATCCCAGGAGCTAAGCTTGTCACGGTCAACCCAAACAGCCACGTAAGAATCTGCAGCGTAAGAAAGTGCGTTTTTAACCGTGAAGCTACCAACCGTTTGTTGCCCGGTTATTGGCGATACGGGGCTGAATGTTGGTCCCACGGAGATGTAGGGAGCAATGCGTGTGAATGTTTTTGAGACTGAACTGCCACTTATTGTAAGTGTACCGCTTCCCCAAAATTCTTTATTGGCAGCAACAGGGAGATTGGTGTTGGACGGGGTGAAGTACACTTCATAATTATAATCTCCGTTTTTAAGACTTGAAAATGTCGTTTGACCAGAGCTGTTCGTAGTGCCCGTTGTAAGTTCATTGTAACTGCCGTCATAGAGCACCACGGCAGCATTACTTCTGGCGACACCACCAACATTTTTTACAGTAAACGTCAGGTTATAGGTATTTACAACTGCATTCACTACTATTGAAACATCGTCAACTCTGAATATTGTTGGTTTACCATTATCATTTTCAGCATAAAATGTCAAGGTCAATGTATGCCCTGCCATCGTTGTCGGGATTGATATAGTGCGCATTACATAACTTGATGAAGCATCTAAATTTGAAAGCTTTAATTGCGAGGTGCTACTTGTTGTCCCATCAGTAATAGTACAATTCATTATATCATATTTCGAAGAAGTCGTGACTTCATCGGTCGTGATTTTTGAATAAAATATTATAGATGCATCACTATAAGAGGAGGGCATTGTAAAACTTTGACTCAATGTTCCATAAATGCTATTTGCAGCAGTGCCATTACTTAAGGCCAACCAGGCATAACCTGGTGAAGTTCTGTAACCTGTCTGCCCCGAATTTGTACAATAAAAATTTGATGTTGTAACCCAATTTGAACCAGCACTTGAAAATGACCCATTTAGTATTTGTACTGCTTGAATCGTTGTAATATTTAAGACTACTCCCAAAAATAATAATAGTAAAATGTTTTTTTTCATGGGTATCAAGTTTTATTTTTTAATCAATTTCTTTACCACAGCAGCTCCCGCTGAAGTTATTCATACTGAATATAGACAGCTTGACAGTGAGCTAACGGATATAGACGTCTTCAAATGAAAATTATGATTTCCATAGAAGTATTATTGTTAAGCAAGGTTGAAGTCGTGGGTATTCATCTCCAGTAATGTGTTTTTTTAGATTTAAGGCAAAAAACTCAGGAAAATGAAATAAAAAGATAGTTTTATCGCTTAACTGATAGGATTTTACAAGAAGAACATAATAAACCGGTAAATCAAGAATGCTAAAGATAATTGTTTGTTTGAGTTTAATATAATATTTTGGAATATATTTTTATGAATATATTGTTTATACCTTTTGTAGCTGTAAAGGGCACCTTTTGGATGTGGAAATGGTGTGGAAATTATATCGATTTCACAATCACCATCGACACCGTCCTAGACGATGTGGTAGCGGCTTTACTTTGCAAGCTACTGCCCAACTACGCAACGACATCAGACACCGCCGCCGAAGAAGAGAACAAGTTACTGCTGGCCATCATCAAGACCCTGAACGTTTCCGACCAACGCCACGAAGGCTACTCCGAACTTGCCATCCGCTGCCTCTACCACCTGAGCGGCGGTGCCAACGGCAAGTTTGACTGGCAGGACTGCAGCGACTTGGTCGAGGAATATTATACGAACTTCGTTAAAGGTAAAATCACGTAGCACTCAGATTTATCCCATACCCAAAAAGGGCCTCGAGCTAACGCTGAGGCCTTTATTTGTGTGCGCCGCGCATGGCGAATAACTTGACGGTGCAAGTCCGTTATGGGGGATTGTGGTTTCCAACCATTAGCCAAGAGCAAGGGTGTCGCGGGCGACTGCGAATCTGAAGGAAGCTGGCGGCAAAGTTCCGACCCGAGGAACACAAACATTATCAGGCATATCCGATGGGACGAGTTTGCACAACAAAACGAAATCCAAAAACTACACGGACATCGGAGTGTAAATGATGCGGGTACATGGAATGAAGGTTATTCGTCTTACCGCGGGAGATCTCACGGACGTGCAGAAACATTGTATGAAGCACGGTTGAAACAAGATTTATCGTGAGAAGTCAGCCGAGACCATAGTACTGAGGCAGTCGACGGCCTTGGGAAGGGTTGAACCTTGAGAAGTGAAAGTAAATGAATGTTACCGAATGAAGGGCAGAAAGCAGCAAATATCGCCAGATACCTACCCGCAGAAGAATAGGGCGGAACCCGAAGGCTATGCAGGAGTGCAGACCTACATGCGGATAACTGAAAACAACCTCACTGATGTCGACAAACCGAATTATGGATTGCTGGAGCAAATCCTGTCCCCCTCCAATATGAACAAAGCCTATAAACGGGTGAAGAGCAATAATGGAAGCGGCGGCATAGACAAGATGAAAGTCGAATCCCTTCGGGATTATCTTGCCCAAAACAAGGATCAGCTCATAGAATCCATAATGGACGGAACGTACCGTCCAAATCCCGTCCGTCGGGTTGAAATCCCCAAGGACAACAAGAAAATGCGAATGCTTGGCATCCCCACAGTGGTGGATCGCTGTATCCAACAAGCTATCACACAAATCCTGTCCCCAATTTACGAGAAGCAGTTTTCCCCCAACAGTTACGGTTTCAGACCGAAACGCAGCGCACACCAGGCATTGAACCGATGCAAAGAGCATATCACCATGGGCTACAAATATGCCGTGGATATGGATTTGGAGAAGTTCTTTGATACGGTCAATCAGAGCAAACTGATTGAAATATTATCACGGACGGTAAAAGACGGGCGGGTAATCTCGCTCATTCACAAGTACCTCAAAGCTGGAATAGTCGTGCGACACAAGTTTGAAGAGACAGAAATCGGAGTCTCGCAAGGTAGTCCCCTGAGTCCACTGTTGAGCAATATCATGCTCAATGAACTGGACAAGGAACTCGAAAGACGCGGCCACCGCTTTGCATGTTATGCGGATGACCTGGTCATCTTATGCAAAAGCAAGCGGAGTGCCGAACGAACCCTGATGAACATCATCCCGTACGTTGAAAAGAGACTGTTTTTAAAAGTGAACAGGGAAAAGACGGTGGTAGCATACGTCTCCAAGATAAAATTCTTGGGATACTCCTTTTATGTAAACAAGAAAGAAGGACGGTTACGGCTACACCCTAAATCCATAACCAAGATGAAATCCCGAATAAAGGATCTTACATCAAGGAGCAATGGCTGGGGGGATGCAAAACGGAAGGAAAAGCTCAAACAATATATAACAGGCTGGTTGAATTACTTCAAGCTGGCCGATATGAAGAGTTTTCTACCGAAAGTGGATGAATGGTACCGCAGACGTTTACGGATGGTCATCTGGAAACAATGGAAACGGATAAAAACCCGTTTACGAAATCTCATAAAGCTTGGTATTGCAAAAAAAAAGCGTGGGAATACGCGAATACAAGAAAGGGTTACTGGCGTACGTCTGGTAGTCCAATCTTATCCAAGTCTATCACCAACGACCGCCTAAAACAAGCCGGCTACATTTTCTTTACGGATCATTATCGGAAAGTCAGTGGCATAAATTAAGGAACCGCCGTATACCGAACGGTACGTACGGTGGTGTGGAAGGTCGGAACGGGAAATAATCCCGTTCCTCCTATCCGATTTTACCGATTTTTGTCTCGGACTGCCGGTAGTGATATGTTTTACCAAAAGATTTAAGGAAGGGGGTTTGTATTTGGAACATTTAATGGACATGCCTTGTGTGTCTTTGTACAACTCGTTTCTCCGGCATTTTATCTATTCAATGGCATAAATGCACCGATGTTTCCTGAAAAATTTGTTCTACACCTTATAAATGCTTGCTCTACTGGATTTCAGATATATGAAAATTCGTTGAATATTTGAATATTAAATCATACAATAATCAAATAATTTGTAATTTAGCTGCC
>Ga0209125_1002668_pt1 | contig 13329 bp, 8 predicted proteins | sample BarGraIncub1131A_FD_184503 | JGI IMG/M metagenome (GOLD analysis project Ga0209125, IMG submission 184503) | Arctic peat soil microbial communities from Barrow, Alaska - Barrow Graham LP Incubations 11-31A (SPAdes) (version 2) | ecosystem: Environmental > Terrestrial > Soil > Wetlands > Peat... | reverse complement strand
CGTGGCTGTCGGAGTCGGGGTGGTCGCTGCGGCCGCACAGAATCCATTTGTAATGGTATTACTGTCCAGAGTAACCGCACCGTTACGTGCCAGCAACTGTCCCTGGACCGTAGCTCCTGTCTGTGCTGCGATGGACGTCAATGCAAAGATATGTCCTACAAAATATGAGTTCGTTCCTAGTGTTGCGGAACTCCCTACCTGCCAGAACACTCGGCAATAAACGGCACCACCTTCGAGTTTGACATTACTGGAAACTGCAGTGATAAGCGTGGAGGCCATCTGGAATATGAATACAGGATTGGGGTCATCATTGCCATCGAGCGTAAGAGTTCCCGTAATATGGAAAGTGCCGGCGTCTGATTTGTATACACCGGGTGTTAGGGTTGTCCCGCCAAGCTCAGATGGAATAGTGGTGGCAGGTGTTCTTCCTGCGGCATCGTCATATGCGGTTACCAGATCGGTCGTGGCCGTAATTGCGGCAGTATCATTGATGTGTACCGTTCCGCTTATTGTTACGTCCGCCTGACCGGGGAAGTCGCTGCCAGAATAAAGGCCGACATCGCCGCCGGCATCCCCGTTGATTACGGTCGGTCCGGTATTGGTGATCGTGGTACCGGCCAAAACAGCATACGTTTCAGTGGATCCGAGATTCACCGTCGCCTCGGCCGCGATAACGGTCGAAGACAGCGGCAGAATAACGAATAGTATAACAAGCGGAAACAGGAAAAACCGGATTTTCTTTTTCATCTTCATAATTTTTTGCCCCCCTTAAAAGCATTCGTTCAAGTGTTCCTTAATAAATATCCGTTATTTTGTTCTGTAATCAGATGTTGAAATACTATACGGCACGAACGCCCGGTCAGTTTTACTTAATACTGCATCGTAACGGAAAACCACAACTGAAACCTCTGCGATACTTATTCTATTGGATTAATTATATTACTATTGTATACCGTTGTATACCGTAATTGTGAACATTTATATCGGGTACTTTTTGCGGGGTACGCATTCAAGCGGAAGAAGGGCCAATCCGAAGCAGGGAATTATTGGGGCTGCGGCGGAAACAGATTCATTTTTAAAAATATAATATCGCGGAGAAATACTTAATTTAATACCGTAAATACAAACATGGTATAATTGAAAGATACATTCCGGAAAAGTGTTTAGAAAGGTACTTGTTGTCCCGCAACCGGTAACTGTAGGTCGCAAACATTTTTTAGTCCGTACAAAACAGCGAGGAATCAACGAAAGGTCGTAATAGTATGTGGATTTTATTGTGGATTCTTTTTGGAGCAATTGTCGGCTGGGTTGCCAGCTTAATTACAGGGAACAACGCACGCATGGGTATTCTTCTCAACATTGTTGTCGGCCTTATTGGCGCAGGAATCGGCGGCTGGATTTCTACGTATCTTGGTTTCGGATCATATAAGGTATTCAGTCTGGGAAGTTTTGCTGTTGCACTGGGAGGCGCTGTCCTTCTGCTTCTGGTGGTTAATCTTTTTTCCGGACGTAAAGGATAAGTGCCATAACTGCTAAATCTGGACGAGGTCCGCAGTCTTCCGGAAAACAAGAAGGATCGGCTTTTTCTGATGCAAGAGAGGCAGTTGTTATAAGCTGTCTCTTTTTTTATATAATATAACAATAAACAGTGTTATTTCCAGCCGTTTGATTAGCCATTTTGATTGTGCAGAGCATATTGAAAACCATGTCTGCGGTAGATAGAATTAGCTATACTATTGCCGCATCATTGGAATCGACATCAGGGAAGCATGAAGGTAAGCAAAATGCCAAAAATGAAGACGGTTATCCTGGGGAAATCCCTTAAGAATGCAGACCTCGGCCATCAGAAACTGACCCGGATCTGGGGGCTTCCGATCATGGCAAGCGATGCAGTTTCCTCTGTCGCATATGCTGTGGAAGAAATCCTGATTGTGCTTGTACCGGTGATCGGTTTTGCGGCCTTTGATTATGCGCCGGGTGTGATCATCTCGATTATCCTTCTTCTTATGATTCTGGCATTTTCTTATTCACAGATTATTTCGCACTACCCCAGCGGCGGCGGCGCTTATATTGTATCCAAAGAAAACTTAGGAGAGAAGCCGGCCCTTATAGCGGCAGCCTCTCTGATTGTGGATTATATTCTAACTGTGGCCGTGAGCATCTCGGCATCTACACTGGCAATTACTGCGGCTGTTCCGGGTCTGCATCAATACCGGGTTGTGATTTCACTCTTCTTTGTCCTGCTGATATCTGTCGGGAATCTGCGTGGGATCCGGGAATCATCCCGCGTATTCGGCATTCCGACCTATGCATTTATCATCCTCATGGGAGTTATGGTTATTGTCGGGTTCGTCCGTCTCGGGACCGGCTCACTTCATCCCATAACTTATTCAAGCGAGCAGCTTGCGGGAATTCTGAACGCACCGGAATATCAGGGACTTATGATTCTGCTTCTGCTGAAGGCTTTTTCATCCGGCTGCTCTGCGTTAACCGGAATTGAGGCCGTCAGTAATGCAGTTCCGGCATTTAAAAACCCGGCTCAGCGTAATGCCAAACATGTCTTATACATGCTTGCGGCTGTCATTGCATTCATTTTCGGAGGAACAGGCCTTCTTGCCGTCAAGCTGCATGTTCTTCATATCGAAGGGACAACCGTGACGGCGCAGATCGCACAGTCGGTATTCGGGACGAATATTTTGTATTACCTGATCCAGGTCGCCACGGCATTGATCCTGATCCTGGCGGCTAATACCGCGTATAACGGACTTCCCCTTCTTATGTATATTCTTGCACACGACAATTATGTACCGCGCCAGTTCTCCCATCGCGGGGCCAAATTGAGCTTCTCCAACGGGATCATTTTCATACTTGTTGCGGCTTCCTTACTCGTGATTGTTTTTGACAGCAATCCACACAGGCTGATTCCTCTTTATTCCGTAGGCGTATTTATTTCGTTTACGCTTTCGCAGTTCGGCATGTTCCGGAAGTGGCACCGCGAAAAAGACAAGGGCTGGCAGTATAAGTCGCTGATCAACCTGTTTGGCGCCATAGTTACGGGGGTCGGGACAATTGTCGTCTTCAGCTTCAAATTTATGGATGGCGCATGGATGCTTGCGATTGCGATGCCGATTATCATTCTTGTCATGGTCTACGTAAACAAGCATTATGCCCTGGTCGGCAAGGCTCTTGAACTCAACGAATTTGCGCCGTATTACAAGCGGCCTTCCGACAAAAAGGGAACACCGTGCATTGTCCTTTTACAGACGGTCAACAAGGCGACTCTCAAGGCAATCAATTATGCAAATACGATTTCGGACGACATAACAGTCCTTCACATCTGCCGCTATCCGGAGCACGCAGCAGCCCTCCGCGCCCAATGGAAGGAACTTGCGATTCCAAACAGGCTGGAAATTATTGAAAACCCGTACCGCGATATCTCAAGACCACTGCAGGCCTACGTTTTCGAACGCGAAAAGGGACTGGAGCACGGGGAAAACCTTACAGTTATCATGATAAAATACATCTCATCCCACTGGTACGATCAGGTTCTTCATAACCAGACGACATATTTCCTGGAACGCAGCCTGAGCCGGTTCAAGAACGTCTCATCTGTTATCGTCCCATACCATTATTCGATTGATTCAATCGTATCTGGGAAAGTTGAACTGGATGACTGATCAATTCGGCTCCAGAAAACGTTTTTCGAATTCGGCTGCCGGTACCGGCCTGCCGAGATAATATCCCTGCATCTGCCTGCAGCCCAGACCGTGAAGAAGGTCGAACTGTTCCTGTGTCTCCACACCTTCTGCGATACAATCCACACCGATTGACTCGGCCAGAAGCAGGATCGAACGTACAATCTGCAGATCATAACGGTCGAAGAGAATATTATCTATCAACTGCAGCGCAATTTTCACACGATGAAATGGAAACATCTTAAGATAGCTCAGAGAAGAATAACCGGTTCCGAAATCATCGATTGAGATGGTAATACCGGTTCCCTTGAACTGCTCGGCAATCTTACTGATCTTGTAGCTGCCCTCCAGCGCCACGCCTTCCGTGATTTCAATATCAATCCATTCCGGTGGTATTCCCTCAAAAGCAAGGACGGATAAAATCTGCCGGGAAAAATCGGCCGTATCTAATTGTTTCGGCGAGACATTAACAGCCATTTTCAGATTGGTATTATACTGCCGGTTCCACTGGGCTATCTGACTGACGGCATGAGTCATAACCCAATCTCCAATCGGGATTATCGAGTTGATTTCTTCTGCAATCGGGATGAATTCTGCCGGACTTATAAAGCCATTTCCGGGACAATTCCAGCGAAGAAGAGCCTCCATTCCGATAAGCTTTTTTCCCGGTATGGTAAATTGAGGCTGATAGTGGAGCATGAATTCGTTGTCAAAATCTGCTTTTTTCAGATTGATTTCTATTTTGTTCTTATCTCGGTTTTTTTGATTAAGGATATCGTTAAATATAATAATCTTGTTATTACCTTCCTTTTTAGCCTGATACATCGCCATGTCAGCGTTACGGAGAAGCCGGTCCAGACTGTCGGCATCTACCGGATACATGGAAATGCCAACACTTACCGTGACTTCAAAAATATATTCGCCTACCTGTATCGGTTCAAAGCATTTCAGTATGACCTGCCCAAGTTTGTCTTCTGCATCATGCTGCGTGAATTTCCCATCAAAAGCAATTACAAACTCATCTCCGCCAAGGCGGGCAACTATGGTGTTGGGTTTTTCGAAAGCAGTGAGTCTTTTAGCAAGTTCAATCAGAATCTGATCACCGATATAGTGTCCATATAAATCATTGATCGTTTTAAACCGGTCAAGATCCAGAAAAGCAAGGGCGATTTTTTCGTCCGCCCCCAGCCGCAGCAAGGTTTTTTCCATTTCCTGCAAAAAATAGCGGCGGTTATAGAGATTAGTCACCGTATCCTTATTCGAAAGGAAATCGAGTTGGGTATTCTTCTCCACAAGCTCTTTGGTGCGCTCCGCAATTTTTCTTTCAAGATCGAGATTGATTGATTTTTCACGATCCAGCAACTGTGCATTCAAAAATGAGGACTGTATGAAGTGGCTGACCGCATTATGGGAAGTAATAATAAGACCGCACATAAACAGATCGGAGAGAATAATCCCTTCCTTCAGAATGACAGCCAGCGGCATTAAAAACAGGAGCAGCCCCCTGCGGGTATATCCCATATTGCTGACGCCTGATCGCAGTGTATCTTCTTCGAAATAGGTAACCGGTACCATACAGGCGCTGATTGCAATACCAAGCAGGGCGGCCATATATAGGGCATCAATAAGGGAATTCGGGATGTACAGATTTTTGAAATACAAATAGTAATAAACGATGTCATTAACTGAATATAAAACAATAAATCCTACAATAATTTTCAAAATGTAATGAATTTTGCCGGCTCGCAAAGATAAATACCATACCGCAATTCCGATGAAGGTTGCGAAATCAATTATTATACTGACTACGGAAACCCAGCCGTCTTTGACGACCAGACCGATATTATTCAGATCCTTATCGAAAAAGAGAATCCAGATCAAAAAAAGACAGGATATGGATATGGCTGCAGCATCAACAAATAACTGGAGGGCGTTCCATTTTGTAATGGTTTTTGCCGTGAAAATGAAAAGTCCGATTATCAGAAAAATATTTGTTCCAAAATACAGCAGAAGAATGAACTGGTTATCATCCGGATTCTTTGCCAGAACAATAGCATCAACGGCCCACAAAATATCCGCCAGTGCCCATGATAGAGAAGCCAGGCTGAAAGACAGCCAGATATATCGCCGGAAATCGGCCTTGTTGGCCTTCCAAAAGGTAAAAAACAAAACACCGAAAGAAAGCAAATCGCAAATCGGAGCCAGAACGTTACCCCAGAAATTGGATTGATAAATTGTGGCTGTGAGATACAAAATGTAAAAAGCACCGGCAGCGATGAGAATCCTGGTAAGGCTCCTTTTGTTCATATGCATTCTCCGATCCCAAGATACAACCCAAAGTTGTCAGAATTGTGTTTTGCCCTCACAATTCAATTATACTTCGGAAAAGAGGGAATGATATACCTGAAATTTTTACATGATTAAGACCGGAACAGACCGTGCAGCGGGGCATTATTTAACGCGGTTTTTGCCTTCATGCTTGCACGCGTAAAGATTATTATCTGCTTCAAGAATCATCTGCTTGGGCTCCGTATGGGAGTCATAGGTGGAAATACCTACGCTGACGGTCATATTGACCAGGCTGTCGCCCAGATGCAAAGGATTATGTTCGACAATTGTTCTCAGGCGCTCGGACAGCTCGACTCCGCCGGCATGATTGGTGTCCGGCATGATAAGCGCATATTCATCTCCCCCGTAACGGAAGACGGTATCCGAAGCTCTTGCATGAGCCGTCAGAAGATTGGCTATGTATTTGATGGCGGTATCTCCATCGAGATGCCCGTAGGTATCATTAATCATCTTGAAGTCATCTATATCCAAAATAAGCAGGCAGAAATCTGCGGGCAGGCCCCGGTCGCGCAGCCGCTGATATATCTTGAATGTTTTCAGTAAAATATCATCAAAATTCCTGCGGTTATAAAGTGCTGATAATTCATCAATCACCGCAAGCTCCAGAAGTTTTGCGTTGGCCTGCTCGAGTCTGGCGTTGACGCGCTCGAGCTGCAGTTCTGTCGATTTGAGTTCGGTGATATCACGGGATGTACCCCATGTTCCCACGATCTGGCCGAGATCATTGTAAAGAGGATATTTCGATGCGGAAAACCAGATGGAAGTGCCGTTATCGCGGTCCCATTTTTCGACAATTCCAATGATCGGATGTCCGGTACGCATGATTTCCTGTTCGTCCTGAATCGCCTTTCTTACAAAAGATTCAGGATAATAATCCAAATCACTTTTGCCTTTCAGGCCGGCAGGATCAGACAAACCAAACTGAAGGGCATGCGCCCTGCTGTTTAAAATAAACCTGGAATCTATATCTTTAAAATATATAGTATCCTGGGAATTGTTCATAATTGTTCGAATCAGCTGTGAGTCAGAGAGAACAGCAGTTTCCTCGTTGGAGGGAAAAACATTGGACAGCGAATTCGATTTGCTGGATTGGGAAGAATTCAAACTCATTTATGCCTCCCGCTATGTATCCGCAGATATGCGCCGCTTTCAGTCTCTTGGAAAAACATTCGTGTTTGAAGTTCATTGACATCATTATATGACAAAACATATCAAATAGTATATCAATATCATCATTTTTATATGGAAAATAGACATATTCGCAATGAAAACAGGACCCTTTTCATGTGAAAACAGAACTTTGCATAACCCAACACACTAAGTTATAATTGGAATGTATGCTTTAATAAACATCACAGTGAAAGGGACAAACTAAGTGCAAGAGGACAAAACAGTTAAGGTTGGCATTGGATTTGCCACAGGCCGCAGAAGTTTTCAAAAGGTCCTGAAAACGTATGTATATGGCTGGTTGGAAAGCGAGATGACCGGTAAAGATAATGTTGAATTAGATCTGTTAGTCGCATATGACCTGGAATACACCAACACGAAAATTAAAGATTATACCAATATCAGCAGGGACGTCCGCGATATAATCCACAAGACATACTTTTACAGCAGCAAGGCAATTGCCAAGGAAGTCGATTACCTGATTGATGAGGATGTAATCACTGAAAAAGAAGCGAAATTGCTTTTTGGCGGAGGGTACGCAGGCAAACGAAATTCCATCCTTTACGGAGCAGTCAAAAACAAACTGGATTATCTGCTTTTTCTGGATGATGATGAATATCCGATGGCCGTCACCAAAACACGTGCGACTGCCGTATGGGGCGGACAGCGAGTGATAGCCGATCATTTGAGTCATATCCCGGATGCCGACATAACGAACGGCCACCATTGCGGATATATTTCTCCTATTCCATATCTTTCCTTTAACGATACATTACCGGAGTCGGATTTCCGGCTGTTTATCGAAGCAATCAGTAATGACATTGTTAATTGGGACAGCATTTCCGCTCTTATGAAAAATGGAGGTGCCACCTACGCTGATGTCAAAATCCTCATGACAGATGAAGCGGAAGAAGTTCAGGAAGTGAACCACACAAAGTTCATATCGGGGGCCAATCTCGGCATCAACCTCACACAGCCGCCAAGAGTAAGCCCGTTCTACAATCCGCCGGGTGCAAGGGGAGAAGATACTTTCCTCAGTACGTGTTTGAGCGACCGCAAGGTGATGCGCATTCCGTGCTATACTTTTCATGATGGGTTTTCCACTTACAGCCACCTTATGGACGGCGTTCTGCCAATCCAGCTGATGTATATCAGGACTGACAGCAAGGCTGTTGTCACGCGCTTTTTCAAGGCATGTATCGGATGGATCCGGTATAAGCCGCTGCTTCTTTACATAACACAAAGAGATGAGTATGAAGACAAAATCCGTCAGATGCGCGAAAACCTGCACGCCACACTGCCCCGGATCTGTGCCTATTTCGGGCGGGATGACTTCATGGATATTGACAAAGAACTGGAACGGTTTCATGCAAATGTAAAAAAGCATTACAGCCAGTTCATAGAGACCCGGCAGGCGTGGGAAAAAATCATGATTTTCCTGTCAAAAGAAGAATAATCAGGATTCGAAAAGCATAAACGGAATGCTGTTGTTTCTTTTGAGGGGGACTAATATCTTTACTTTGTTCAATCTTCTTTGTGTTATAATATAAAATATTCCAATAACATTCCGAAGATACGTAAGTACCTCCGACAGGGGGAAGCCTGCAGCATAACATTCTTTGGAGGTAGAGACTTCAGGTTCAACCCGGTATTGCTTACAGCAATTTCAAAAGGTTCTTCGGATCAGGGCAAGGAATGGGGGCTGTCATCTTTTTGTCCGAACAGGTGACAGTTCCTGCCTGGCAGCGCAGGGGGGAATACATGAAATTCCTATTGCAGATCGATAGTCAGGAACTGGCGGCTTACCTCGACGAACAAATTGCACAGCAGGCAGATATTGGAATTATAATGAATTCATCAGAAGTCATACAGCGCGCGGAAAAGTTCCTTTGCGGTGAAATCCGTCTTGGTATTCCGGAACGTTGTCAGATTAACAAAATGGGTACAGACAAAAAACGTACCATCTATATTTTCCCGCCTGAAGATCAACTTGTCCTCAAAGCAATTAACTACTGCCTGTCCCGATGCAGTCTGGGACTTCTTCCGTGCTGCCTGGCTTTTCGCCCGGGCTACTGTGTACATGGTGCTTTTCGTTCTATTGTCCGCAAATACAAAGAAGAATACAGCTGCATACGTCTTGATATAACCAATTATTTCAACAGTATCCCTACGGAAAATATGATCGGGGTTTTAAATAAGCGATTGGCACAATACCCGGAAGTGCTGACAGCCCTGTCCGGAATTTTGTTGGATCCGTGTGTTATTGTGAACGGGGAAATACAAAATGATTTTAATAAAGGAGTCATGGCCGGGATGCCCCTGGCGCCTCTCCTTGCCAATCTGTATCTGTCTGATTTTGACGGGGAAGCGAGGAAATGGGTGCCTGTGTATGGCCGGTATTCCGATGATCTGATCCTTTTCTGTCTTCCGGAGAATGTTTCTGAGATTTACGAAAAAACCCGCCGGAGCCTTGCAGACAGGGGGCTTATCCTCAACGAGGGTAAGACGCGGATTGTCCCGCCCGGCGGCAGATGGGAGTTTCTCGGACTCTCCTGTCACAAAGGGGTGGTCGATCTGTCCGCAGCGACTATTCAGAAGATGAAAGGCAAAATTTCCCGCTCTTCCCGCAAGCTTTACCGTTGGAAAATTTCTAAAGACGCATCAACGGAACGTGCTGTTCGTGCCCTTATCCGCAAGTTTCAGTATAAGTTTTACGGTAGCGGCAAGGAAGACGATGAACTAACCTGGAGCCGCTGGTATTTTCCGCTCATTAACAGGACAGAGGGAATTAAGACAATCGATCAGTATTTTCAGCTCTGGGCGAGGTACCTGGCCGATGGCAGACACAGTAAAAAGAGTTTTCAGCAGGTGCCGTACGACCTCCTGCAAAAATATGGTTACGTTCCTCTGGTAAGTGCCTTTCACAAAAGAGAGCGCGATCCGGCCAAAAAGAGATTTATCCGTGAACAGAAAGAAAAAGAAAGTGAGGAAAAAGTATGCAGCTAAGAACAATACGCAGAATCGTTACGGGAACAACGCAATATGACGGAGCGGGTGTTAAGCTTGTCAGAGTGGTAGGACATCCTGATGTTGAAGATTTTGATCCATTTTTGATGATGGATGCTTTTGATGCAACAGACCCTGCTGATTACATTAAGGGCTTCCCATGGCATCCGCATCGCGGGATTGAGACGGTTACGTACCTCATTCACGGTGATATTGAACACGGTGACAGTCTTGGAAATAAGGGCAGTATCCTGGATGGCGACTGTCAGTGGATGACAGCGGGAGGCGGCATCCTTCATCAGGAAATGCCGCAGGCAGCCGACCGCATGCTGGGGGTTCAGCTCTGGCTGAACCTGCCGAAAAAAGATAAAATGACGGATCCGAAATATCACGATATCCGGGCGGACATGGTTCCGAAAATAGAAGAAGACGGCTGCACGATCGGGATCATTGCCGGGCAGTACAAAGGCCGGGCCGGTGCTGCACAGGGCAGCTATGTCGATATGACATTTTTGGACGTGGATATGCAGGGGGAAGCCAGTATCAAAATAGAAACTAATAGGGACAGCACACTTTTTGTATATATCATTGAGGGTGAGGGCTGGTTTTCGAAGACTGAGGATATGCTGCTGTACAGCAGAAGAGCGGTGCTCTTTAACGAGGGAGATGCCCTGTTTGCAAGGGCTTCAGGAAAAGGAATGCGGTTTCTCCTGTTTTCGGGGGCTCCGCTTAAAGAGCCGGTCGCCTGGGGCGGACCGATTGTTATGAATACCCGGGAAGAACTTATTTTGGCCTTTCAGCAGATTGATGACGGTACTTTCATAAAGAAATCGTGAATGAGGCTTCATTTGTCAGTGAAGTAAAATGAAAGCTTTATGAAGAAATGATCGGGGTTTTATGCTATATTGCTACTTAGACATTTTGGAGGTATTTGATATGGGCAAGGCATTAATAATTGGCTGCGGCGGTGTTGCGGGTGTAACCATTCACAAATGCTGTCAAAACAGCGATGTTTTTGAAGAGATCTGCATAGCCAGCAGAACCAAATCAAAGTGTGACGCGATCAAGGCCAAACTGGACGGCGGCAGGACCAAAATCAGTACGGCTCAGGTCAATGCGGATCATGTGGACGAACTGGTTGCACTGATCAATCAATTTAATCCGGATGTTGTCATTAACCTTGCTCTTCCTTATCAGGACCTGACCATTATGGATGCGTGCCTGGCTACAAAGACGCATTATGTCGATACGGCAAATTATGAACCCCTTGACGATGCGAAATTCGAATACAGATGGCAGTGGGAGTACCGGGAACGTTTTGAAAAGGCCGGAATCACGGCGCTTCTCGGAAGCGGCTTTGATCCCGGTGTTACCGGTGTTTTTTCCGCCTATGCCCTGAAACACCAGTTCGACGAAATCAACTATATTGATATTCTCGATGCAAATGCAGGCGACCACGGGTATCCTTTCGCGACCAATTTTAATCCGGAGATCAATATCCGCGAGATCACGGCTAAAGGCAGCTATTGGGAGAACGGACATTGGGTAGAGACAGAGCCGATGGAAATTAAGAGAGAGTATGATTTTCCGGAAATCGGGATGAAAGATATGTATCTTCTGCATCACGAAGAACTTGAATCATTGGCACTGAATATCACGGGCATCAGGCGCATCCGCTTTTTTATGACGTTCGGGCCGAGTTACCTGACACACCTGAAGTGCCTGGAGAATGTCGGCATGACATCGATTGAGCCGATTGATTTTAACGGACAAATGATTGTCCCGCTCCAATTCCTGAAAGCCGTCCTTCCGGATCCGGCATCCCTCGGACCGCGTACCAAAGGCAAAACCAACATCGGATGTATTTTTCAGGGAATAAAGGACGGCAAACCGAAGACATATTATATTTACAACGTATGTGATCATCAGGCATGTTACCGGGAAGTCGGATCCCAGGCCATCTCCTATACTACGGGTGTTCCGGCGATGATCGGCGCAATGCTCGTGATGAACGGGACATGGCAAAGACCGGGAGTACACAACATAGAGGAATTTGATCCGGATCCGTTCATGGCGGCGCTTAGTGAATGGGGCCTTCCGTGGCAGGAAAGCTTCACGCCTGCTCTTGTGGATTAACGAAATGATAGATGTTAGGATTATTGGATGAGCATTGAAAAGAATACTGGCATTGATTTTGATTTGAATCAGCTTTCCACACCGTATTATGTCGTGGACGAAAAGTTGCTGATTCATAACCTGGAGGTTCTTAAGAGTGTGGCGGACCGGACCGGCTGCCGCATTCTTCTTGCGCAGAAAGCCTTCTCGATGTTTCATTTCTATCCGCTCATCGGGAAATACCTTAACGGGACGACGGCAAGCGGCCTTTATGAGGCGAAGCTCGGATCGGAGGAGATGGGCAGGGAGACACATATCTTTTCGCCTGCCTATACGGAAGGGGAGTTCGGTGAAATCCTTGCAGTCTGCGGCCACATCAGTTTCAATTCTTTCACACAATGGGAGAAATTCCGTGTGCGCGCCATTGCATCCGGCAAAAAATGCGGAATCCGTATCAACCCGGAATGCTCCACACAGGAACACGGCATATATGATCCATGTTCCCCTTTATCCCGGCTCGGTGTCACTTTGGATCAGTTCAGGGAGGACCAGCTCACGGGAATAAGCGGGCTTCATTTCCACACGCTTTGTGAGCAGAATGCGGATGCACTTGCAGCAACACTAGAGGCCGTCGAAGCCAAATTCGGCAAATACCTTCATCAGATGGAATGGCTCAATATCGGCGGCGGGCATCACATAACGCGCGCAGACTATGATGTTGAGCTGCTGATAAGCACGTTGAACCGGCTCAAAAACACCTATCATGTGCAGGTTTATGTCGAACCGGGAGAAGCTGTCGCCATGAATACGGGATATCTTGTGAGCGAAGTGGTGGATCTTCTTTATAATGGCATGAATATTGCAATCCTTGATGCGTCCGCTGCCTGCCATATGCCGGATGTACTCGAGATGCCTTACCGGCCGCAGATCACCGGTGCGGGACTGCCTTCCGAAAAAGCATACACATATCGTCTGGGCGGACCGACGTGTCTCGCGG
>Ga0209125_1002667_pt1 | contig 13335 bp, 13 predicted proteins | sample BarGraIncub1131A_FD_184503 | JGI IMG/M metagenome (GOLD analysis project Ga0209125, IMG submission 184503) | Arctic peat soil microbial communities from Barrow, Alaska - Barrow Graham LP Incubations 11-31A (SPAdes) (version 2) | ecosystem: Environmental > Terrestrial > Soil > Wetlands > Peat... | reverse complement strand
CAGTTCATCACTATCCGTGGTCGCAATCCCATCCAGTCCGCAATGATAACAATGCACAAACTTCGTCTCCGTATCGACCCGCAGCGATTTGTCGCGCTTGTCCGTCCGGTCGCCGTGACACTTCGGACACACCATCCGCACTTTTTTCGCCTTTCCTGAAGCCTCAAACGTGAAGCCATCCAAATAATAATTCATCTCTTTTGCATTAAAATTAATCCGTCCAGTTACTCTCCTCCACATTCCATCTCACCGAGCAATCAGGTCGGGGAGGTGCCCAAGCAGGGATTTCCACCCCAAACACCCGTCTGATCCCCGTCGCCTTGTCGTAATCCTCAAAAGGGAAAGGATCCTCTTTTTTCAACACCTCGTGTAAGTTTCCCAGCATTTTTGCAAACAATTCCGTGCCCGAATGCATACAATTTGCAAAATACCTCTTCGCATCCGACGGACATCCGATTTCCTCCATTTTGCCCACTAAGATCACTTGCTCCTTAAACAACTGTTTGAACACCATGCAATTATCTTTAAACAACAACCCCAATCCCGTTTTCATTCCCACCACATCCAGCCACATCTCATCGGTAAAAGCCTTATCCACATGGGCCATCCATTTCTTTGAGTCACCTGGTTGTTTCAATGGAGGATAGGTAAAATTCAAACATTCTACAAGACAATTATTCTTTTCATCATCATCATCAGTCTTTCCCTCTTCTTCTTTCACCTCAGGTGATTCTGATTTTGTTTTCTCATTCTTTTCCAATTCCAATTTCTTTTCTAATAACTTTTCTAACTCTAATTTCCTTTCTGATTCTAATTCCTTTTCTTTCTCTAATTCCTTTTCCAATTCCTTTTCTTTATGCATCATTTCTGTCACCTCTCTCAATTGTTCAATCTTGATCTTCAGTTCATTAGCGGCATCCCTACTTGCTCTTCTTTCTTCAGTTTTACATTTTTTAATGTCATAACTTTTCATTCTCCGGCACATATCCTCCGAAAAGAACCACTCATCATCGACGACAAACAACTCAAAATCATTGACGATAGAGAGGATGAAGCTATAATTTACATTTATTTTGCGTGCAAACATCTTCAACAACGACAGGTGACAGCGATAGTTATCCTGCACCCGCAGCAACTCATTCAAGGCATAAAACACACCATACCCGCTCATCTTATAGCGATCAAGCAACTTGACGATTCTGGGATCATTCATCGACTCGGCATCATGGGGGAAATAATAATTATCTTTCATCAGAAACCTCTTTTTTATAGTAACACACCGGACATTAAAAACTCGCAAAAAAAACATACAGATGAAATTTACCTTTCATACAGTAGAAACTTTCCTTTCATCAGGGCGAAATTTCCATTTCATACAGACGTTTTTCCGGCATCAGTTCGCAACGAATAGTACCCTCGCCAAGCATCATCAGCAGTATATCTGCGAGAATCAGCGGCTCATTCTTTAAATCTTTCAGTATTAACATTATTCTATAAATATTTTAATCACTCAGTATGAGAGAGTTTGCTTATAGGTACAAAATAACGCTAATAAACTGACCCCTCTCGTCGGGAATCCAACCTATTTTAAAGAATGATTAATTTACCTTCACAGAGTCAAATAATCTTGTGCAGGATTACTGCCGGTTAGTTGATATACACGTTATAAACAATAGAGATGACTGAAACAAAAGACATCAGTAAAATGAGTCCGGAAGAAAAAAAGGCGATGAACAAAGTTAACGAAGAGTTAGAAAGAAAGGCAAGTAGAATGAAACACATAGAGATACATGAGGAATTCCAAGAATGCTGTAGAGCATTGACTGAGGCATTTGTCACCTTTCATCACATACATCCCAGTGTGATAAAAAACTTACTTCCACACCCGATAACCAGTAGCACAGAGGCATTTGAGGGTAATTTTGGCACGGTAACAGGATTGATCCTATTCTACAGAAACCTGTTTGAACTATTCAATCTGAAATTTGAGCTAGAGGATTCAATAGTCTTTCTCCGCATAGTCATAGGAAAAGGGGGTAAACTTTGGCTCACCGATCAAGACCCTTCGCTACCCTTTTCCGGTACGGCAAATAGTATTTTAATCTTCCATCCGATTGAGACAACATACCTCAAGGAATTTTACGAGTTAATGAATATGATGAGAGATAAATCCAAAAATTACAATTGACAGATGAACAACATAAAACAAATCGCAGCAACCACCAATGGCATCAATGGAAGCAGAAAACTCCCCATCGCAGTGCTCCAAAAGATGTTTGACTTTTTCAATGAGGGAATCTTAGTCATCTCCGGTAGTGAGGATCCGCGCGTGAAACCTATCGCCAGAATCTTTGGAGCAGAACTGGTAGATCAGGGTGACGGGGAGAGCACTCTTTACTACCTGATAAATCTCTTTTCATCAGAAAAGAAAAGGTATAAGTCCCTACCGGGCAAACAATTTGCACCGATGCCGACCCCCATTGACGCCAGTTATCTCGTGTGCAGCTCCAAGGAGTTGGATGATCAAAAGGATAGCCTGTACCAACAACTCGGCGTGCTGTTGCACACCGACAGGAACAATTATTACACGAACGCCACAATGCCATGCAGCGGAACGCTCGTCATCTATTTCTTAGGTGTCAAGACCGGTCAGCTGTGCCATGAGATTGGCAACCGTATAGGCCGGGGAAAAGACCCATGTTGCAACGATGTACTCACGATCATTGAGAGCATGACACGACCGTGCGATGATGCGAATAATCTCTTTATCCTTCACCTCACGATCTACGACACCCTGAGCGACATGAAGTTAGATTCGGTCACGGTCCTGGCCAATCCCACCATGGAAGAGCTGGAAAGCTTCTTCAAAACCGGGCTCTTCCAACTCGACCTGCATACCGAAGATTTCTTTTGCAACAACCCATCGGCAGATGAAGAGATTGTCCAGCTCGTCACCTCCTTCCGCAACGGAGCGCTGAAGACCGAGTATTACCTCAACGCGCAAGCAATACCGGTCATGCCAGCAACACGGGTAATGCAACGTGATAGCATCCTTGTGGACGTGAATAAAAAAAGAAAGTATCCCAAGAAGAGGCGAAAGTAGATTTAAAGAGTACCTTTGTACAAATTGCCCTCTGATCAAATGGGTTTTGATCTTTGGATGATTTTAGACTTAGGAGTGCGCTTGTCTGTGAGGATGGGCGCACTTCGCCTTTTATTGGGTATTTGCTAAAATCTTGTGTTTATTCGTTCAATTCCCATTAGATCTTAGTTGGAAGGATTCTTTCAACAATTCTAATAATTGACTTTTTGTATCAGTTAATTTATTGAAGTCAACTGGGACTCCAATAAGCATGATTTTTGTACCTGCAGAAGATAAATTACTGTTTATGTTCATCTCTCTTTTTGTGAACTTATCATCCGGATAAACCAAGAAGACAAATTTCTCATTCTCACCTGTAAAAGCACTATATGCTATTACCTGATGTAGATCATTTCTAAAGCTTTCTTTTAATACTTCAGAAGGTGCACTGTTATACATGTGAGCTTTATATTTCGCATCTATAGTAATAATACGTTCTCCTTTCCGAACTAATAAGTCCGGTTCTAAGTATTTTAAGCACCATGCTGGTCTATTCCCATGAATAGAATACCGTTTGTTATTGTATGTTGTAGCTCCTATATTTATACAAGTCTGACTGAATACATATTGAATATACTTCTCAAAGAAATCAGCAAAATCTAATCTCCATGCTCTTAATATGGAAGTCTTTACAGAAAGTATTCTGTTACCAATCTCTTTAAGCGCTTTAATTGTATTAGGATCTGATGAATGAATAAATAGCTCTTTTATCTCTTTATGAGGATGAGTATTCAGATATCGATTGAGCTTTGAAATACTCTCCAGATATTTTGATCTTAATTGGAATGGAGTGCGAGAATCTTCTATCTCTAAAATGGCCAGTTTAAGGACATATGTTAGATATTGCCACTCTTCATGACTAAAGGACAATATATTACGCCGGTTCTCATATTCAAAGGCTCTCTGTGGATTGGCAGACGTAACTGAATATTTTCCCCAGTTAGTTGAAGAAGATGGTCGCTTCTGGATCTCAGTTACTGATGTAAACTTTCTCCAATTACAATTTATCGCTTCCTGAAATTTTACAAGATAATTGAAACACTCAAAATATATTGGAGGGTTGGATACTATTTCCGAACAGAGAATAAGATTAGGGCAATATTCTGGTGTTATGATATCTTTTAAAGACATGACCAGGTCTGCAATATTTTCTCCGTATCTAGGCTTGACTATTAGATCTCCACATGGTTTGCCTGTTGCTGGTGAAAGAAGAGGGATTGCACCAGTATAATTACTGGTCTTGATCCTTAATCTTGAAATGTTATTTTCTTCTTCAATTGAGGCATCAATGCCCATGAAGTCAAATGCTTTTTTGTTGAAATTAATGAATGTCTGGATTCTCTGACTATCATCTTTATAACGCCCTTTTGAACAATTCCATTTCTTTAAAAGATCGTTATAAGAAAACACTTTCTCTGATAAGCATAGTACTTTATCAAAGGGTTGGATTTGAGTAACTTGATAGAATTCATGTTGTGACATATCACTGATACATATTCTTTTTGATCAGCCTATAAAACAGATTACTGAAGGAGTCTTTTGCATTATAAAGCTTTCCCTCTGAGAGATATTCTTTCATCAAAGGCATTAATTCATATTCAATCCTTCTATTCATTTCTTCCTGGGATCTTGCAATAAAGTAGCCTTGCCCTGGTTGTAGGTCTAACTCTTCATCATTAGCATACAGGTCAAATCTGTCTTTGAATTCCTTGAATTCCTTAGAATAGAATTTGTTGCCTGGTTTCATTTCTTTATCAGCAATTACATGAGGCTTAATAGTATACCAAGCAAAACGTCTCCGTAATGCGAAATCGACTACAGCCAAGCTTCGGTCTGCTGTATTCATTGTGCCAATGACATACAGATTGGATGGTAAGTCACTAATTTTAAGATCCTCGCCTAGCGATAGAGTGATTTTGTCCTTTTCAGCAACATCAGTTCTTTCGTTTCTATTGAATTCAAAAAGATAAAAGACTTCTCCGAGAACATTTGCTAGATTAGCTCGATTGATTTCATCAATGATCAATAAAACTTTCTGTTTAGGATTTTCTATTGCATCTTTTACTGCTAAGTAGAACTCACCATAAGTGGGCTTGTATAATACTTTTCCCTCCGAACTTAAATTGGGAGTGATGCCATATATAAAGTCGGCGTACGTCGTTTCCGCATGAAATTGGGTGAAGTGAACTTTGTATTGATCTTCATGAGCAAGCTTAAGAGCAACATGGGTTTTCCCTACTCCTGGAGCTCCTTGTAATATGATGTATTTACGCTCTTGAAGTAAGTTTTTTATTTTTATCTCTTCGGGTTCCTCTTCGCTAATATTCAAAACAGCATTATCATCAAGTGATTTCTCAATGGTATCTTCAAATCTACTTTGCTGTCGAAAAGATGTTTTATTCCTTTTGTACCAAGATCTTATTTTTGCGTACTGAGCAATCCAAGCCTTAATCCTTACGATCCCTTCATCAGTGTTGAAATTTACAATCTGATAGGCTGGAATGACTTTAGAATATGTATTGAAAACGACATCAAGATCATCGCAAGTGTCTTTTATATATTGAACACTATCTTCAGGAATTGAAGAGTCTATGTCCAAAAATGAATTTTTAAGAAATACTCCTTCATCATTCGTTGGAAGTAGTTCTACTATTTTTCTTCTTAACCCTGGTAAAGAGGCAAGTTCAGTATCTTTGAGAAATCCATCAGATCCGACTCCCAATGATACAATACAGTAATCTGGTTCATTTTCATGGACAAAGAGAACTAAAGAAAAGTCATGATATGGACCGCTATGTTCTTCATTTGGACGAATAAAACCGAAATATGCTTGGTGTTTGTCAAAAGAGTCTTTACTCAGATTCTTCCTTATTATAGTATTACACTTATTATCCGATAAATCACTTATGCAACCACATGCTTCAGCATGATCTTTAACTATATTATAGAGTTCTTCTAGTGTCATTTTATTTAAAGTCTTTATCGTTAAAGAAATCACTTAAGGAAATTTGCATTGCCTTTGTTATTTTCTCAAGGTTAACTATTGAAACATTTCGTTGTCCGCTTTCTACACTTGCAATATAGCTGCGGTCAATATCTGCTTGATCAGCCAAATCTCGTTGAGTCAAATTTTTAGCTGCACGGACAGTCTTTATCCTATAACCTATTTTTGATTTTATATCCATATTGCAAAATTGACAAAATGTTACTTATATTCAACAGACTATAAGTAACATTCGTGAAGTGTCATATATATTGGAATAATATAGCAGTTTGTACAAAGACTTTTTCATCCAATGTGGGAGGAAAGTTCAAAAAGAGGCGTTTAGAAAGTATTGGAAGAATATCATTGTTGTTTGTATTTTGTGATTAGCTGTCTGTTGAATTCATTGCAAAAAATATTCAAAATTATCTTTTGTTATTCTTTGCCGCGTGGATTATTGGGTCTATCTTTGAGCATTCAATGAAGTGCGCGGCGCAGTTGTTATAACTGTGACGCGCACTTCATATTTTTTTACCATTAAATGAACAGTAGAATGAAGAAAATGAAAAGTGGGGACGAGGCATACATTATGAGCCTGATATGTGATGAGTATAAAGAGTTTACTAAAGATAATAGGAAGAATGTCATCAAGTGTCTGAATTTGAACTTTAGTGCTAATTCAATATTTGATTTTTTGGCTCATCTTGACTGTACAATAAGCGATCTTGATACTTATTATGGTTTTGATTTTTCGTATCTGACTAATTATATAATTAGCATTCTTGATATGGATTTTGAACATCCAAAGAGTGCTAAAATTGAAATAGATGAACATTGCGTTTTTAGTGTAGAAAAGAGAATTCACGCCTTTTTTAGTATAAGACCTTTGTGTACCCCAAAGCCGGATAGCGAAACTCAGTTGAAAGAATTTATGGAAGCATTCCCTAATATGGTAAGTTTAAATGAAAAGTCAGTCTATGATGACATGAAAAAGATGTTGGATGATACGCATGATGAAAAAATATGCGACCGGGACGTTTTTACAGCAAAAGAGATTGAGGAGATAGAAAGAGAAACAGGTGCCACTTTTGATCATTTTGCACTGATAATGAATAATTTGGTTATGGATATCAAAGGGACCTATATCATAGCATTGAATGAATCTGATGTTGAAGTGAAAAATATCTATCTGTTGGATGACTGTTATGTGAAAAGGATTATACGAAAGCAAATAATGAAGCATAAATCTAATTGAAAACTGTACAGTTTTCAATTAGATTTTACCTATCCGGCGCAACCTCACTTTATCTAATTCTGAATTCTAAATTTCTTTCAAGTTCACGAGTCAGAGCAGTGCCTCTTGCTATATAACACCCTCTCTTATTCACTGATTTTATGATGACGTTGAAGAATTTGCACAAACAGGGGGTAGCACTTGTTGGTGCTAATCCCGTGGCTGGGTTCATTGAGTGCTCGCATTTGTAGCAAGGGGTCTTTCCGCTGTTTGGGCAGGATATTTTGCCAGAATAAAAGGAATAATCGTGTTCGGAGAGATATTTTTCTATTTCTTTCAGCGTGCTTTGACTGAAGTTGTAAAAGGTTAGGAGTTCGTTCTTGCTATAGGTCAATACTTTTCCGATAGTCTTAAATTGAGATGCCTGGATGTCCTTAAGTGCTTTATTGCTAAAGTTGCAATCGGTCAGCTCCGTCTTATAGAATTCAATCATTCTTTTTCGTCGTTCAATTTCATCCTCGTCGTATATAATTGGTCCAAAGGCCCTCATCTTCCATTCTAACAGCCTATTGGCATTCTTCAGCGAATTTATCTCTTCTTTCAGCTTTGTGATCTCTTCAAATTGTGATTCATTGCTGCTGAAATCCTCTACATCGCGTGCTAAACCAGCAAATGCTTTTGCAGTAGTATGTGATATCGTTTCTTTTGAAAGATTGTATTTGTCAGCAATGTGAGCAATAGAATCTCCGCTCAGGATCATTGACATTATATCGCATTCTCTTTCAGTGATTTTATGTTGACGATACATGCTAGCTAGAAAGATGGTAAATATTCTTTGGATATTATGTCTCATGCCAGGAAGGATGGTAAATATCACTTCTTCATCGTCTTTGTCTTCTATTTTCTGTTTTAATTGAGCTACTACCTCCTTTAGTTCTAAGGTGTATTTTTCTATCTCAGTTTCTAAATCTACCAGACCCTTATTCTTTTCCAAAATCAGTTGGATTGATTCTCTGGTGGGGAGTGGGTAACCTTTTTCCAACTTACTCGACAATAAACCTTTTCTCATCCAGTTACATATCGTCGTTGGAGTGACTCCTAAGAGTTCTGCGGCTTCTTTTGTGGAACATAATTCTTTATCCATGGTATTCTTTTAGTTGTAAAAGTCACGAAGGTACTGCTAATAATGCCTTCTATACCATCTTTGTATGCTTATTTGCTACTTTATCTGAATGAACGAAACCGCTTGTCGTGCCAGTTGCATTGTTATTTTTAGTTGTCCGTCTGTGGTTTCCATTGTCATGGGCTCTGAAAGAAGCTCCAGTTGTCCGGACTTTTCCAACGTTTTGTATTGCTCCGGCGTGGGGTTTTCGGGCGAGCCCATCTTTTTCCATACTTCATAGGAGTTGCTGTGGTGTTGGTCAATGCGGTAATGGGTGACGGTGACTTTCTTCTGATGGAGTCCTTGTATCGTCAGCTCTACGGGTGATCCGACGCCTTGGATGTCATCATCGTGGTAATTCCAGAGTAGGACGGTGATGGTGTCTTTGTCTCTGGCGGCAAGGGCATTGATGTCCGTTTGTGGCCGGCGTACACTGGAGTCGCGTATGGCTTTGAAATCATAGGCCAGATCGCCGGATACTGCCACCCGGTTGCCTCGCATCTTTCCCAGCATTCTGAATACATTGAGCACGGGTTTGTCTACGCCATTGGTGGCGAGGTCGCGAAAACCAAAGAACCAGGGTTGGTCTTCAAACTCGAACGACCAGTTGACGGCTCCCAGGAGGTTGACTCCGTAATAATCGGCCAGGTCATATTCGCGGGCGATAGAGGCTGCGGTATAACTGGAATACATGGTGCCGTTGCGGTAGGCATTTTCCGGATTGGTTTGCATGCCACAGGCCGCGCATCCTTCGGGATCGGATTCGCCAATGATGATGGGTAGCTGCTTGGTTTCGGGAAAGGAGGCGATGACCTTGAAGTTGTCGTTCATATTGCGAAGCTGACTGGACATGCCCATTCTCACGACGCCATTGACTACGCGGGGGGATCCCTTGGCGTGAAAGGCTACGAAATCTAATGGGGTGCCTATCTGTCCGGTCACTGCATTGGTGTCTTTCAAACAGTGTGTGATAAATCTTTCGAGGATCTTGGACGCGCCTCCGGTGGTATGTGGTCCTCCCACGCGTGCCGAGGGTAGGGCGCGCTTGACGGCGTCGGTGGCGTAATCGTACATCTTGCAGTATTCTTTGAATCTGTCGGGGGCTTTGAGGTAGGATCCATCAAACTCGTTCCACAACTCCCAGTACCAGCTTTCTACTTCGGCCTGGCCATAGCGATCGACGGAATGGCGCACCCATTGGTAAATGAGTTCGGCCCACTTGTTGTAATCCTTGGGAGGATAGCCCCAGCCTGTTTCGATGATGGAATATGGCATGCCGGGTGCCCAGTTGTGTTTGTAGGGTTGGGGATGGGTGGAGAGTGCTTCGGGCATGAAGCCTATTTGTGCCAACGGTTTGATGTGGCGTTGTATATAGGTGTCGAAGATGGAATCGATGAGGTTCCAGCTGTAGATTGGATTGCCGGCTGCGTCTTCGGTGTACATATTGGTGGAGCCCCACTTGAGTGCTGCGGTGCCATCGCCTGTATTCATGAGGTTGTGTGACCGGAAATAGACCGGTACGGGACTGAGTGCTGATAACTCAGTGAGCAATTTCTTGCCGTCTTTCATGTAGGCATAGTTGGGTTCGTCGCATCCAAACCATGCCCAGATTGGTTTCATGGGGCCTTTGTCACGGGTTATATCGACGGAGATGCGAACTGGCTCGGTTTGGGCAAAGAGTGAAATGCTCAAGAACGAGAACAAGATGAGTGGTGTGTATTTCATAAGTAGTATGTGTAACGGACAAATGTATTGAATTTTGTTAGTTTCTTCGCTATTATTTACATGGATTTTACATACATTTGGACATTATTTGTATTTAGTGCCTGATGCTAATCTTTTTTTGCTGAATTATAAACTTTATACCTGAAAATATGAAATCTTGCTCAGACAAATGTAGTACTTCGACGATCATCCTGAGGATGGTTGCCATCGTGTTGGTGCTTCTCGTTGTATTTGCCGGTTCTTATACTGTTGCTAAACAGATATTGAACAGGTCGCATTCGAGAAGGCAATGGAACAGCTTAAATATGGAGAATTTAAAGCAGTTTAGTCAGTTAAGAGTTGATTCGAAAAATCGCTGGAAAGGTACGAGCGTGGAAGTGACGGTGACGGGTGCAATGAATTCGGATCAGGAAAAGGTGATCGAGGATACAAAGACTGTGCTGCTTGCTCGTGCGAAGGCGCTTGGTTATGAGGATGCTTTTGTGAAGGATGGAACGGTGCCTGGTAGTATGGAACTGATGATGCCTGAGAAGGAGAATTTGGAATATGCATGGTATCCGGGGGATTTGCTTCAGAAGAGGGGGTGCCTTGAGTGTATGGAGACGTATCAACTGAGTGAGGTGTTTCCTTTGCTGATGGTGGCCAGGGCGGAGATCGCGCGTCTGAATAATGGGGACTCGTGCAGTGCGTTGCTGCCTGTGGACCGAAAGATGGATGATAGGGGGCGTGGTGCTGTGATAGGATATGCTAAGGTTAGGGATACGATGGATGTGATGAAGTGTTTTAATGAACCGACGGTGAAGGTGCTGCTGCCAGAGAATCTTTCTTTGAAATGGGGTGGGAAGAAGATGGATAAGAGTGGCTTACTGGAGTTGTATGCCGTGAAGGATGGCTCGGGCGCATTGGTTATGGATGGGAGTCTGATAAAGAATGCTGAATTGAATAAAGATGCTTTCGGGGTTTCTGTTTATATAGATATGAATGATCAGGGTGCGAAGGAATGGGCGATTATGACGAAGAAGAATATAGGAAGGTGTATCGCTATGGTACTTGATAACAGGGTGTATTCTGCTCCGCGTGTGAATGCTGAGATTGCCGGTGGGCATGCGCAGATCTCGGGGGACTTTACTACTGAAGAGGCAGCTAAGTTGTCTATCTTGCTGAAGTCGGGTAGTTTGCCGGCTCCGGTCAAATTTGGTATGCACTCTGTCACGACGTCCAAGACGGTCACGACGATCAGGGTGAACTAGGATGATCTGCTTATGCTGATAGTAATAGATATACATTGTTGTTCTTTTTGATCTTTGTTGGATAGTTTCCATTTGAAATGGAAACTATTAGATAGGAGTACGGATCAGGGAAATACAGTCAAAGAGGTTTATAAACTTGCTCGCCGGCTTGGATAGTGTTACTTTTTTGCTTACTTTTGAGGATTCAATGAAGTGCTCGACACAGACACTGTGTCGGGCACTTCATTGTATAGGGAAATCTGCTTTTAATTTAAACTTATCTGGAATGACAAAGGTTACTGACGAACTGACGAAAGCTAATTATGCTTCATCTATTTTCAAATCGAACGCTAGACTCAAGACGTTTTTTAGTATGGATCCTTCTCTGCGTAAGGATGATGATGCGATTATCTGTCGCTCTTTCTTTACCACAGAATATATGCTGGATATTGCAAATGCCATTGGCGTTACGTACAGCCGGGTTCAGATTATTCATAAGAAACTTCTTCTGGATGAGGGTGGGGTGTTTATGTGGGTGAATGTGAAGAATATGCTGACGTTTGACGAACAGGAGAAGGATACAAAGGCCACCAAAGAAGGCAAACTGAGTGACTTGATTCCTTCTGATGCGAAGGTATATATGATGAACTTGCATAGCTTTCAGACTTTTTCTGAAGTGGGTCTTGCCGAGATGTAATAACACTGCTGATCAAATATTTATTCGAAGGTTTTCATTTGAAAGGGGTAATAATAATTGCCGTTTCAAATGAAAACCTTCTTTGTGTTTTGCAGATGTACGAAATATGTGTACTTTTAGCCCGTTAATCGTTCCTAATAATATGAATGTCATGAAAGAAACACTGTTTAAGAATCTGCTGTTGTGTGCTTGCTTCCTGGCAAGTATTGGTCTCCAGGGTCAGACGCCTTCTATTGGGCAAACCACTGGGAATAAAGTCGTAGTGAAAATTAAAAAGGCTGCTCCTGTAAAATGGAAGCTGGTGTGGAAGGAGGAGTTTAATCAGAAAAAACATTTTGATGAGACGCGATGGTCGAAGATCGGACGGGGAAGAAGTCCGTGGGATTGTCACATGTCTGACTTTGACTCGTGCTACGATATGCGGGATGGCAAACTGATCCTCCGGATATTGCCCAATTACTCGCAGAAGAATGATACGGCTCCTTTTATTACCGGAGGTGTTTGCTCCAGACATAAGATGACTTTTACCTACGGCAAGGTGGCGGTGAGGGCGCGTCTGCATGGTGCCAGTGGTGCCTGGCCTGCTATCTGGATGCTTCCTGATGGCAATGCTCCATGGCCTGACGGCGGTGAGATTGATATCATGGAGCGTCTGAATCATGACAGCACGGCATATCAGACGACGCATAGCTACTATACACATACGTTGAAAAAGACATCGTATCCGAAGCAGGGTAGCACGGGTCCGATTGATCCGGATGACTTTAATGTGTATGCGGTGGAGATCACGCCGGATAGTCTGGCGTATTATATCAATGACAAAATGACCTATTCTTACCCACGTTTGGAGGCTGAGGGACCGATGCAGTACCCGTTTGGCAAACCGTTTTATCTGTTGCTGGATACACAGATCGGTGGTGGCTGGGTAGGTGCAATTGATCCGAAGGATTATCCTGCGGAGATGGAGATTGACTGGGTGAGGTATTACCAAAGGAAATAATTGAGTATGAAAAAGAATTTACTGGTGTCTGTAGGGATGCTGTTGGTGCTGTGTGTGCCTGTTTGTCTGCATGCGCAGGATAGTTTGATACGGGTTACTTCGCCGGCATATTGTGCGGAGATCAAGGGGAAGACCCGGATAGAGATCGTGGCGCCGGGCTTTG
>Ga0209125_1002665_pt1 | contig 13346 bp, 15 predicted proteins | sample BarGraIncub1131A_FD_184503 | JGI IMG/M metagenome (GOLD analysis project Ga0209125, IMG submission 184503) | Arctic peat soil microbial communities from Barrow, Alaska - Barrow Graham LP Incubations 11-31A (SPAdes) (version 2) | ecosystem: Environmental > Terrestrial > Soil > Wetlands > Peat... | reverse complement strand
CCCCCCCCGCATTCCAAGTCCGAACGGCCGTTGATACAGCCGCCGTCCAATTTGGAATATGCACTTTGCAGCGCAAATGCTTTCGTTATTTCACCCTTGCGGTGAATAGCCGCGCACATTTTCTTTGCCACCAACGACTCAGCGTCGGAAGTGACGATTCGATCTTCAGATAGCATTTGATCGTGCTCAGTTGATAACACGCATCCATTGACCTGTTGCCGTATTTAAGAAGATGGCGCAAAGCACGAGGTGGAGTCGGGTCCTGTGGATGCGGGCCCGTGGTTTTCGGATCGTCCATCGTGGCCGCTAGCCATGCGGGATCGACTGATGTCTCCCGCACGGTGTCCGCGGCGTGTTTATTATTCTGCTGCTTTAGGTAGCGACAGGAGAAAGGCATCGCTTCTCGGCAACGAGAGGCATCCTTTGCAATTTCACACCAACACACCGCGGAGCTCTCTTTGTACGGTATCGGAGGACTTGGAGGGCGATCGCGATCGCAGGGCCTTATGGTAAAAGAACCTCTTCGGGCCTGTCGGGACACTTCGTTCTTTACATCTGCCGGCCCGCCAACTAGACTCCGGGCCCGTGTTTTGGTTCTGGCAATTTTCTGTCCGGTACGTTGGTGACAGTTGGCGGTTGACTGCATTTGGTATGGTTGGCGGGCCTTGTTTGCATCTGCCGGTTGCGTATGGTTCCGAAGTGAGCGCGGGCTGATTTCTTGCTGATAAATCCGCGTATCCGTCATTCGTTCAGCAACGACCGCAAGGATTCGAGAAAACGCCAATCGGACCGGTTGGCGATCTTCTTTGGCTGAGTAAAGTCCGCGTGGCGGTCTGTTTTCTGCGTGTTTTGCCAACTCTGTCTGAGCGTCGTTCGATGTGTGTGCTTCTCCTGCCACCGTTCCTCGCCATGCTCGGCGTGGTCGTGGCTGGCGCTACGGAGAGCACGAAGTTCTGGTGACATGAAATCGTCCGGTACGAACGCGCTGTAGAATCCCATGAATGGTCCGGCAGCGGTTGTGCGCCAGGTCATTTTTTTATGGCGTAGTGCCACGGGAGCTTGAAAGATGAATGTAGCGCGGGATCACTATGCGACCTTGGGCGTCTCGCCCGACGCCACGGCAGATTTGGTCAAGGCCGCTTACCGCAAGAAGGCCGCCCAGTACCACCCCGACAAGAACCCGTCTCCGGATGCGGCCGCGCGCTTCCGCGAGGCCCAGGAAGCGTATGACGTGCTGTCCGATGTGGTGCGACGCAAGGCTTACGACGACTATCGGCAAAGCAGCCTGATCGACGACCCGATGGCTGTCGCCCGGGATATTTCGGCAAAATACATCCAGGAAGTTACCCATTGAAAAAATCGCATTATTTTTCGGATCTGATCAAAAACTACATCGACGAGGTCGATGACCTGGTGACGGATTCCGAAGGCAAGCCCGTATTACAAAAGCGCTTGAACGAGAAACGTCGCGAGATCAATGCGATCCTGCCGATGATCGCGTTCAGCCCAGAGATGGTTTCGGTCGTCTTTTACGGCGCCTTTGGTTTCGACTCTGATGAAATCATGCGGCGTATCGTGCAGAGCGAACCCGGTTGTGCCGACTTCCTCGCCTGGGACGAGCTGCGCAGAGAGTTGACGGTCTCCGATTGGGCGCTGCCGCTGATCGACGCTTCGCTGAAGACCGAAGGCGGTGACAACTTTCTCGTCGCTACGGCGGCGCTGGAATTCCTGCGTACCAAGGATTCGTCCGATGCGCCGGCATCGGAGCCCCGTACCAAGCCAGCCCATGACAACGAAGAGGGAGAAGGCGAGGGCGATGAAGAGGGCGAAGGCGAGGACGAGGACGAGGTCGATGATCTGGGCGAGGCGGGCGCGGATTGGCTGTCCGAACAGGGGTTCGAACCGCTCGATCGCTAGTGCCCAACGGCAACGGTCGGCGTGGGTACGCCGCGAAGGCCGCGCTGCGCAAGTCAAATAATCTTGGAAAAGGACATCGCATGCATCCGGTTGTTTTGAAATCCTCACAGCTGATTCTGGCAGGCGACATCGCCGGGGCCGAGAGGGCGCTCGTCGCCATTGCCGATCAGGAGGGCGACCACGCCCTAGTCAGCATCCTCGACGACATGCCGCCGAAGGATCTGCTCGCGGTCATGCGCGAGTTTGATTCCTCCAAGGAGTCGGTGGTGAACATGGTGGTCACGCCCGAGCAGTTTGCCCGTGCCATCGTTCTCGAAAAGAAGTACGGCGATCGCACTGGCGAGCGTTTGCGCGCCATGATGAATGCCGTCATTCATCGCGACTCCCACACTGTCTGCGAGTACCTTGAAGAGATTGCCGAGACCGACGGCGGCAGTGGAACGCTGGCCGATTATTTCGCCGATCGGTTCGATGAGGTTTTTAGCTTCGCCAGTACCGGAAATTTTAGGCCTCAGTTCGACCCGGACTCCGTAGCCAAAACGCACAACACCTGGCTCATGGAAAAGATCGAGGAAATTGATCATGGCCTGGGTTTCGGCAATTCCATCGAGAATTCGCGGCCGCTCCTTTCCCGTTCTGAAATCGCCGATGGCGATTGGATGGAGACCGCCTGGGTGCTGCGCTACGAGCTGCCCGATGCATTTGAGGAAGTGATGCTCACGTTGCGCGACCGCGTGCAGAAACTGCTGGATCAGACCGACGATTCGCCGGCAGCGCTGGCGCGAAATGCGTCAGGCGAGGCCGCGGACGACGAGGAAGAATCGGCAATTTAAGGGACTGAACGCATGGCAATCGCTTCTACCGTCGTCGCGACTTTCGACAGCCGGCCATTTTTCGAGAAAGCACTGCGTTATGGCGCGCTGCAGGGAATTATTCCGCCTGAGCGCCTGTTGGTCATACAGGAGGATTTCGCCAAGGGAATTGTCCAGATCGCCAACTATTTCGGCACGGCGCATCTGCGCCCGGAACTTGAGCTTGCGCTGCGGCGCATGGTGAATCTGCTCAGTCTCTACCTGGAAGAGGTTTCCGGCGGCGATCTTCCGTTCGCCGCTGCGTCCCTGCGCGACAAGAGTTTTCTGTCGCACTCCAAAGCCGGTTCGGAGATGCTCAAGCGGCTGCATGCGATGCCGGACAGCACGGTGATGCTCGGTGGTTCAGTGTCGGCCGAGAGCCAACGCGCTTATCTTGACGAAAAAACGGCGGCAAAGACGATCTCTCTGGCCGATTACCTGTCTGAACTCGCCCTGCGCCAGGAAAACCAGAACGCGATCGATTTCTCGTTCTGGCTGGCGAAGAAGATGGGCCTTTCCCGCGCCGATGTCGACGACGCCGATGCGCTGATTCGTAGCGCCATGCTGGTCCTTTTTGTTGACAAGGCCGAGCTGAAGATCCCGACCCGCACGGCGTTTGTCCGCTTGGTGAAAGCCGCCAAGAGCGCGAAAGCGAAGCTCAACGAAGTTCGCCTGAATGCCTTTCTCAAGGATGCGCCGCAAGATTGCCGAACGGCGGCGCGGCGTGCCATGGAGTGTTTTCTTGCCAAGGATCTGCCGCAGATCCGTCATCCCGGCAGTACAGCGGATCAGCTGCTGTACGGCGACTCCGTCGAAGTTTACTTCGTCAGCGAGTCTTTGGACGAGGACGTCCGGGAGTACGACCGTCTGGTCGCCAAGGAATGGGACCGAGTCACGCGCGGCGAGGCCGACGATCCCGCCGTAGTGGCCACGGTCTTCCTGTTCCTGGCGACCGGGCTGCCGCCCAAAGCCACGATGCTCCTGCGCGAAGCGAGGGAAGTCGTTCGCGTCTTCCGCGGATCCGGTTTCGATTCCTCGGCCGTCGTCGATTTCGTCGCACAGCATGCGCCCGAAGCGATCCGCGAGGATTTGCAGAAATCCTGGGCGGACGACTTGAAGAGCGAGGCCCAGGAACAACTTGCCGACCGCGACCCCAACTGGCCGGATACCCACATGGATCGCGCCCTTGAGTATTTGCGCAAGACGTGCAATGCGGCCTGGAAAGGCAGTCGACGCTAACTGGCCGGTCGTCAAGATATCTCGGGTCGCTGCTTGAGGGGGCTGCCGGTTCTTCTTGCTATGTCTCTTTTGCATAAGCAAATAAACAAACAGACTTTGGTGGTCTATAAGCGTTGGCTATAGTGGTGACCATTCGTTCCTCCCGTGGAGTCACCATGTCCCGATTGTTCCGCCAGCTACTCTTCGGCCTCGCCGCTACCGCCTTGGCCCTGCCGGCACTGGCCGACGGCAATCTGCTCAATGTCTCCTATGACGTGGCGCGCGACTTCTACAAGGACTACAACCCCTTGTTTCAGAAGTACTGGAAGACGAAATCGGGTGAGACGTTGGAGCTGCGCCAGTCGCACGGCGGCTCGAGCAAGCAGGTGCGCGCCGTGGCCGACGGGTTGGAGGCCGACGTGGTGACAATGAATCAGGCCTCCGACGTCGACTTCCTGGCCGAGAAAGGCCTCGTCACCAAGGACTACGCAAAAAAGTTCCCGAACAATGCCTCGCCCTATACGTCGACCATGGTGTTCATCGTGCGCAAGGGTAATCCGAAGGCGCTACACGACTGGAGCGACCTGGCCAAAGCGGGCGTTCAGGTCATCCTGCCACACCCAAAAAACACCGGAAACGGTCGCTATTCGTATCTCGCCGCCTGGGGCTACGCACTTAAACAGCCCGGCGGCAACGACAAGACGGCGCAGGAATTCGTCGGCAAGCTGCTCAGAAATGCGCCGCTCTTTGCCGCCGGCGGTCGCGACGCGACGACCACCTTCATGCAGCGCAAAATCGGCGACGTGCTGGTCTCCTTCGAGAGTGAGGCCGAACTGATCGCCAAGGAGTTCGGTAAGGGCGAGTTCGATGTCGTCTATCCCTCGTCGTCGATTCTCGCCGAATTCCCGGTTGCCATCGTCGACAAGGTGGTCGACAAGAAGGGCACGCGCAAACAGGCGCAGGCCTATCTCGACTACCTGTGGTCGAAGGAAGGCCAGGAGAACGCCGCACAAAACTATCTGCGGCCGCGCGATCCCGAACTGCTCAAGAAGTACGCAGTGCAGTTTCCAGCGATCAAGACCTTCTCGGTCGACGACGTCTTCGGCGGCTGGGGCAAGGCTTTTCCAGCGCACTTCAAGGACGGCGGCAGCTTCGACCGGATCTACTCGCAGAAGTGAGTGCAGTAAGATGGCGTTGGTAGCGGGCGCCGCCATGGTGGCGCCCGCTTTTATTGATTGAATGGTGAATGCCTGCATCTTCTTCTCCGCGCGTGCTGCCCGGCTTCCGTCTCGGCCTCGGCTATACGGTGCTCTATCTCTCGCTGATCGTCCTCCTGCCGCTGGCCGGCCTGGTCTTTAAGGCCAGCTCGCTGACCCTGCCGCAGTTCTGGGACATCGCCACCGGCGAGCGCGCGATGGCTTCCTTGCGCGTCACCTTCGGCGCTTCGTTTGCTGCCGCCGCGATCAACGTCTTCTTCGGCCTGATCGTCGCCTGGATACTGGTGCGCTACCCATTTCCCGGCAAACGCTTCATCGATGCGCTGGTCGATCTGCCTTTCGCGCTGCCGACGGCGGTCGCCGGCATCACGCTGGCTACGCTCTACGCCGGCAACGGCTGGATCGGCCGCCATCTCGAGCCGCTTGGTCTGAAGGTCGCCTATACGCCGCTCGGCATTGTCGTCGCGCTCACCTTCATCGGTCTGCCCTTCGTCGTGCGCACGCTGCAACCGGTAATCGAGGACATCGAGCCGGAGATCGAGGAGGCCGCAGCTTCCCTCGGCGCGTCGCGTGGGCAGACCTTTACGCGCGTGCTCTTACCGGCTATTTTTCCGGCCTTGCTGACCGGCTTCACGCTGGCCTTCTCGCGCGCCATTGGCGAGTACGGTTCGGTCATCTTCATCGCCGGCAACTTGCCGCTGGTTTCGGAAATCACGCCGCTGCTCATCATCTCCAAGCTCGAGCAGTACGACGTGATCGGCGCCACGGCCCTGGCCGTGGTCATGCTGATCATTTCCTTCGTCATGTTGCTGAGTGTCAATGGGTTGCAGTGGTGGGCGGCCAACCGGCATCGGGCGAGCGCGGGAGAAGGCCAATGAACGCGCCGCGCCAGTGTTGCGCCAATGCCGAGCCGCGCTGGATGCGGTGGACCCTGCTCGCCCTTGGGCTCGGTTTCCTTTTCTTCTTTCTCGGTCTGCCGCTGCTAGCGGTCTTCGTCGAGGCGCTGGCCGCGGGCCTGTCGGCCTATCTGGCGGCGCTGCAAGATGCCGAGGCGCGCTCGGCGATCTGGCTGACATTGCTCGTCGCGCTCTTCGTGCTGCCCTTTAACGTGCTGTTCGGGGTGGCAGCAGCGTGGTCGATCACCAAGTTCGAGTTCAAGGGCAAGAGTCTGTTGATCACGCTGATTGACCTGCCGTTCGCCGTCTCGCCGGTGGTCGCCGGCCTCGTTTTTATTTTGATCTTCGGCGCGCAAGGCTATTTCGGGCCATGGCTTGCGGCACACGACATCAAGGTTGTCTTCGCGGTGCCTGGCATCATTCTCGCCACGATGTTTATCACCTTCCCCTTCGTCGCGCGTGAGCTGATTCCCCTGATGCAGGCGCAGGGCAAGGACGAGGAAGAGGCGGCGGTGTCGCTCGGCGCCAGCGGCTGGCAGATGTTTCGCCGCGTTACACTGCCCAACATCAAGTGGGGCCTGCTCTACGGCGTGATTCTCGCCAACGCCCGCGCGATGGGCGAGTTCGGCGCGGTGTCGGTGGTTTCCGGACACATTCGCGGCGAGACCAACACGCTGCCGCTGCACGTCGAAATCCTCTACAACGAATACAACTCGGTCGGCGCTTTCGCCGCTGCCTCGGTGCTGGCGCTGCTCGCGCTGTTCACGCTGGTGGCCAAAACGATCGTCGAGTGGCGCATGCGCAAGGAAACAGAAACGCTCGACGCTGCGTTGCCACCAGAGAAAGTGATATAGGAAATCATGAGCATCGAAATTCGTGGTATCGGCAAGCGCTTCGGCAACTTCGTCGCGCTCGACAACATCGATCTGAACATTCCAACCGGCGAGTTGGTGGCACTGCTCGGCCCCTCCGGTTGCGGCAAGACGACGCTGCTGCGCATCATCGCCGGAATGGAAACGCCAGACAGCGGGCAGGTGCTCTTTGCCGGCGAGGAAGCGACGCACCTGCACGTGCGCGAGCGCAAGGTCGGGTTCGTCTTCCAGCACTACGCGCTGTTTCGCCATATGTCGGTGTTCGAAAATGTGGCTTTCGGCCTGCGCGTCAAGCCGCGCCACGAGCGCCCGTCAGACGCCGAGATCCGGCGCAAAGTGATGGACCTGCTACAACTGGTGCAGCTCGACTGGCTTGCCGAACGCTATCCATCGCAGCTTTCCGGCGGCCAGCGCCAGCGCATTGCGCTGGCTCGTGCGCTGGCCGTCGAGCCGCAGGTGCTGCTGCTCGACGAACCCTTCGGCGCACTCGATACCAAGGTGCGCAAGGAACTGCGCCGCTGGCTGCGTCGCCTACACGATGAAATGCATATCTCCAGCGTCTTCGTTACGCACGACCAGGAAGAGGCGCTGGAAGTTGCCGATCGCGTGGTGGTGATGAACCGCGGTCGGGTCGAGCAGATTGGCTCGCCTGACGACGTCTATTCCAACCCGGCCTCGCCTTTTGTTTATCAGTTCCTCGGCAACGTGAACGTCTTCCATAGCCGCGTGCACGGCGCTTGGGCCGAAGTCGGCAACGACGGCCAGGCGCCCGACGGCGAGGCGATGGCCTTTGTCCGGCCGCACGACATCGACATCGAACACAATCCGGTGCTGGGCAGCCTGGAAGCCCGGGTGCAGGACGTGCACGCGATCGGCCCGCTGGTGCGCGTCGAGCTAGCGCACGCCTCGGAGCTGATCGAAGTCGAGCTGACTCGCGAACGGGCGAGCGTGCTGAATCTTGCCAAAGGCCAGCAGGTCTGGCTTAAGCCGCGTCAGGTGAAGGTCTTTCCGGCACCCGCGAACGGTCTGGAAGAGGGTGGTTCGGGAATCTGAACGGCAGTTTCCTGCCCCGCGTCGTGCCGGATGGGTGTGGCGCGGGTGGTATAATCAGCGCTCTGATTTGCCCATCCTCTTGCCCACACTCTTCCCCGCATGGCGTTATTCACCCTCGGCATTAACCACCACACGGCACCGCTATCGGTCCGCGAGCAGGTGGCTTTCCATGCCGAGAAATTGCAGCAGGCACTCGCCGACCTGACGCGCGCCAAGCAGGTGCAGGAGGCGGCCATCCTGTCGACCTGCAATCGCACCGAACTTTATTTTGCCACCGACACGCCCGAGGCCGCGACCGCCTGGCTTGCCCAGTACCACCGCGTCGCCCGTCATGACCTTGAGCCTTACCTGTACACCTATCCCGAGCGCGACGCGGTGCGCCACGCCTTTCGCGTCGCCAGCGGGCTGGACTCGATGGTCATTGGCGAGCCGCAGATTCTCGGCCAGATGAAGGATGCGGTGCGCGTTGCCGAAGAAGCGGGCACGCTCGGCGTCACACTGCACAAGCTCTTCCAGCGCTCGTTCGCGGTGGCTAAGGAAGTGCGCTCGACGACGGCGATCGGCGCCAACATAGTCTCGATGGCCGCCGCCGGTGTGCACCTCGCCGAACGCATCTTCGAGCGTCTTGGCGACCAGAAAATCCTCTTCATCGGTGCGGGCGACATGATCGAACTGTGCGCCACCCACTTCGCCGCACAGAATCCGAAACAGATCGTCATCGCCAATCGTACCCTCGAGCGCGCCGCGGCGCTGGCCGAACGCTTCGGTGGCAGCGCCATCCGTCTCGATGAAGTCGGCGAGCGCCTGGCGCAGTTCGATATTGTCGTTTCGTGTACCGGCAGCCCGCTGCCGATTATCGGCCTGGGCATGGCCGAACGGGCCGTCAAGACGCGCCGTCACCGCCCGATGTTCATGATCGACCTCGCTGTGCCGCGCGACATCGAAAGCGAAGTCGGCGATATGGACGACGTTTTTCTGTACACCGTCGATGACTTGGCGCAGGTCGTCGAGTCGGGGCTCGAGTCGCGTCAAGCGGCAGTGGTCGATGCCGAGGCGATCATTGCCGAACGCGTCGACAGTTTTCTGCACTGGCTCCAGACGCGCGAGACGGTGCCGGTCATCCGCTCGCTACGCGATGGCGCCGAGCGCATGCGGCGCCACGAGATGGAGCACGCGCTTAAGCTGCTGGCCAAGGGCGACGATCCGGCGCGCGTGCTCGATCAGCTCTCGCACCGTCTGACCAACAAGTTCCTGCACGCGCCGACGCAGGCGCTCAGCCAGGCCGACGGCAAGCGCGGCGAATTGCAGGCCGCCGCGTCGCACCTGTTTCACCTCCACTCCGATTCCCCTGTCGGCGAGTAGCGTCCTTCGGCGCGGCCGCGTCGAGCCCGCCTGTTCCCTTGAGTGACCCCATGAAACAAAGCATCCGCGACAAACTTGAACACCTGACCGGCCGTCTCGACGAGCTCGATCGCGTCCTGGCAAGCGGCGAGGCGACGCGCGACATGGACCAGTATCGCAAGCTGACCCGCGAGCATGCCGAACTTGGCCCGCTGGTGGCGCTCTACCAGACCTTCCGGCGGTCCGAAGCTGACCTGCAATCAGCGCTCGACATGATGGCCGATCCGGAAATGAAGGAGTTGGCTGAAGACGAAATGAAGGAAGCGAAAGAGCGCTTGCCGCAAATTGAAAGCGAGCTGCAGAAGCTGTTGCTGCCGAAGGATGCAAACGACGACCGCAACATTTTCCTAGAAATTCGCGCCGGTACCGGCGGCGACGAATCGGCGCTGTTCGCCGGTAATCTCTTTCGCATGTACACGCGCTACGCCGAGCGGCAGCGCTGGCAGGTCGAGATCATTTCGTCGAGCGCTTCCGACGTTGGCGGCTACAAGGAAGTGATTGCCCGCATCATTGGTGCCGGCGCCTATTCGAAACTCAAATTCGAGTCCGGCGCGCATCGCGTCCAGCGCGTGCCGGAAACCGAAACGCAGGGCCGCATCCATACCTCGGCATGCACCGTCGCTGTGATGCCGGAAGCCGACGAGCTGGAAGACGTGACGATCAATCCGTCGGAAATCCGCATCGATACCTTCCGCGCCTCAGGCGCTGGCGGGCAGCACATCAACAAGACCGATTCGGCGGTGCGCATCGTGCACTTGCCGACCGGCATCGTCGTCGAATGCCAGGACGGCCGTTCGCAGCACAAGAACAAGGCGCAGGCCATGTCGGTGCTGGTGGCGCGCATTCGCGACGCGCAGGAACGCGAGCAGCACGCGAAGATCGCCTCGGAACGCAAGAGCTTGGTCGGCAGCGGCGACCGTTCAGAGCGTATCCGCACCTACAACTTTCCGCAGGGGCGGGTGACCGATCACCGCATCAATCTGACGCTGTACAAGATCGACGCGATCATGGACGGCGACCTCGACGAACTGGTCGGCGCGCTGGCCAGCGAGCATCAGGCCGAACAACTGGCGATGCTCGCCGAGGGCGGCGAGTGAAATGGCGGCGAGGCTTGGCGAAACCTGGCGCAATGCCTGCCAGCGTATCGATCGCCTGGACGCGCGCCTGCTGCTGGAACATGTCAGTGGCTGCACACATAGCGACCTGATTGCCCATCCAGAACGCGAACTGACGCCAGCGCAAGACGTGCAATTCGCAGCGCTGCTGGCACGTCGCGCCGACGGTGAGCCGCTCGCCTACCTCGTCGGCAGTGCCGGCTTTTATGGCCGCGAATTCCTCGTCTCGCCGGTGGTGCTGATTCCGCGCCCGGATACCGAACTGCTCGTCGAACTGGCGGCGGCGCGTGCACGCGGCCGGGCGGCGCCGCGCATTGTCGATCTCGGGACGGGCTCGGGAATTGTCGCGGTGACGCTGGCCCGACTCTGTCCGTCCGCGATAGTGAGCGCCGTCGAGCTGTCGGCCGCGGCACTCGACGTGGCTCGGACCAATGCCGCACGCCACGGCGTGTCGGTCAATTTTCTGGCCGGCAACTGGTTCGCGCCGCTTGGCGACGCGCGCTTCGATCTGGTCGTCTCGAATCCCCCCTACGTATTGGCCGGCGACCCACATCTGCGGCAAAACGGCCTGGACTTCGAACCGCAAGATGCGTTGACCGACGGCGTCGCCGGCGGCGACGGGCTGGCCTGTCTGCGTGTCATCATCGCTGGCGCGCCGGCACATCTGGCGCCGGGTGGCTGGCTGCTGGTCGAGCACGGTTACGATCAGGCGGCGCCGGTACGCGCGCTGCTGGCCGCAGCGGGTCTTTGCGAAACGGCCTCATGGCGTGATCTGGCCGGCATCGAACGGGTCAGCGGCGGTCGTCTGCGTTGACGCCGGACGTCGCGAACCGCTAGACTAATGGTTGATGGATTTGCTCAACTATTGCGAGGTTTTTTTGATGGACGTTCAACAACGGATCAAGGAACAGGTCACGGGGCATCCGGTGACACTGTATATGAAGGGAACGCCGCAATTTCCGCAGTGCGGTTTTTCGGCGACGGCGGTGCAGATCCTGAGGAACTGCGGCGTGCCGAATTTCTATAGCGTCAACGTGCTGGAGAATCCAGAGATTCGCGATGGCATCAAGGATTTCGCCAACTGGCCGACGATTCCGCAGCTCTATGTGCGCGGCGAGTTTGTCGGCGGCTGCGACATCATGCGCGAAATGAACGAGAGCGGCGAGTTGAAGAAGCTGCTCGACGGCCTCGGCTAGCCGTGATGGACCGGTGCTACGGAAAACGCCGCTGAATGCTCAGCGGCGTTTTTGTTTGGTGCGCCAGGCATGGCGCATTGCGCGAAAGCGCAACGGGTTTGGTTGGGGCGGACAAGCGGGTACCTTGGCGGTGAAAGTCCTCTTCACCCGGCAAGGGGAAGCGCTAGCTGAAGGCCGGGGTGTCGTAGGCGACGAGCGAATCTGAAGGAAGCCGAAGGCAAGATGCTAGCCCGACGAACAGGAAGCGAATTAGGTGGTGGACTGGGGTAAGGCGGCCGACATCGTTAAAGCTCAATAGCGTAGGAATACTATGACGTGGATCCAATAGGCATAAGCAGGAAGGTCGCGGATTACTCTGGGCGGCCTGCTGGTTTGCCTTGTGCCACTGTCGTCGAGAGGCGGCAGGATGAAACCCTATTCCGAGGCCATAGTCGCAGCCGAAGCCGGGGCTAACATGAGCGGATGGTCGCGTCTGCTCTCTGAGCGAACAGGACGGATCCCCGCGGGAACGCCCGTCCTGCCCTTGCGGCTGGCGGAACCGGAAGTTCCGAGCGCCGTGGCGGCGGCCATTGGACGACAGGCGAGATGACGAACGAAACGAAACTCGCTGGGGCGGGATGCCCAGTAGGCAGGACCCGCTGTATACGGACCCGTCCGTAGGGTGGTGGGGGAGGACGGCGGGCGTGACCCCGCTTGCCACCCGATCGCCCGGCTTTCAAGCCGCTTGCTGCGTCTGCGCCGCCGTGAACTCCTCGTAGGCGCGCACGGCCTCGCCGGCGTACATGAGCACGGGACCGCCGCCCATGTAGGTGCACACGCCGAGTGTTTCCATCAACTGTGCGCGGCTGACGCCGAGCCGGATCAGCGCCTTGACGTGGAAACCGACACAGGCGTCACAGCGACTGGCCACGCCGATGGCCAGGGCGATCAGTTCCTTGTCGAGCGCCGACAGGGCGCCTGGGGCGAGCGCCGCCTTGGCCATGGCGTTGAACCCCTGCATCGTTTCCGGAATATCGTGGCGCAAGGTGCCGAGCGCTTTCGAAATGTCCTGGGTAATGGCCGTGAAAGACTTGCTCATGGTTGCCCTACATAATATTAGAAGATTCTAATGTAGCATGGAATTGCTCGCCATTCAACGCCCTCTCGATGGCGATGCTGTTCAGCGGCGTCGTTCCTTCTTCGGTAAGGTTTGTGCTGGCTTCGAGGCGCACCTGATCGAAATGGACGGCGAAGACGACTAGGTGCACCTCCTGGTGGAATACCCGCCAAAGCTCGCGGTGTCCGCACCGGTGAACAGCTTGAAAGGCGTTTCCAGTCGGCTGCTGCGAAAAGATCGGCCAGATATTCGAGACCGGTACTGGAAAGGTGTACTTTGGTCGCCATCCTATTTCGCTTCATCGTGTGGCGGCGCGCCGATCAGCATTATTCGCCAGGACATCGAACAGCAGCAGACACCGCATTAAGGGCAAAGGCATGGACGGCTTCGTCGTGGCCCGAGGCCATGCTGCGCGATCCGCGCTATCCTTCCCCGACCAAACTCGGCGGCTAGCCCCAAGGGCTGGCTTCGCGCTCGCCTAGAGCTTGCTACGCAACCCAATCGCTTGGACGAG
>Ga0209125_1002664_pt1 | contig 13347 bp, 13 predicted proteins | sample BarGraIncub1131A_FD_184503 | JGI IMG/M metagenome (GOLD analysis project Ga0209125, IMG submission 184503) | Arctic peat soil microbial communities from Barrow, Alaska - Barrow Graham LP Incubations 11-31A (SPAdes) (version 2) | ecosystem: Environmental > Terrestrial > Soil > Wetlands > Peat... | reverse complement strand
AATTATATTAATAAAATGATTTTTTCTTATTCATAAAGTGATTTCTTAGGAATAATCTGACGTAAATCGCCTACTAATAATAGAAATAAAATGACGTTTCAATTAGTTATAATTTGACGTTTAACATTCATATAGACTCTTTTACTTTTTTAATTAACTCTACGACCATACGTAAAGTCACTATTTAGTGTTTGAACTCTAATTACAGCACCTGTAAAAGGTGCATTTATCATGTTACCATTCCCAACATATATCCCTACATGATGAGCAGGTTATTTTTTTAATACAACTTGTTTTACTAAATCCATTTAAAAAACTTTCAATAATATTATGACGATTAATCAGTCCCTTGCCAAGCTTCTTCCTATCCTCCCAAATTTGATTTTTACACATTTAAGAAGACACATAATACAAAAATTTGTCTGCATAAAGGGTACATTAGAATTTGTTTTTTTTGAAAATCATGCTTTTTATCAACTTTTTATAAATTTCCTTGTTACCCGTCCGCTCACATTCTAAGAATAAAAAGTCACCTATATGGGATATATGTTTCGTCCAAAGAAAAATTATTTCCTTTTCCATTAACGGATTAGTTTTGATTTCATTCAAAGACAAGGTTAGTGCCTTTGAAACCTCTTCTTCAATAGTATTTAGAGAGTTTATAGTAGAATTTACATCTAATGCATTCATATTACTCTCCTTTATGGCTTACTTTAAATCTTCAAAAGCCAGTAAATTATTTTTCTTTTGATCCTTCTTTAATAGAATCCTTGAAATAATTAAGTTTAATAAATATATGATTATGGAACCTCTTACAAAGATATATTTGCTCATTGCTAATATTATTCCAAACATGTTTATCGCTAAAGAGATATTTTGAGTAATGCTTATACTATTTTCCATATATCTACACAATAATATTGAGTATGGTAATACCAAAATATCTCTTTTACCAAGTATGCACGAAAGGTCATCTTTATATTTAACTTCATCAATTTTTGAATATATATGAATGATTGATGACTGATTGAATTCACTTTTATTATTACTTCTGCTTAATACAATCAATAAATGATCTTCAAAAAAATCATTTATTGATTTCGTTATATAATCATCATTTAATGTTAATGAACTAATACCTAATATACTCTTTGCATAATCAATAAATTTACTTGTTTCTTTTGATACTATAAATATTTTATTAACTCCTATATTTCGAAAATTATTTACCAATATTTTAGGACTTGAAATTATTGGTTGTTCTAAATCTCCACATACGACATGTGTTTGAATAGATAAATTATCTTTTTCTAATAAATTGGTGTATTGTGAAATAACATTTTTATTTATAATTAAATCATCTTGTATATAAACTTCATCAACCTCGCTTAAACTTTTTATAATAGAATTATTTTGTAAATTAAATTTTCTTTCTACTAATAACTGAGAAGTTAACTTATACCCGTTATTTCTTATATAAAATAAAATAAAAGGAGAAGTTAAAATCATTATTGAAATTATAGTGACGACATTTATATTTCCTATGCTTATCATTCCAATTAAAATTGCTGAAATTAAAGTTACTCGCTTTGATATAACCTTCTCACTTTCATAAATAGATTTAATTATACTAATATCTTCTTTTTTTTGTATAACATTCAATTTAATAAAATAAGTTTCTATATAGTGCTTTAACTCACTTTCAGATAATTTTTCATGATTGTATATTATAAGTAAATTAGATGTATTGGTATTAATGTCAACAGAAACAATATCATTTTTAATTTTTATTGTTTCAAATAAATTTTGAGCAAGAAATTTATTTTTATATAACGAAGTAATTTTTAATCTTATTCTTCCAGGAATCGAGAATTTAGTTTTAATTTCATTAGAAATATAGTTATTCATTCTACATGTTTTCTGTAGCTTCTGTATGTTTCCTTTTGTTTTGATATTGAGCTTCAGCCACTATATCTTCAAAACCTTCTTTTGCATTCGACATTCCTTCCACTGTTTTATCCATCATTAAAAAAGCAGATTGCATAGTTCCAACAGCAATTTTTCTCAAGGGATTAATAAACATATTCTTCATTGAGAATTTCATTTTATTTTCATTAACCATACTATTAGATGTAATACCTTCATAATTAATCTTCAAATTGTTTAATTCATTAATGACATTCTCAATATTTTTACTAACATTCTGCACAACCTCATAAGAGTTTTGAACAATATCTTTCATATTGTTTTTATTGTCCTCAAGGCTTTTTACCTCGCTTAGAAGTGTATCATATTTTTGTCTTAACTCATCAATTTCATGTTGAAGTTGGTCTTTGTCATTATTAATAGTAGTTTCCATACTAATCTCTCCTTCATATTCATATTTCAAGTCATATTGTTTACCATTTTTGATAAAAATATTCTAGGAAAAAAATAAAAGCAATATATATTGCTTTTTAGTTTATGCAGTTATCATAAATTGAACTTCACTCTTTAACTCATTCATTCTTAATGTGCTTATGATATAATTTATTAGTTGATTTTTAACATGACACTTAGTGTTCAATAATATACCTTCGATTTGATTACTAATTTCTTTACGATATTTTAATTTCATATTCTTGTAATTATTACTTCCCAATATAAATGAACCTATATTTTTGCCTTTTAGAACATTAGATATAGCCAAATTCGAAGAATATAATTCTAATGCTTTTGACATCGATTTATTAATAACATCTTCACAATAAGTCGTAATTTTTAAAGAAAAACTATATTCTTTTATTGAAGTTATTAAAACAGGATTAACTTCAATATTATTTATCAAATTAGTACATAATTTACTACTTAAATTTAGCAAAATATATTTTTTGAAATAATAACTATTATTAATTTCAAAAATTATACTTTGTATTAAATTAATAATTTCTTTAGAGGATAAAACCATCATTTCAAAACTATCTTTACTATAGTATCCCGCATGCTCTGTTAATGTATATGAATATATAAGCGATTTTTTGATACAAAAATCAAAAAAAATATTTAATTTATCTTCAATTATTTTAATAGCTTCTAGTTGAATATTGCCTAAAATATTTTCCTGTCCATCTGATTTCTTAATCATAAAAATTCCTCCATGAAGGTAAATTTTACTTCCTTGTATGATTTATTATATGTCACTTAGGTAAACTTCAGATAAACAGCATGTTAAGTTTGTGTAAAAAGAATGTAATAATTTCCTTAAATTATGAGATACTATATTTAATAAAAGATTTTAACTAGAATAAAAAAGGAGATTTAAAATGCAACAGCTTCTGTTAGAAAAACATAAAGTTATCAATGCTCCAAAAGAAATACTATTCATTAGAATTCGCATTCCTATAAAACTAATCTATAGAAATGAGGACGAAACGAATAAATTAGTTAATTATATGCGAAGCATCAACGGAATATCAGAAATTAAAGGTAACCCTATTACTGGAAAAGTCCTTATAATTTATGATGAAACTATTATTTACCAGAGGGAAATAGAAAAAAAATTAAAATTTTATTTAGCAACTAAAAATAAAAGGATTAATAATGACATAATTGATATTAGTGATAGAAATTTCAATCAAGAATTTGGTGAAGAATTATCTCAATCATTAGCTTTAAATTATCAGTCTTCCACTGATATTAGTGAAAATAATGATAGTTGGCATACTATGGAACAACAGAAAATAATTAGAAATTTATTAAGTAACGATAAAAAAGGTCTTTCTGATTTCGTAGCAAAACAGAGAATAACAGAATTTGGACTAAATATATTGTCTGTAAAAAAGAGAAAATCAATTGTTGAAAAATTTATTGAAAACATTAATAATTTTTCTTCAAAGCTGCTTCTTAGTGTCAGTTTATTTTCATTTTTGCTTGGTCAAGTAGTTGATGGCGGTGCAGTACTTACAATAGTATTTATGGAAACCTATTTAAGTACTATGAATCAACATAAAGCCGAAAGATCTCTCTATTCTTTAAAAAATATGATTGTTAATAACGCCAAAATTAAAAGAGATGGGTTGCAAAGGGAAATAGAGGCAAAATATTTGGTTCCTGGTGATATTATTTACCTTGAGGCCGGAGATAAAGTTCCTGCTGATTCAAGATTATTAAAATGTTATGATTTTAAAACCAACGAAGCATCTCTAACAGGCGAATCTTTACCAATTTGCAAAACTACTGAACTTTGTACTAACAAAACAGAACTTGCAGATAGATTTAACATGGTGTACATGGGTACCAGTATACTTTCTGGAAGAGCTAAAGCTATTGTTGTAACTACAGGGATGAACTCTAGAATTGGTAAAATCGCATCAATGTTACAAGATATCAAAGCTCAATCAACTCCGCTGCAAATTAAAATGGAGAAATTCACAAATAAAATCACTAAAATATCTTTTTTAACTTTTTTAGGCGTAGGAAGTATAGCTCTACTTATGGGAACTGGAATTGCTCAAGTAGTAACCATAGGAATAGGTTTATCGCTTTCTGCGATTCCAGAAAGTCTTCCTGCAATAGTTGCAGTTGCTATGTCAATGAGCGTTCAAAAAATGTCTGAAAAAAATGCAATAGTTAGAAAACTACCTGCCGTTGAAGCCCTAGGGTCTGCAAATGTGATCTGCTGTGATCTGCTGTGATAAGACTGGTACGTTAACTATGAATGAAATGACTGTAAAAAAAATTTTTACCGACAATGCTATTTTCTCAGTAAGTGGCGATGGATATAACCCTAAAGGATCAATAGAATTATTGGAAGGTTCACCTCTAGCTAAAGATACTTTAAATAAGCTACTCATTGCTGCAGTGTTATGTAATAATTCAAAGCTTAATACTTGTGACTCAAAATGGACTATAAATGGAGATCCTACTGAAGGAGCATTACTTTGCGTTGCAAGAAAATATAATATTGATGAAGAAAGTCTAAAAAAAGACTTTCCTAGAATAAAAGAAATTCCCTTTGATAGTTCGAAAAGATACATGACAGTATTAGTTAATACTCCTCAAGGGAAAATTGCATACTGTAAAGGATCATTAACAATAATTCTAGAAAAGTGCAAAACAATTATTATTAATGGTGAAGAAAGACTTCTTACCTCTGATGATAAAAAGAAGGTCAGAGATATTAGTGAAGAAATGGGAGATGAAGCATTAAGAGTAATAGCTTTTGGATATAAAAATATAACCACTAGTAATGGAGAAAGAAGTATTAGTAAACATTTCGTTTTCATGGGGTTAGTCGGTATGGAGGATCCACCAAGAAAAGGTGTGAAGGAATCTATACAAAAATGTCATCATGCAGGTATTAAAGTTCTAATGATAACTGGTGATAATAAAAATACTGCCGCCGCTATTGGAAAAGAACTCGGTTTACTAAAAAATGGGCTTGTTGTTTCTGGCCTTGAGCTTGATCAAATGTCGAAGGAAGAACTTGATAGTAAAATAGATAAAATTCAAGTTTTCGCTAGAACCTCTCCGGAACAAAAATATAGAATAGTAAAGGCATTAAAGAAATTGGGATATGTAGTTGCAATGACGGGTGATGGAGTTAATGATGCTCCTGCTATAAAGGAGGCAGATATAGGAATTGCAATGGGTGGTAGTGGCAGTGATGTAGCAAAGGATGTTGCAGATATAACTTTAGTAGATGATAATTTTTCAACTATAGTCGCTGCGATTGAGGAAGGTCGTAATGTTTCAATCAAAATCAGAAATGCTACGAAATATTTAATTACAGGAAGCATCGGAGAATTATTAGCCTTATTAATAACTTTTACAACTACAGGCATACTTCCACTAATCTCTATACAACTCTTATTTATGAATGTTATTTGTGAAACCATCTTAGGTGCCCCCTTAGTTGTGGAAGATTCCACAGAAGATGTTATGTCATGTGATCCTTTAAAGCCAGATGCACCGCTTATTGATAAAAAATTAGGTGTAAGTATTGCAAAAAGAAGCCTAGGTATAGGTCTTACAACTTTTGCTGCATTTGAGGGCGCAATGCTTTTAGGCTTAGGAATTAATAAAGCAAGAACTTTAGCTTTTACCAATATTATTGCTACGCATATTATTAATGTTTATGATTGCAAAACTGGTGATAAATTGTCTAATAAATATATGAATATAGCCGCTGTTTCTTCTGTAACTATGCTGGCGGGTACCATTTACTTGCCGTTTATAAGTAACTATTTCAAAATGGTACCTCTAAAGGTTACTGATTTGGCAGCAGTAGGTGTGTTATCAAGTTTGAGTAGGTTATAGATACTGAGTAGCCTTATAAATTTACTATTAGCAAGTGAGTTAGATTAATTCTACATTGCTTCCGCTGGTAAGAGGACAATGGCAAATGAATGAAGTTAATGAGCCTAACCATCGCAGAATAGAGAAGGGGGTGTCATTGTGAGTTACAGTGTCTGTATTGATAATGAAAAAGATCGTTACAATATTCAGTTAATTAATCAAATACTAGGTACAACAGGAGATAATAAATGGTATATTAATGATTCCAAAAACGAAATTCAATCCGATAATGACGATATATCAGTTGAAACTATTAAGATTAATTATTGCAATGTGTGGAAAAAAGTTAACTTAATTATTCATATTAAAAAACAAGGGAATAAAAATGTCTGATATACTAAACATTTTCCGATTTTTGCTATAACGATTCGTGGTGCATTCGACAGGGTGTAATTACAGCAACAATAACTCCTGCAGACACAATATAAATTTAAAGACCTGAGGTTAGTTTAAAGCTAACTTCAGGCCCTTTTGTTTTTGATAACTGAAATAATAATTAAGGTCTATACTATTAAATCAATAAAATTAAATGTGTTTATTCATGCTGAGCCACATCTATTGATCCAAGTACAATATGAGCTAAACCAAAGCCTACTACTCCAGCAGCAATCATAGGTGCCACTTCCAATGCAAGCATTGCTACTCCAGCGCCAGTAACAATTGTACCAGTTGGTATTTTCCCATTCCGTACTGCCATAATAAACCCTCCTAATATTTTATATCAATCTACATTAATATTTTGTGCTAAAAAGCTAATTTTAAACATGTATTATTTTCTATACCTCAGATTTCTTAGGTTAAAGAAATCTATCTTCGAGCTTACCAAAATCATATAAGATATAAATATTTCGTTTTACAATTTCCGACAAAATCGTCTTTTGCTATTTGTAAATTTAATATAAATTAAAGGAAATGGTTTTTTACATATATAGATTCTCATTTATAAGGTAATTTAAAAATATTTTCGAAGTGAATTATCAACTTTAATTTAAAATTTAATCAATAACACTTTAATAAAAAAATAGGCTAATAACTAATTAGGTTTAGTTATTAGCCTATTGTTTATTTTTTTTTATTTAGATATAATAAATTGAGAATCATGGTTACTATTACGTGTATAGTTAAATATAATGATACAGTACAAACAATTTATCAATTAATATATGAGGAGTGATATTATGATAAGTTTTTCTGACAAAGGTTATGATATTAAAAAAAATAATATATTTAATAAAATTATGATTGATACTATTAAGGCTAAAGAAGCTGAATTTCAATTTGAGGGACATCAATATACGGTTTTCTCTGATGGGATTTGTGTACAAACTTTAATTAATGATAGAATTTTATATCGTATTTTATTGAATAAAATATAAATAAATATAAGCTAAAGCTGATAATAAATAGATTATACATTGAACATAATATGGTTACAAAAATAATATAAAAGAATGTAGCCTTAATAAGGGAATGAGCCTGATTATATACAGGCTTTTTTTATTTTAATCTTATCTGTAAAGGCATTCAAGATAACGTTTAATATTATGTTTATACTTGTAATTTATTTTTTAATATAATTAAATACTATTCTAATTTAGGTTAGAGAGGAGGCATTTATTACTTTTAGAACTATATGAAAATTACTTCTTAAGTTTTTGTGTATTATAAACGATATAATAATCATAAGAGTAAAAAAAGGGGATAATTCAATTAATCTAAGAAGCTAACTTAGGATGAATAATGAAAATACATTATGGTAGTAGTTACTTTATGTGATAATGATTTTGTTAATCATTAGTATTTAACTTTAAAAATAATTAATACCATATAATAAATTTACAGCTAAAGGAGTTACAACCCATGAGTATAAATCTTAAAAAACAGAAGGCAATAATAAAAGGCATCATCACAAAAATAAGAAAAAATCTTAAAGATATTATTCCTAGAATTAAAAGATTTAATAGTCTCAGAGGATTAAAAAGACTTAAGCTATTTAAAGGATTTAAAAATATGGCTATTCCCATGAAAATCGTTTTAGTAGTGGCTTTAATCTTAGTTACTTTCATGGCAATAGAAAATCTAATTATATATAGAGTTACTTACGATAAAATGGTAAACACTAATAAACAAAATATGAAGTTAGTCTCTAATGAAGTATATGAAAATTTTCAAAACCTAATAAAATTACAAATTAGTGATATAGAAAAAAATGCATTAAATGAAAATATTATTAAAGTAGCAAAGGATAGAGGGAACACCTCACGGGATGAATTGGGAACCAAATATAAAAGTGATATAGATACGACAACTAATACGTTAAAGACTTATGTCAAGGATAACAAGACTGATGAACATGATTTTATTACTGATAAAGATGGAGTAATTATAGCAGATAGCGATGAAGAATTTTTAAATACTGATCTAAGTCAAAATGAGTATACCAAAAGGGCATTAAAGGGTGAGACTTCTTTGAGTTCAGTATATATGTCCATTGTTAATTTTAAGCCAGTAGTTACATTTTTACAGCCAATAAAGGATGAAAATAATAAGGTAATAGGACTTGCTGGGAAAAGCGTTTATACAGATTATTTTTCGCAAAAATTTGATAAGTTCAAATTCTTAGACGATGGATATTTATTTGTAGTTGATAGTTCACAAAACATAATTTATCATCCTGACAAAAATCGTATAAATAAGAAACTAGATATCCCTGAACTAATTAGTATCACTAAAAATAATAAGAATTTTGAAAACAGTGATATGAAACAGCTTACATATAAGACAGGTAAAGATACATTTGATGCATTTTATATTGGTGTACCTGAGCTAAAGAGTTTAGTAGTTCTTACAGTAAATGAGAATGATATTAAAAGTTCATCTAATTTAATAGGAAAACTCATAGTACTAATGACTTTTATAATGCTTTTGGTAATGATACCTTTATGTTATATATTTATAAGAAGAATACTTAAGCCGATGAATGTACTTGTAGAAAACACAGTTGAGATTTCAAAAGGAAACCTTTCCGTTATCAATGAAATAAAAAGTAATGATGAAATTGGTAAACTATCGAAGAGTTTTAATTCTATGACAGAAAACATTAGATCTTTAGTTTCTGACGTTAAGAAAGTAACAGAAGAGCTTGTATATATTAATATGGTTACAGGCACAGCTCAGCGTAATATAGTAAATGGAATGGAAATAATTACAGCGAATACACAATTGGTATCTCAAGACAATGATAAGCTTAATAATGTTATTGATATAAGCGTAAGCTCATTTGAATCTATTACTAAAAAGGTTCAAGATATTAAAGAGCAGTCTACAGATATGTACTCAAAGGCTGAAAATATTAAAAATATAAATAATATAAGCATAAGTTCAGTAACTAGCTTAAAAGACATAAATAAAGAAAGTACTGATAAGCTAGATGGGGTTAATATATCTTTCAAGGAATTATATACAGACTTTATGGGTATTAAAAATATAGTTGATGTTGTAAACACCATATCTAAAAGAACTCATATATTGTCATTAAATGCTTCTATAGAAGCAGCTAGCGCAGGAAAATATGGTGCTGGATTTAGTGTGGTAGCTAGAGAAATTAGAAATTTATCAGAAGGAATAGTTGAGCAAATGTGCAAAATACAAGATATAGTTAGTAGTGTTAATAATAATATGTCCATAACTGAAGTAAGCATAGGTGAAGTTAATAGGGTATTTAGTGAGCAAGATAGTGCTATAACTGATACTATTTTAAGTTATCAAAAGGCATTAAGTTCTACAGAAGATATTGTATCGTCTATTGGAAATATTGACCTTAGTATTGATACCTTAAACACTGAAAATAGTAGCATAATAAATACGCTTAAAGAAGTAACCACTATTAGTTCTGAATTTACAAATTCTGTGAATGAAATAAAATCTGTAATTGAAAATCAATATATAGAAACTAAGAATATGGACAGTCTAGTTGTAAAGTTAGAGAACTCAACAAATGAGCTTAGAGAAAAAATGAATAAATTTAGTTTATAAAAAACCCATTAAATTCAGTGAAAAAAGGGGATAATTCAATTATGGATGTACATATTGAACTAAAGAAAATCATTTCAGGCAAAAAAATTTCTACGGTTTTTCAACCTATTGTTTGTTTAAGCGATGGTAATATTATTGGATATGAGGCCTTAAGCAGAGGTCCTGAAAATTCTATATTACAATCTCCAATAAAGCTTTTCAATGCCGCTGAAACTTATAATATGACTTGGGAATTAGAATTACTTTGTAGAACTAAAGCACTTGAAAATGCACGTTTTATAGAAAAAAATAAATTATTGTTTATTAATGTAAATCCACTTATTTTTAAAGATGATAGATTTTATAAAGGATTCACTATTGAATATCTAAAAACACATAATATTTTGCCAAATTCTATTGTTTTTGAAATAACAGAAAATAGCGCTGTGGATGATTATGAAATTTTTAAAGCTGCCTTAGAAAATTATAAGAGTCAAGGTTATAAAATAGCTATAGATGATATGGGTGTAGGCTATTCCTGTTTAGAAATGCTTTCTGAAACTCAGCCATATTTTCTTAAAATTGATATTGGAATCATAAGAAATATTGACAAGAATAAATTTAATCAAGCTTTAGTCAAATCCTTCGCAACTTTAGCTAAAACAACAAATATGAAATTGATTGCTGAGGGTATAGAAACTGAAGCTGAGCTTAGAACGTTAATTAAACTAAATATTTACGCAGGGCAAGGATTCTTCCTGCAACGACCTGCTGGAGCATTTTTAAACTTGAAAGAAGATGTTATTATAACTATACAAAAACATAATAGAATTTTTAATAATAAAGTAAAAAATAGAACGAAAAATATAATCGGAGATATAGCGAGCATAGATAGAGCATATACAAAAGATACCTTGTGTAGTGAAATAAAAAAAATTTTTTCAATAAATAATTGTTCTGGGGTATGCATTATAAATGATAATATACCTGTTGGCCTTATGATGAAAAATGCAATTAATTCAGCTTTAGCCACTCAATACGGGATATCGATATTTTCAAAAAGGCCTATATCACTTATTATGGATAAAAACCCATTAATTGTGGACTATTATTCATCTATAACCAATGTATCTATCGCAGCTATGGAAAGAACAGATGACAATACCTACGATTATATAATAGTTACTAAAGATTCCAATTATTATGGAGTCGTTTCTGTGAAAAGACTACTTGAAACTGCAACTAGAATTGAAACAAGCTATGCTAGAGCATTAAATCCCCTTTCTGGTCTACCTGGAAATATAGTTATCGAAAACACTTTAAATGATATAATTCTTTATGATGATAACTGTTGCATTTTATATTTTGATTTAGATAATTTCAAAGCATACAATGATAATTATGGATTTGAGAATGGTGATAAAGTACTGAAATTTTTAAGTGTGCTCATTCAGGAAAAGGTTAATGCAATATTTCCATACAATGGTTTTGCTGGACATATTGGTGGAGACGATTTTATATGCATAATAAAAAGTGGTCTAGAGGACTGTAACAAATTTTCTAAAGAAATTTTATTGGCTTTTGACAAAGGTATTATTGACTATTTTAATGAAGAAGATAAAAGAAATGGTTATTATAAATCTCATGATAGAAAAGGTAATGAAGCTACCTTTTCCCTTACTTCGTTATCAATAGCGGGGATATTTGGTAATCTAAGAAGATTTCCAGATGTTGCTGAAGTAAGTAGACGGGTTAGTGAAATAAAAAAAGAAGCTAAAAAGGTAAGTAAAAGTAATCATATAATAGAAATATCGGAATAGAACAGTAATTAGATTCTATTGTATATTTTGTTCCATTACTAGTCATACCATAATTTTTAATTTCTATTTTTTCCGCGTAAGCGAATGCTAACAAGAACACCTATGGAGGAAAAGAAACTTGAGAAAATATTTAGTAGAGAATATTATGATTAATGAAAAAAATTCATAATCAACTTGTTACCTTCAATGTATTATAAAGTGAAAAATAGTGCATGTTCTTAATCAGACGCCAATATATGCAGTGACATGCATATGTTCTCATTTAAGACGTAATTTATTAATGCTATGAATTAACATAAGTGATTAGCACATCTATATTTTTGTTCATGGTAAAATCTACTGGCTTGTCGTAGCTGTCTAACATACCTCTGTCATCAGGTATTAACTCCTTTTTCATTTTCAGCTTCCATTTTAACAATGTCATAATTGCTTTATCAAAAGGCTTTAGTTTTAAAAAATCAAAGCCGCCCCTTAAATAAAGGAAATGTATATGTTTCTGTTCCTCAGAAGTAAATTTTTTATTTTTCACTTCACTTATAGCCTCTTCTTTAGATGGAGACGCTCCCGTTGCAAAAACAACAATTTTTTTTATCTTTAAGGTTGTCGAGGTTTTGTGTTATATATTTTACTCCATTGATACCACCAGCATACAAACCGCCACCGTAAATCACAGTGTCGTAGGCTATCAATATATTTGCACTAACATTTGAAACATCAAAAATATCCGCAGATAACTCCTCTGCAATCCATTCTGCATATTTTTTTGCCAAACCTGTTTTTGCTTTGTTTATTACTACAGTTCTCATTATTTTCACCCCTTACAAATATAAATTTTTTTGTATTTTTTTACGGTCACGACATAAAATGTTTATTCAATTATACTACTTAGTTCATAATACTTTGTAAAACTTTAGGTAATGAATGAACAGTCATTTTTTTAACTTTCTCTTTTATATTATTGGTTTTACACCAATTACTTCTTCAAAAAAATCTACGTGTTTTGAGAAATCCCATTCTTCTAAAAGAAGGTCACCTTCAGATTTAAGGTTGAAAAATAAGTTATCCCTAGTTCCTATTAATTTGACTTCTTTTATCTTTTGCATATGTGATATATCTAAAGCCTCCGAAAGCTTAAGTATTGCAGCTAATGTAGATACAACCATCTTATCTCCATCAT
>Ga0209125_1002661_pt1 | contig 13368 bp, 13 predicted proteins | sample BarGraIncub1131A_FD_184503 | JGI IMG/M metagenome (GOLD analysis project Ga0209125, IMG submission 184503) | Arctic peat soil microbial communities from Barrow, Alaska - Barrow Graham LP Incubations 11-31A (SPAdes) (version 2) | ecosystem: Environmental > Terrestrial > Soil > Wetlands > Peat... | reverse complement strand
GAAAGTCGAGCCGAGACGCTTGAATGCCGAGTCGTCGCGGTCGATGACCGTGACGTTGTGCCCCTCGACCGACAGCATCGTGGCCAACTGCGAGCCGACACGGCCGCACCCGACGACGACAGCGTTCATAGATTGGTCCCATCCCTCGTACCGGCCCCGTGGTTCGCGCCTCGCGCGCGGAACACCGACACGCTACGCCGCGGGGGGTGGACGGTCAATCGCCCCAGTGTTAAGAAACCGTGTAGGACGCGATCGGACCGAGGCTACGACAACGAACAGGGGTCGGAGCGCTTGATGCGCTCCGACCCCTGTTCGAGCTAGCAGCGCTGATAGCGCGCTGCGATTGGTGGAACTACGCGCCGATCTTGAACATCTTGGTGCCGCAAGCCGGGCAGATGCCCTGGGTGGCCGGACGACCATTCTTCATCGTGATCGCCACAGCGTCCTTCATCTCCTGCTTGGCCTTGCACTTGACGCAGTAGCCCTCTTTGCCTGCCATGCTGAAGCCACCTCCCTCTCGCGTGTCACTTCGCGGTCCATGCTCCGCCCATAGAGGCGATTCGCATCGGTTGACGCACGCTCGAAGCGTGCGCCCCCTGCACCACTCTACACATTCTCAGCCGTTCGTGAAGCACTCTTGACCTACGGAGCTGATCGAAGCCCTCGCGCCACAGCCCACAAGAGGGCCGCAGCGAGCATCACGAGGGCCGCCCAACACGCCCCCGACGCCACCCAGAACGACTCCGGAAACAGCCGGATCAACATCGAATCGGCCGGGAACGTCCAGGTCCCGCTGGTAAAGAACAGGCCATGGAAGCGGGTGAACAGCCACTCGAAGTCCGCGAACGCCGCGACCACGGCGAGGAGCACCGCTACCGACAGCATCCCGGCAGCCGCCCGAAGCCCCTCCCTCAATCGGTCGAGGCGACGGAAGGCGATCGCGGCACCGACGTAGACCAGGAGCAACAGGAGCGCGTTCCCGGTGGCGAGTCGGGCGCCCGCGATGACTGTCCGAACATCGAGGAGGTGGCTGACAGCTGCTTGGTCGAAAGCGGGAAGCCCGCGCCACGTGACCGGCAAAGGATCGTAGTGCGCGTCTGCGACCAACGCCCGCACGGCACCGGACAGCTGAGAGACGTCGGCTCCGGGCAATCCGGATGAACGCGACACGTCGAGCGCTCGGGTCATCGACGAGGTGTAGGCCGGCAGGGTCAGCGCCATCACGGCGGCACCGACGCACAGGACTGCCCACAGGACCGCAGCGCCCACGACTTCCGCGCGACGCAACGCCCGTCCGCCCCTCACGCGAGCATCGTCTCCGACCGACCGACGACGACCCTGTTGCCACCATCAGCGGCCGCTCTCACCAGCGCCGCATCAGCGGAACTCAATAGCTCCGAGGCGGTACGTCCGTCTCTGGAGAACGCGGAGACTCCGACGCTGACGGTGACGCTGCGATCATCGTCGAGCAGCGACGCGATGGCATCCCGCAACTGTTCGGCCATCACCTCGCCCTCTTCAGAGGACTCGCTCGCCTCGGGTACGAGCAGTGCGAACTCCTCGCCGCCATAGCGAGCCGCCAACACGAGGCAGGGTTCGCCGCCATCGCCCGCCACCCTCCGCACGACATCCGCGATCAGGTCGATCATGCGATTCCCGGCTTCCATGCCGAATATGTCGTTGAAGTGCGCGAAGTCATCAATGTCGGCGATGATCACCGACACGCCACGGCGGAAGCGCCTGGCGCGCTCGATCTCGACCGCGAGTTCGCGCCGAAGGTATGCACGGTCGTACAGCCCGGTCACGACATCCCGCACGGACAGCTTCACCAAGACAGCGAGGCGCTCCCGCATCGTGCTCATGAACAGGTCGCCGACCGCCGCTGCCCCAAGGATCACGGTGACGGTCCATAGCGCGCGCACGGCGACGTAGCTCCCGGCGGCCTGCAGGTCGTTGCGCACGAACGGCATGGCCATATGCGGCAAGATGCCCGCGTAGACGAGCCCGACCACCAGGACGTAGGCCCCGGCGGCGGCCCCGGCCACACCCCACACCTGGCGACGGGACGGCAGGATCAGAGCCGCCTCCAAGACGAAGAGGTAGTAGAGGGCGTCGAACCAGGAGTACACGCCCCCCGAGTAGTAGACGAGCACCGTCACGACCACGATGTCGAGCGCGAGCTGCCCCGCGTTGAACAGCGCAAGATTCCCGAAACGACGGTATACGCGCTGGTAGTAGGCGTTATATACGAGAACGAGCAGCAGGGCCATCGCGGGGATGACCATGCGCGGTCCGAGGATCCCTGCCTGTCCATCGAGGGAGTAGATCCCCGCCCCGAGCGCCGAGAAGACCACGATGGCGGCGACGATCGCCCATCTGAGCCTGATGACGAGGCCGACGCGCTCGACGTTGGCTGCGAGGTCCTCGATGTCACTCTGGCTCGGCTGGTCGCGCCACATGATGGTAAGGCGCCGCTGGAGCGCCTTGCTGAAACGCCCGGATAGCACGAGTGTCCTACAGCTCCTTGATCAGGGCCGAAACGAAATCCACGGCCGCTTCGATGTTGTCCTCGCGCACGTTGTCGGCCGTATCCGTCGCCCAGTGCCAGTTCGGCAGGCGCCCGTTGATGTCGAACGCCATCACCGACATCGCGTGATACCCGCGCGCCAGCGCCGGTGTCGCGTCCGTCGAAAGGCCGCGATACTCGCGACCCTTCACCGGCAGCTCGGCTTCCCGCACCGCCCTGCGAGCGGCGCTCAGCAGACGACGGTCCGAATCGTAGCGCTTCGCCATTCCCTCGCGCGTGATGTAGAAGAGCGAACCCGACCCCAGATTGTCGAGGTTGATGATGGCGGCGTCGCGCAGATCCGGGCCGTGCTCCTTCAAGAACGCCTGCATACCGAAGGTGCCGACCTCCTCCGCACCGGTGGCGACGAACCAAATCTCCTTCTCGGTGAGTTCGCGGTCAACGTTCATCGTCACGCGGCGGCGGATCCGTGCCGCGGCACTCGCAGCGAAGTCGGGATCGTCGATCCGATCCGTGCCTGCAGATCCGCCCTTCCGTCCCGACTCGTCCTCATCGTCGTCTGAGAAGTTCTCCCACGAACCGATGGTGTTGCCCTTCTTGCGGGCGTCGAAATCGGTTCCGACCCCGAGCCACTCGCGCACCCCGTGGCGCTCGGAGGTCTGCTCTTTACGACCCCCGAAAAGCCCACGCTTGCGCGATGCTTCTTCGCCGCCGGGCGAGGTGGCCTCCGGGACCGGAGAGAACGGGGCCGTGTCCTGCGCCGATGGTGCTTGATCCGAGCGCGATGGGCCCTCGCCGAAGGTGACATCGAACTCATCATCGATCGACGGAGGCCGACGGACCGGTGCGGGTCCGGTGCCGAACAGGCGCTCCGCCTGCTGCTCATCCGGATCGGGACGCGAAGACTCCACCTCTGCGGTCGCTCGCAGCGCCTTGGCGTATGAATCAAGACCCATCGAGGTCTGCCCCGCGATGACCCCGGTGTCCCATGAGATATCGTCGTCGTCCGCCCATGAATCGGCCCGCGGTGCGGGAGCCGCCACCGGCGAGTACGAAAGAAGCGAGTCCTCCGGAACGACCTCCACGATCCGCACATCCTCCTCGGTCCGCATCCGCACGTTCTCGCGCGCCACGAGCGCAGCGGCATCGGGCTCGGGAACGAGGCGCTCCATAAGGCCGAGCATCGCCGCGACACCCGATGCATTGTCGTTGGCGCCCGGCGTGTGCTTCATGAACAGTTCTCGGTGGACGTTGATCAAAGCCGGAACGAGAAGATAGGCCGCCGGCGCCAGGGTCACGTACCAGGCCCAGGGCTCCGTGCGAGACGCGTAGGGCAGGAGCCGGGCTGCTATGAGCACGGGAACGGCGAACGTGCACGCCTTCATCAGGCCGAAGGTCAGGCCGAAACTCTTCACCATGCCGGGGGCGAACGCGAGGGAGGCGCGCGCCGAATCGTAGTGCGCGACGACAACGACCTTGGTGACCCGTTCGCCACGCCCCACGCGAGGCACGTGCCGTGCAATGACGTTCTGACTGGGGCCCTTCGGCATCAACCAGGTGAGACCCCTGCGGGTGTCCAGATCGAACCAGAAGACGATCGCGACGGCCACCGAGACGACAAGTGCTGGCCACACCGACCAGTGCGAACCCAGTGCGGCAGCGATCGTCAGCAGGTGATAGATGGAGTACGCCCACGCGTAGGTCCGCGGGCTTTCGAACTCCTGCATCTCGACGTCGAGTCCGCGCGCCTCGAAGACGTCACGGATGTAGCCGGCAGCCCGCTCCTCCGCATCGGTCGTTGCGGGCCGTGGCCCGATCGTTTCGGAGAGATGCTCGACGTGCGAGATCAGCGCACCCATGAAGGCCTCTTCCGACTGCGTGGCCGAATCCGGCCGAAGGGTCGTGGTGTCATCTCGAAGGATATACCACCACGCGTCCACCGGAACGCCCTTTGCCCGGCCGGACCGACGCGATCGGAACAACGAAGGAGCCGGCGCCCGTCTTCCCGGCACCGACTCCTTCGTGACCTGCTTCATCCGCGGCTGTGACAGCCGCCGCACTCACTCATCCGCCGCACCCAGTGCTGCACCTGCAGCACTGGGTCGTCGGTGTGGCATACGCACCCCGGTATCGGGATCGTGAATCTCGCTTCGACAGCGGGTTGCCGTCCGGCCGCCACCTCGACGGCGTAGACCGTACGCGCCGCCGCCGACGGCGGCTGCATCCCTCCGAAGAGATACAGCACACCGGCGAACAACAAAAGAGCCAGCACCGGGACGCCTATCCGAACCAGAACCTTCTTCAGCATCTGCACAGCCCTTATGCCACGCTGAGGATCGCGTCCAAGTCGGCCTGGGCGCTCTCGCCGATGGGCTTGATCGCGAAGTTGTCGACCAGCACTTGGAGCACGTTGGGCGTGATGAACGCAGGCAGGGTGGGCCCGAGGCGGATGTCGGTGATGCCCAGGTGCAGCAGGGTCAGCAGGATCGCGACGGCCTTCTGCTCGTACCAGGACAGGATCATCGACAGCGGCAGGTCGTTCACGCCTACGCCGAAGGCGTCCGCGAGCGCGAGCACGATGCGGATCGCCGAGTAGGCATCGTTGCACTGGCCGACGTCGAGCAAGCGCGGGATCCCGCCGATCTCACCGATCTTGTGGTCGAAGAACCGGTACTTGCCGCACGCGAGCGTGAGGATGACCGTGTCGGACGGCGACTGGTCGACGAAGTCGGTGTAGTAGGAACGGCCGGGCTTGGCCCCGTCGCAACCACCGACCAGGAAGAAGTGACGGATCGCGCCGCTCTTCACGGCATCGATGATCGCGGGAGCCACGGACAGGACGGCGTCACGCGCGAATCCGACCATGACGGAACCAGCATCGAGGGTATCGGTGAAGCCGGGCAACGCGAGTGCGCGCTCGATCACCGCGGAGAAATCTCCGTTGGGGACGTGCACGGCTCCGGGATAGGCCACGGTTCCCGTGGCGAAGATGTTCTCGAGGTACTCGGCCTTGGGGGCCTGGATGCAGTTCGTGGTCATGAGGATCGCGCCCGGGAAGGCGGCGAACTCACGGCGCTGGTTCTGCCACGCGGTCCCGTAGTTCCCGTAGAAGTTCGGGTACTTCTTGAGCTCCGGATAGCCGTGTGCCGCGAGCATCTCACCATGCGTGTAAACGTCGATGCCGAGCCCCTGAGTGGCTTCGAGCAGGTCACCGAGGTCCTTGAGGTCGTGTCCCGAGACCACGATCGCCTTGTTGGGACGGTGGCCGAGGGGCACCTCGGTGGGGACGGGGCTACCGTACGCACCCGTGTTGGCGGCGTCGAGCAGCTCCATCACGCGGAGATTGGTCTTGCCGGCCTCGAGGGCGAGCCCGACCCATTCACCGGCGCCGAGGGCCGGGTCTGCGAGCGATGCGAACGCCTTGTACTCGAAGGCCGATACCTCAGGGTCGCTGTGACCGAGGATGCGGGCGTGGTCGGCATAGGACGCGATGCCCTTGACGCCGTAGACGGTGACTTCCTGCAGCGAGCGCACGTCCGCGTCTGTCGCCCGATCGGCGAAGTGGCCGACCGCGATGGCCTGATCGATCAGACCTTCGATCGTCTGGGCGGGCTCGAAAGCGAGCGAGGGATCGGAGTGCGACGGAGAGCATCCGGCCTTCGTCACCTGGGCGGCAAGCCCGAGTCGCGCCTCATGCAGACCGCGCACCACACTCGCGAGCGACTCCTCGTCGAAGTCGACGTTGGTGACCGTGTGGAAGATCGCCTTGTCGGCGAGTTCGTCCACCGCGGAATCGACGATCCCGAGCTTCCGTCCCGCCGCCGCCCACAGAGACAACGCGACCATCTCGTGCAGGATCAGCTCCTGCAGGGCCGAAATCGCCGGCTTCTTGCCGCAGACTCCGACCGTGGTACAGGCGACCCCATTGAGAACCTGCTCACATTGATTGCAGAACATAGGGCGCTCCTCTCTCGTTCCAGTGGCAGTACGGGTCATCCGTGGATGAGCGCCGGAAGGCAGCGGGTGCATACCCAGGTCGACGTGCCTTGGGTCCGCACCGGCAACAGCGGCGCATGGTCCTCATCGGTGCCGCAGTTGAAGCAGGCCTGCGGTATATACGTGCGCGGAGTCTCCGCGATGTGCTCTTCGACGGCGACGTGATCGAACGGCACCGCGTCGCGCTCCTCGATTCTCAGCGCGCCGGTGGGGCACACCCCGAGGCAGAAGCCCGCCCCGTCGCACAACTCCTCGCGCACGACCTTGGCCTTACCGTCCACGATCACGATGGCGCCTTCGGCGCACGGGCTGACGCAGACGCCGCACCCCGTACAGAGCTCTTCGTCGATACGGACGATCTGGCGCTTCACTACTGTTGTCATCACACTTCCTTCTTCGTTTCGGAGACGACTGCGCGCCGTGCCCGGTTGAGGGCATTGCGACCCTCGATCACGTGCCGAACGCCGGCGAACGCATACCGGGTGAACATCGAACGAGGCCCGGCGTAACGCATCAGTTCGCGTACTCGCTCGCGCATCTCCGGCTTATAGCAGTGCGTGTCACAGTTGCTGCAAAACGGCTTCGGGTCCTTGGGGCACGACGCCCTGCGCTGCTCCGCGTATCGCAGAAGCTCGGCACATTCCTCACACACGACGGGAACCCTGTTGCCGTAGATTCCCAGCGTCACCCCGTCCGATATGAGAGGACCGCGATACGCAGCCCGGTGCCTGCCGCGACAGTGGATCCCCGCAAAGTCCCCGAGGAGTCGTGTGTCGGAGCGCACCACCGGGTCTGACATGCGTCGGGTGAATCGTTCCTGCATTCGAGGCGTCCTTTCCGGCCTGCATCACGCGAGGCCGTACTCGTTGTACCCGCTGGCTCACGGAGCGCGCATTGACATGTGTCAAACTCGTGCCCGCGAGTACGGGACCACCCGCCTGACGGAGGTATCCATGAGTGAGCCATCACCTGATGTACTCGCCGCGCTGCGCGCATGCAGGCTGTGGCGAGCGGCGGATGACGAGGCCGTCGCTGCGCTTGCGCGTCAGGCACGCGTCGAACACGCCACGCGCGGGCGCGTTCTGGCCCACGAAGGCGACAAGCCCGAACGCTTCGGCGTCGTCGTCAGCGGCAGGGTCCGGGTCTACCATCTCGGTGCCGACGGACGCGCGCTGACGTTCGAGACCGTGGGCAAGGGCGAGGCCGTCGCGGCCGTCGCGGCATTGGCGGGCACCCGTTACCCGGCGACGATCGAAGCCAGCACCGATGCGACGATCGCGTGGCTACCGCGCGAGGCCCTCTTCGAATTGATCGAATCCCGCCCCGTCCTGGCGCGGACCATCGTCGCCGACCTTGCGAACCGCGTCGTCAATCTGACCGCCGTCGCGACTTCACTCTCACTCGATGTGCCCGCTCGCCTCGCGAGCTACCTGTTCCAGCGCGCACTGGCCGTCGGAGACCCGACGCCGGCCGGACTCGTGGTCGATCTCGGGATGACGAAGACCGAGCTCGCTTCCGCCCTCGGGACAGTGCCCGAGACGCTATCGCGCGCCTTGGGCAGGCTGCGCGACGAGGGCGTGCTCGCGGTACGGGCACACGACGTGATCGTCAATGACGTCGGGGCGTTGGCCCGGCTCGGGAGTGGCTACTCCGAACGGTGAGCCGCGCGTGCGGCCTTCGCGCCCTTGTCGAGCGTCCCGGCGACCAGGAAGCCCCACAACAGTACCGCCGACGCGACCATCTCACCCGGGTAGAGGCCGACCGTGGTCCCTGCGCGTGCCATCGAACCCGCCCCCGCGATCAGTAGCGTCCCGATGAAGATGAGGACGTTGCCCCACGCACGGTACCGGTACGCCTTCTTCCCCCAGAACTTCGCGACCGACCAGGCACTGCCCCCGAGCAGCAACAGTGAACCCGGGATGTTGAACGCGAACGACATCACGCGCGGGAACGACATCGACGCGCCGAGCGCCTTGCCGCCAACGGTGATGCCCGCGACGAGTTCACCGGTGAGTTGCGCATTGAACGTGCCGTAGAGGAACACCGCGATGGCGAGCACGTTGAAGGCCAGGTAGGCGTCACCCCAGATGCGCTTCTTGGTGATCAGGTAGAGCGTCCCGTTGCCAAGGAAGCCAACGAGGGAGGCCGCGAGGACGATATAGATGCGGTAGACGGTCGGGTTCCAGGCGAGGGTGTACTCGGACCAGAACTCCATGACCGCGGCTACGGCGTAGAAGAGGAAGCCGATCGCCCACATGAGCTGGTGCATCTTGCGGCGGTCCACGTACTGCTTCACGAGCAAGCCGACGTATACGAATCCGAGCAGCGCCGTAGCGAGCGGCCAACCCCAATGCGACCAGATATCCACGGAGACCCTCTCCTCGCGCGGCCGCACGCCCCCGGTGCGCCTCCCTTCCTTGTAGACGAGTAAGGGAAGACTCGCAAGTATCGGCATAGTCACAGCAATTGGCATAACCCTTGCTGAACGATGCGCAGAGCGTGGCGGCCTGTTCCTCCTCCCCCCTCAGGGCAGGGATCGCCGCTCTCTATGAGACGGGACCCGTTCCCCCCAACGGGCCTCGTTCGACAAAAAGGCTCCGGCCCGGCAGCGGCGACGCTCCCGGGCCGGACCTATTCTGCCCCCGAAGCACTCACGCATTGGCTACAATCCGTCGCAATGACGGCGGCCCCTGTGTCGTCCGGTCCGGGAGGGCTCAGATGAGTGTGAGCGCCAGTGAGCGCATCGTTAATCTCGCTTTGTACCTCGCGTCGGCACGACGTCCCGTCTCGGCACGGGAGATCGCAGCAGAGGTCGCGGGCTATCCGAACGGGCAGAGCACTGCCGCCTTCGGCCGCATGTTCGAGCGAGACAAGGACGACCTGCGCCGCGCGGGATTCGTGATCGAAGTCGACCGTACGGACGAGACCGAGCGGTATCGCTTCGATCCCGACGCGACGTTCGCCGGCACGGTGCAGCTCGGGCCCGTGGAGACGGTGGAACTGAGGGCCGCGGCGGCGGCCATGCTCGCCGACCCATCGTTCCCGTACACCGACGACCTGCGCCTGGCACTCGCGAAGATCACCGCGGCTGCCGCCGGACCGATCGGATCGGCTTCCGCGATCGGCGCCTCTCTTTCGGCGGACGAGGACCCGGTGGCGCAGGGCGCAGCCGTTGCGGGACTGACCGAGGCGATAGCCGCCCGGAAGCGGGCGTCCTTCTCCTACACCGGCGCGAGCGGCCACATTTCGCAGCGACGAGTCGAGCCGTGGGGGCTGTTCGCGCGCGACGGCCGCTGGTACCTCGTGGCGATGGACCCCGAAGCCGGCGGGACGCGCGTGTTCGCCATCACGCGCATAGACGGTCTCGAGATCGAGTCGGTCCGTCCGAAGAGCCCGGACTTCGAAAGGCCGAAGGACTTCGACGTCCGGACTTGGATGTTGATGCCGTTCCAGTACGGCGCGCAGACACACGAGGCGGTCCTGAGGCTGACCGGACCCGCCGCCCGCCGTGCCGCCGCCCTCGCCTCGGGGCAGGGGTCCTTGAGCCGAGCGACCGATGGGTCGGTGATATGGCGCGTGCCTGTCGCCGAAGAGGCATTACTGGCCGGATGGGTGGCCACCAACGGTCCCGGGATCCAGGTGGTCGCGCCACCTTCGTTGCGCGATACGCTGGAGTCGGGGCTCCGAAAAGTGGTGGAGCTCCATGGCTGAGTCTTCGGCGTCATCACGCGCGCGGCGACTGCTTGCTCTGCTCCCGTTCCTCCGGGAGCAGAGGACCGTGCCGCTATCGGAACTCGCCGTTGCCGTCGGCACGGACGAGGCAACCGTGGCCGAGGACCTGACCGTGCTGTCGTTGTGCGGAGGGGACGAGCGCGATCCCGGCCAGCTCATCGGCGTGTGCGTGGACGGGGACTCCGCGGAGGTCTTCGCGGACCTCCCCGCTCTCGAGCGCCCGGTCAGACTCACGCCGGCCGAGGCGCGGGCGCTGACCGCCGCACTCGAGACGATCGGCCTCGACCCGGACTCACCGCTGGTCGCCCGGCTGGCCGAGCTCGCCGAGCGGGACGCCGATCCCGACAGCGTCGCCCGGACCGTCCGTGCATCCTTCGCGCAGGGCGGCCAGGCCGCCGTCATCGCGGCTCTCGACGTGGCGGCCGAGCGAGGACTCGTGGCGACCATCGGGTACGTCTCCGCCGGGTCCGGCCTGGAACGCGAGCGACGCGTCCACCCGTATGCGATGCAGCGCATCCGCGACACGTGGTACCTCGTCGCCTTCTGCGAGACCGCCGACGAACAGCGCACGTTCCGCATGGACCGCATCACCGCGGCATCGTTGTCACAGGACCGATTCGAGCGCCCGGATGCGCTGACGATCGACGCTCCGCTTCCTGATCTCGAGAACCTGCCGCGAGCGACGATCGTGTTCGACGAGGACGCCCCTGACGTGAACGATCGAGATTGGCCGGGAGCCACGTTCCGCCGCGACGCCGACGGTACCGTGACGGCCTCCGTCCCGTACACGGACAGCACATGGCTCGCCCGGTCGGTGGCGGCTCGGCTCGGACGTGTCCGCCTGATCGAACCGGGATCCATGCGGCCGGCAGTCGCGCGGGAAGCGGTCCGCATGCTCGAAGACCTCACCGCCACATCACCGGACGCGGAGTAGGACGTCCCATGGCCGGACTCGACAACGAACCCCTGACCCCTGAGCGCGAGCGCCACGACGGGATGGCCGCGTGCCGCCTGTGCTCGTCCACGGATGCGATCGCCGGCCATGCGTGGTGCGCGGCAAGCGGCGGCGGCCTGGTATGCGATGAGTGTTGCCGGCGCGTGCTGCTCGGCGACGTCTGGCAGGCTCGGCCGCTCCTGGCGGCGTCCGAACTCGCCGAGCGGGCCGACATGATCATCTCCGCTTGCCTGGAGTGCGAGCGCGGCCAGCGCTGGTACACCGAGCAGTTGCGGCTCCACTTCGCCGACGGGAACGTGCCCTGCTGACGTACTGAGCCCCTAGCGCCCGAACCGTGTCCGAATGCTCTCGATGAGTTCGGATGTGGTGAGCAGTTCGACGTCGCTGACCGGCAGTGCGTCGATGAAGTTCTTGGCGTACCCCTTACCCGAGGACAGCCGGCCATCGGCCACGATCACGCAGCCCTCGTCGCTCGACGACCGCACGAGCCGGCCGGCGGCCTGCTTGAGCTCGAGCACTGCGCCGGGCAGATAGTAGTCGGCCCATGCGCGGCGTCCGAATCGCTGCTGGCGCTCTTCGTAGAGTGGATCCCGCACGCGCCCGAAGGGCAGGCGCGCTATCACGACGCACCTGAGCGTGTCGCCTTTCGCGTCGAACCCCTCCCAGAACGACTTGGTCGCGAACAGCGACAGTCTCTCGTCGGCGAGGAACTCGTCGCGCACCCGCTTGTTCGACACGCCACGCCCCTGCAGGAGCAGGTTGTGCCCGCGCTCACGCAACGGCTCGACGAGGCGGTCGTAGAGCTCCTCCATCTCCTTCTTGCTCGTGAACAGCGTGAGCACGCTGCCACCCATCGCTTCGTGCACGCCCAGCAGCAGCCGCTCGAGAGCGGCATAGTGCGCCGTCCCCCGGGGCTCGGGGAGGTCGGTGGGGATGAATACCGACATCTGCCGATCGAAGTCATAGCTCGACTCGAGCCGAAGAGAGTCCCACGCCGTCGTCGGGAGCCGATCGAGACCTATCGTGCGGGCGAAGTGTCCGAAATCGTCACCCGTCGCGATGGTCGCCGACGTGTAGACGACCGAATGGACGTTGGGATAGAAACGCTCGAGCAGCGCACCCCCGACGTCGAGCATCGAGGCCTCGACGCTTTCGCGGCGGTCTCCTGCCCTGCGGCCGATGCGGATGCTGTAGACGAACGACTCATCAGAGCCGTCGAGGACCGTCTCCAGCCCCTCCATCTGGTCACGTACACGCGAGAGCACGCCCGCCAGGTCTGCACGGGCTTCCGCGAAGTCGTCGCCCGCCTCTTCCAGCGCCGTCAACAAGCCCCGACCACCCGCCACCAGTGACTCCAGGTGACGCGCCAGCGAGTGGCCGACTCCCGCGGCGACGCTCCATGCGGTGAGATCGCGGACCTCCTGCGTCAGCCGCAGCTCCGAGCTGTCGTAGCCGTCTTCGGATGAACGCAGGTCCGTCAGGAAGTCGAAGAACGACTCGGCGATGGTCGTCGATGTGACCACCTCGGAGCGCATGCCCGCCGCCAGGCGCTCTACCTGGTCGGAGAGTCCCTGGTCGCCACGCGCGCCCGCGCTCGAGCGGGCACGGGCGCGCACTGAGTCGATCGCACCGCCACGTCCCTCCGTGTGCAGTGAGGCGAGCAGCGCCGTGAGCGTTCGGTGGTCGGCCGTGATCGACAGTTGCTTGCGCGCCTCGGACTCGGCGGCGTGCGCCTCATCGACGATCCAGTAACGCAGCGGAGGCAGTATCCCGCCCGAGGCGGCTCGGTCACGGAAGAGCAGCGCGTGGTTGGTGACGACCACGTGCGCGCCACCGGCGCGCCGCCGTACCCCGTGGAGGTAGCACAGGTTCGGGTAGTAACGGCACCGCTTGCGCGTGCAGTCCTCGACGGAGCAGGCGATCCGCCGCCGGGTCTCGGGCGTCCAGTGCAGGTTCACCGAGTCCAGGTCGCCCCAGGAGGAATCGGCGACCCACGCGACGAGCGCGGCCAGGTTCGCCACCTCGTCGGTCTGAAGGCCGTCCTCCGACATCTTGCGATCGATCTTGCGCAGGCACGGGTAGTGCTCGTAGCCCTTCAACGCGACGTATCGCAGTCGCCCACCGAGCGCCGCAGAAAGCCTGGGCAACTCGCCGTGGA
>Ga0209125_1002660_pt1 | contig 13368 bp, 14 predicted proteins | sample BarGraIncub1131A_FD_184503 | JGI IMG/M metagenome (GOLD analysis project Ga0209125, IMG submission 184503) | Arctic peat soil microbial communities from Barrow, Alaska - Barrow Graham LP Incubations 11-31A (SPAdes) (version 2) | ecosystem: Environmental > Terrestrial > Soil > Wetlands > Peat... | reverse complement strand
CGCTCAACACAACAAATTTTGTTAGGATTGAATGATCACTTTTTTCATTTTCTGAGCTTCTAAAGGTTTATCTCCACGATCCTTTGGAACACTGACAATTCGGTTGACTTCTTCCATACCCTCAATCACTTTCCCAAAACCAGCATACTGTCCGTCTAAGTGGCTTGAAGCCTTGACGACAATGAAGAACTGGGAGCTTGCTGAGTTAGGGGCTGATGTACGAGCCATTGAAACAACGCCAGCATCATGTTTTAAATCATTTTTAAACCCATTACCAGAAAACTCGCCGGGGATTGTTTGCTTACTGCCACCCATGCCGGTCCCATTAGGATCTCCGCCTTGAATCATGAAGCCTGGGATAACTCTATGAAAAATTTGGCCATCATAAAAGCCTTGAGAGACGAGAGTCACAAAATTCTTGACGGATGCGGGTGCTATCGACGGATAAAGTTCAATTTTAATTAGACTTCCGTTTTCCATTTCAATGATTACGATTGGATTTTCCTTTAGTTCTTGTTCCTGTACGTTTTCATCTGTCACCTGAGTGACCTCCTTTATGTTGGGTTTTCCTTTGTATTATACCACTGCGCTTAGTAATTCCCTATTGTTTGGAAAACCTCACTTCGCGCTGTTTGTCTGCGGTTACTTTATCCTTAGAATTATTAATCTCGTAAAGAAAGCAGACGTTATTTCTAACATCTGCTTTCAGTGATGAGCAAATACGTAAATGCCGGAGTATTCTCTATTCTCCACTCGTTTTAGGCAACTGCCTTCGACTGACCAGTCCATTAGAAGCTTCATATATGACCTGCTTTGTATCTATCACTGTTTCTAGTGCGACTGTTTTACCCCAAAGGGACTGAACTAGCACAAGGGTTTTCTCAAGATAGACAATATCAAGATCAATTCCTTCATGGCGATGTTTGAGATATAGCCCTCCTTTACCTTCATAATCTCCTTCAAGCACGACGATCCGGGGATGTCCCCCATTGGTAAGTTGCTGTACTAGACTATTTCTCACTTTCTCCCATTCATTATCCGTAACCTGCCAGTGTGCTCCAACTTTACGGTAATTAAATAAGTTCAGTTCTTCTACCAATTCGTGCGTCAGATGATTACGGATGAACGAAAGGTCATTTTCCGTCTCCCGGATCTCAAAAAGCTCGTCAAGAGATTTAACTTTGGCTAGGCATTCCCATATTTTTACACCCAAATAATACGGATTCAGCCCCATACGAGCGGGCTGAACGACTTGACTATGCATCAGCGCAAAATCTAAGGATTCAGCATCTGTCAGATTGAGTTCATGCATGATTTTGGCATGCCAGAAGGTTGCCCATCCTTCATTAATGATTTTCGTCTCAATTTGTGGATAGAAATATAAAGATTCCTCACGAACAATACTGACAATGTCTCTTTGCCACTCTTCGAGCCCAGGCGCAAATTTGCTAATATAGAGTAAAAGATCTTCATATTCTGATTGAGTTGGAGAGGTACCTTCATCAACTAACAAATCTCCCCATAAATCTTCATAGGGTAATGATGCTTTTTCATTACGTGTCTTTATTGGGGCATTGACCTTAATTTGTTCTAAAAGGTTATTCGGTGCATTGCCCATTACAGCACTGGAACCGATGTGGGATCGATAATCCACATGTTCTTGAATTGCCATGACCGCATCCAAGGTTTGCTCGACCACTTCTCTTCCATACAGCAATTCATAGTCTCTAATTTTATCCGCATGCGCCCCCATGCGTTCAACCATGTCCTTCGGCGTTCGTGAAAAATAGCGATTGTTCTTAAAGAAGTCGACATGCGCATAAACATGCCCAATTACAAGCTTATTTTGGATTAGCCGATTGCCTTCTAGTAAAAAAGCATACGCCGGATTTGTGTTAATCACCAGTTCATAAATTCGGCTCAAGTTCAAATCATATTGAAGCTTCATCCTGTAAAAAGCCTTTCCGAAGCTCCAATGCGTGAAACGCACGGGCATTCCATAGGCTCCAAACGTATAGAGTGTTTCGGCCGGTACAATCTCAAAATTCACTGGATAGAAATCAAGCCCCATACCACGGGCAACTTCGGCTATTTCTTGCGCTATGGTGCTTAAGGTTCGCATTTCAAGGTCCATAACAACCCCCTCCCTGGTAAGATAAAGTTATTAGGAAAAAACTGTTTTGAGTGCCCCATAAACTTCGTTGCGGTCCCTGATCGTCACCAATCGTAGTTTTGGATCGGTAATCCGTTTCAACGTTGACATTAAGGTACTGGAATAATGTGTTCTTAAGATCTCCCCGTAACCCACCACCTGACTCACTTCAACCAAACGTTTCATGAGCGACATGGCCTTCATATTGTCAGAGCCCATATTGTCTCCATCGGTAAAATGAATTGGATAAATATTATGATGGGCTGGTGGATATTGTCTTTCAATTAAATCTAAAGCGTATTGATAAACTGATGAACAACGGGTCCCTCCACTCTCCCCGCGCGTGAAGAATTCTTCCTCAGTGACTTCTTTTGCTTCCGTATGATGCGCTAGAAAACGTATTTCTACATTTTCATATTTCAATCTCAGAAACCGAACCATCCAAAAGAAAAATGTCCTAGCAATGTATTTTTCGAATTGTCCCATTGACCCGGAGGTATCCATCATTGCTAAAATAACGGCATTCGTCTCAAAATTAGGTTGAGTCTCCCACGTTTTAAAGCGCAAGTCTTCCGGAGAAATTCGCAATCTTACCTCTTTGCTGTGCTTCTGCGAAAAGGCCTGCCTTTTGATACTTTCAAGTAACGTTCGCTTCTTATCAACATTCGACATGAGTCCTTTTTTTCGCACATCATTGAACTCGGGGCGATCATGCGCAATAAGCGGCTGTTTTTTATCATCTAAATTGGGTAACTTTAATTCCTCGAAGAGAATATTAGCCAAATCATCATAGGTTACTTCAGCTTCATAGATGTCCTCACCAGGCTCTTCACCCGCCCCACTCCCAGTACCTTTGCCCTTGGCTTGTTCACGGCTCAGGATATCGCCAGGGGCCATTTTTTTAGCCCCTTGGCCGGTATGATTCTTTTTATTGAAATCATACCGAAAGTTAAATTCTTGTAGGGAACGCATAGGAATCTTTGTGTTTTTCTTACCATTACTTAAGATGATACTTTCATCGACGATTAAATCTCCCAGTTGTTTTCTAATAACTTCTTCAACTTTTTCCTTGTGCCTCGTTTGATCGAGGTACCCTTTGCGGTGCAAACTCCAGTCATCTCGACTCACAATGATGTCATCAGCCACGCTTATCTCCCTTTCTCTCTAACGGTTAAGGAGGGCCCCCACATACTTCACAATTTCATTGGCGCAGATTGGGCAATATCCGTGCTCATTGACAAGACGATCCATGACATTATTGATTCTTAACAATTGCTCCTGATCTGGATGATCAATTGAAGTCGTAATCTTTACAATATCTTTAAGATCTGCAAACAATTTCTTTTCAATGGCTTCTTTTAACCGTTCATGTGAAGCATAATCAAAGGTCTTCCCCTTACGCGCATACATTGAAATACGAATGAGAATTTCCTCACGGAACGTTTTCTTAGCGTTTTCCGATACACCAATTTGTTCTTCAATACTGCGCATCAGTTGTTCATCCGGCGCTAATTCTTCAGTCGTGATTGGGTCAAACAGTTTAGAGCAATTACAAAACGCTTCGACGTTATCAAGATAATTATTCAAGAGTGACTTAGCAGATTCCTCATAAGCATAAACAAACGCTTTCTGCACTTCCTTCTTGGCCATTTCGTCATATTCACGACGAGCAACAGAAATCAAATTTAAAAGGTTTTCCTTCTCTTCTTTCATAATCGAGGTATGCTGAGATAAACCCTCCTTTAAGGCCCTTAAAATATCCAGGGCATTGATACACGCATGTTCATCTCGAATTAAGGCCGTGGAAATGCGGTTGATCACGTAGCGAGGATCTACGCCATCCATCCCTTCGCCTAATTCTTCTCCCTCAGCCATTAACTCCTTAATATCCTTTTGATTAAATCCCTCCACATCTTCTCCGTCATAGATCCGCATCTTCTTCACTAAATCCATCCCTTGTTTTTTTGATAACTTTAGGCGAGAAAGAATACTGAATACTGAGGCAGTCCAAAGACTATGTGGCGCAATGTGCACATTGACAATGTCACTTTGACTAATCAACTTTTGATAAATTTTAATTTCATCACTCACTTTAAGATTATAAGGAATGCGCATAACGATAATTCTCGACTGCAGCGCTTCATTTTTTTTATTGGCAATAAACGTTCGATATTCGCTTTCATTCGTATGCGCAATGACAAGTTCATCAGCTGAAATCAAAGCAAATCGCCCGGCTTTGAAATTCCCTTCCTGTGAGAGGCTTAAGAGGTTCCAAAGGAACTTCTCATCGGATTTCAGCATTTCTTGAAATTCCATCAGGCCTCTGTTCGCCTTGTTAAGTTCCCCGTCAAAACGATAAGCACGCGGATCCGATTCTGACCCGTATTCGGTAATGGATGAAAAATCGATACTGCCCGTTAAGTCCGCGATATCTTGCGACTTTGGATCGGATGGAGTGAACGTTCCAACACCTACCCGTTGTTCTTCAGAGAATAGAATTCGTTTGGTAGGAAAACGTTCAACTTCCCCACCGAATTCTTCATCCAACCGCAAACGACAAACTGGACATAGATTTCCTTCAATACGGATGCCATACAATTCCTCAAATTGCGGACGTAACGTCACTGGCAACAGATGTAGTGGGTCTTCATGCATGGGGCACCCGTCAATCGCATAGACTGCGCCTTCCTCCGTTCGTGTAAATTCTTCAAGCCCACGCTTCATTAAACTAACAATGGTTGATTTACCCCCACTTACAGGTCCCATTAAAAGCAAGATACGTTTGCGAACATCTAACCGTTTGGCTGCACCATGAAAATAATCTTCGATAAGACGTTCCAAGGTTTTATCTAATCCAAAAAGTTCTTTGTCAAAAAATTTGTACCTTTTCTGGTCGCCGATTGTTTCAATCCCAGCCGCTTTGATCATCGCATAAATCCGAGCATGAGCATGATGTGCCAATTTAGGGTTTTTAGTGACCATTTGTAAATAGTCTGCAAACGTCCCACTCCACGCTAGGGCAGCCTCTAATTCACGATATTCACGTAACCAATGTATGACTTCCATGGTAGCCCTCCCTTCTCCAATTCAGAAAAATTTACTAGTTCATATTTGAGTATATGCCTCGCTTATGAAGATAAGGCATATATTAACGGTTCTTTTAAAAAAACAAAAAAGAACATCTCTTAAGATGCTCTCAATTTGTTAAAATTTGTTAATTATTTTGTTATTCAATTTTTTCTAGATCCCAGGGGTCATAGGCAAATTCGCCGGGCAGAATATCTAACTGAGCTACAATAAAGACTCCAATTTCATCACGATCAACTCTGACAACAATTCCAAGGCAGTGATTACACGTCTCAACACGGTCTCCCACATGAAACTGGCGTTGATGTCGAAAGGAAGAGCTTTTTTCGGAGCCACGATTTATCGGTAACATCATGTTATACCCTCACTTTTAGAATTTTGCAATTATTTTCAACTTAAATAATAGCATATTTTCAAGTGAAAATCTAGATCATATGTCAGAAAATTCTATTTTTATAATTCCGATATCTTATATAGATTATCCTATTTCTTCAACCTATTTTTATTTCTTTCGCTTTTATTACTGAAGCCCGTCAACAAAAGGGGGGTAAGAAACTGTAAAACAAGTTCCGTTACACCCCCTTTTGGATTTAGTACATGTGTAAATATCGATCCAGTTCCCATTGAGTGACAGTCACTCTAAAGCTATGCCACTCCTCGGTCTTCGCCTCAACAAAGCGTTGATAGATATGATTTCCTAGTGCCTCACGCATAACTGGGGCTTTACTGAGAGCATCCAATGCTTCTCTTAAAGTTCCCGGTAACGATGCAATTCCCAGCTTTTCGCGTTCTTCAAGCGTCATAGCGTAAATATTCAAATCGACAGCTTGCGGCGGAGTCAGTTTGTTCTTAATACCGTCAAGCCCTGCTTTAAGCTGAACAGCCAGCGCCAAATACGGGTTACAGGAAGGATCTGGGCTTCGTAATTCTATGCGTGTTGAAGAACCTCTTTTGGCGGGTATACGAATAAGCGGACTTCTGTTACGACCAGACCAAGCGATATAACAAGGTGCTTCATAACCCGGCACGAGTCTTTTATAAGAATTGACCGTTGGATTTGTGATGGCTGTAAAGGAATGGGCATGTTTCATCAGTCCTGCTATATATTGGTAAGCTATTTTGGAAAGCTCCATCGGACCCTCAGGATCATAAAACGCATTTTTTCCATCTTTAAATAGCGACTGATTACTGTGCATTCCAGATCCGTTAATCCCGAAAATTGGTTTGGGCATGAAGGTAGCGTGCAGCCCATGATGTTGAGCAATCGTGCGAATAACAAACCGAAAGGTCGCAATTTTATCAGCAATATCCAAGGCATCTGAATATTTAAAATCAATCTCGTGTTGTCCAGGGGCTACTTCGTGGTGAGATGCTTCAATTTCATAGCCCATTTTTTCTAACGTCAAAACCATATCGCGACGAGCATTCTCCCCAAGATCGACTGGGGTTAAGTCGAAATACCCTGCTTTATCATGTGTAATGGTTGTAGGCCGTCCCTCTGCATCCGTATGAAAAAGGAAAAACTCCAATTCCGGTCCGACATTTAAGGTGTACCCCATTTCAGAAGCTTCCTTGAGCACTCTTTTCAGTGCGCTTCGCGGGCATCCAGCAAAAGAGGTTCCATCAGGGTTGTAAACATCACAAATTAGCCTAGCCACTCCCCCATCTTTGGGACGCCAGGGAAAAACGACAAAGGTATTCGGGTCAGGACGCAAATACATGTCTGATTCTTCAATCCGCGCGAATCCTTCAATAGAAGAACCATCAAACATAAGCTCTCCGTCTAAAGCTTTCTCCAACTGTTCAATGGTAATCGCAACATTCTTCAGAATCCCAAAGATATCTGTAAACTGTAGCCGAATAAACTTAACCCCTTTTTCATGTGCTTCCGTCAAGACGTCTTCTTTGGTCATCATCATGATCGTATTTCTCCTTTCACCTGTACCCAATAAAGAAGGCTTGCGATCGCCTTACTTCCAGAAAGTATATAACGTTTGTTATGCCTTCTGGCTATAATAAAAATGTCCATGCGTCACCTCTAATTGGCTCAGCACGGACTACTTTGTCCTACATAAATAAGTATATCCATTGTTATTTCAATTTACAATGGCTGATCATACTTAATACTCAATTCCAAGACGTGCCATGATTCCTTGTTCAAAAGGATGTTTTCTTTGCACCATTTCCGTCACTAAATCAGCCCTGTCTATCAATGCCTGTGAAGCATTTCGACCGGTTAACACCAATTCAACATGGGGTGGCTTTTTATTCAGTAAGTCTAAAACATCACTCTCCGGTATTAGCTCAAACCAAATCGCGTTAATTATTTCATCGAGAATGACAATATCCCATTCTCCCGAAATAATTAGTTCTTCCGCTCTGATAAAGGCTTTACGCACTTCCTTGATATGTTCCTCGAGATTTTCTCCTTTGTGAACCCAGCCCTGCGCTCCAAAGTGTTCAATTTGACATTCTGGTTGCAAGCGCTTCAGACCTTCTAGTTCGCCGTAACCGCCCTTACCTTTCATAAACTGAATAATATAAACCCGAAAGCCATGACCGACTGCCCTTAATGTTAAGCCGAAGGTTGCGGTTGTTTTCCCCTTGCCGTCTCCCGTATAAATCTGAACTAATCCTTTGGAAAGGTTCGCCATTATTGCACACTCCGTATTCAAATTTCTAGTTGTGGATGTATGTAAACAACATTTGGGGACGTTTTAATTTCAGGAAACCTCTCTAATATTTGCCGATTAAAAGGAATTGAAAAAAACAACTTGATGGCCGATTTTTCATCGATCGCTCTTAACTCCACTTTATCGGGATAAAGGTAATAGGAATAATTACCGTCACGCCATGTAATTTCTACTTCTCCAAGTTTAACACGGATTATGCCAAATTCCTCAACCTTAACTGCTTCTACTCCTGTAAATGGATGTCTAAGATATTCGGATTCTAGGGCAACTTGTCCAACTCTAAATTGAGATTCCAAAAGTTGTTCAACAATGAGGCGGGCCGGGATAGAAATGTCTTCAAATACCCGGCGCTCACTTCGCAACTCTTCAAGGATTTGCTCAAATTTCCGGACATGGATCGAGCGAACTTTTTGGGCCTTATTCAAAGCTTTTTCAAAGGTATGATACACGTCTTCCAAGCACTCAAGGAGTAACGCATCTTCCTCACACATGTTGATATACCCCCACCCCAATCCCTCTTTTTATTGGAGAGACTTCTATAATGCTATTCTATCTGAATCGACTGGATTTATAAAGCCTGTTTTTCGAATAGTTTGGAAATCATCGTGTTAACTTTTTGCGACGAAGCCTTTTTGACACCCGTTGAACTCTTGTCTCAATCCAATCAGTGGTCATTTGAGCTTTCCTTACCATTTCAAGGGCTTTCCAATAACATTCCAAGGCATCACGAAAATTCCGTTGTTTTTCATACAGCTCTGCTAAATGAACTAATGCTTCGAGTGCAAACTCGCCATGTAACTGAGTCTTGTCTTCTGAAGCGTCTTGAGCGTCAACTGGCGCTACCTTTTGCTCTCGAATTTCTTTGAGAGCGGCTAATGCTTCGTAGATTTCGCCGATTCTCACATCATCTAAGCTCTCGAAAAGACTCAAGGCTTTTAAATAATTGAGTTCAGCTTTTTCTAAATCCATACAGAAGAAGAATAAACCTGCTAAATTTTGATATCGTAAGGCTAGATCTAAATCTTGCTCTGGGTAAAATTTGATCGATAATTCCAAGTAATATCTAGCTTCTTCATTGTTTTCTAGAAATTGTTCAATTTTACTTAAGAAATAGCAACCTTCACTAGAAATAATTTTCGCATCAAATTTTAAGCAAAGAGCCACCGCCCTTTGTTGACATTCAAAAGCCAAACGCATTTCATTGTGTTCAAAGTAGACTAACGCTAAATATTGAAGAGTATTCGCCAAAGCGACGACATCTTTTATTTGAAAAAAGATCTGACAGGCATGCCTTAAGTAGTTTGATGCCTCTGTTTTTTTCCCCTGTTGAAACCATAATTCTCCTAAGAGAACATCCGACTCTGCTTCTCCTTTAGGGAATCCATTAGAGCGACAAATATCTTTTGCCTGTGTATAGGCTCTATTGGCTCTGGTCCACTCTTCAAGCGCAGCATATACCTGACCAAGGTCGGCATAGAGCATACCCAGCCTTAACGCTGGAGATGAGCTGGGATAAGCAGAGATTGCTTGCACATACTTCTTGCCCGCATCTCGCAACATTCCTTTTTTAACTGAAACACTGGCTAACCCCGCCCAGGCTTCAGCCATCCCTTTAGAATTTTGGAGTTCTTGGCAAATACGTAACGCTTCTTCAAATCCTTCTTCCGCAAGGTCCAGGTTTCCTAAGCGCACTCTCACAGTCGCTAACAATCTTAATGTAAATGCAACGATTTCAGGAACCGTTAATTGATAGGCCTTCAAGAGGCCCTGCGAAAAATAATTTTCGGCTTTAAGGTACTGTTCTTCTCCCAGACACTGTGTTCCATCCTCCATTAGGGCCCGCCAAACTGATAACTCTCCGTCGTGCATATTATCGCCTCCGTGTCTGCTCCATCATATGCACGAGTTGGCTTATGGGGAATATCATACAGAGAAATTTACAAAGGAGGTTTAAAGCGAACGAGCATGTAACCTAGACATAAAAGTCGAAATATGATAGTCTGATTTCGATGAAGGGAGTGTTAGAACCTATGAGCACATATCGGTCGACCAAACCCTCAAATTATTTGATGATCGCACTCAAACTTCTTATACTCATTGTGGGTCTTTATATCTCTGCCTTAGTCTTAGGTAAGGTTTTCACATGGGTATTTGCCGTTACCTTCTTCCTGATACGCTTCATCGTCATAGTCGCGGTTTCTTTGATCGTGCTACATTTTTTTCTAAAAATTTTGTTTAAATTTGATTTATTTCAGTATGTGATAGGTAACCGCTTTACGCTTCGCTAGTTACCACCCACTATAACTTGATCGATTGCCTCAAAATAACACCGATATAAATTAAACGCCTTAAAAGGGCGTTTTTTTGTTTTACACCTCATGATCTGGCCTTCGAACGAATACCTTGTAATCGAAGGAGGAATGCCAAATGCGAATTATTATTTTCAAACGTCCATCGTGGCGTAATATGGTCCTTTGGGGAATCCTATTGTTCGTCTTAATCGCTTACCGTGAGACTGCTACCTCTGTTTTTTCTGGTAAATTGAAACCCATCTACTCAGCCAATGTCACCACCCCAGCCATCGGTCTGACCTTTGATATCAGTTGGGGGGAAAATACAGCAGAGCCAATCCTTGATATTCTCAAAAAGGAAGGCATTCATGCCACATTTTTCCTTTCCAGTCCATGGGCAGATAAGCATCAAGCATTAATCAAGAGAATGGTGCTTGAAGGTCATGAAATCGGTTCTCATGGCAACCGCCATATCGATTTAAATACCTTGGGAGTCCTTGAAATTGAAAATGAGATTACCACTGCCCAACAAGTTCTTGAACGGATAACGGGTCGGTCAGTTCGATTAATCCGCATGCCCAATGGTGCTTATAATAATAAAGTAATATCAACCACCAATAAGTTAGGATATCGAGCGATTCAGTGGAGCGTGGATTCTCTGGACTGGAAACGACCCGGCGCACCTGCCATTATTAATAACGTCCTGAACGGGATAAAATCAGGCGGTGGGGCTAAGGCGGGTGACATCATTTTATTTCATGCTTCAGACTCTGCACCCGATACCCCTGCAGCCTTACCAACGGTCATTGAACGTCTAAAAAGCAAAGGGTTGCTCTTAATGCCCGTCGGCCAGTTGCTTGATAAGGCAACCAGTACCTGGCCACCTGAAAGTATTCTGAAGGAAGAACCTATCGTTCCTGCCAAGTAACATGCACTATTCTTCTTTTCCATCGACCATAGAGCGCAAAACTTGATCTGCATTTTGTCGCGAAGTTACCTGGTCAAGCGATTTTTGAGCATCGGCTTTTAAACCACCCTCAAGTCCCATTTCCAGGGCTTGTTCAAGCAAAGACTGACCCTCTTGTAACTCTCCTTTACTTAAAGCCTGCAACCCCTTCACATAATTGATGGAAGCCTCTCCTGTGGGAAGCTCTTTTAGTGTGGAAAGACACTCCGTCAACGCCTGCAAGTCGTTTTCATGAATTGCGAGCACTGCCCGTATTTCTCGAACAACGTATTCTTAGGACGCCAAGTTTGGGCCTCGATGATTCCGCTAAGTTCCTGCGCTTGAGCCCATCTAGCATCCCCTATGGCGATGTCGAAAGCCATAGAGAGGCACGCCGGATTATAGGGTTCTAAACGCTGTGCCCCTTCGAGCTCAGTCTGAGTTACTTGATGATCCCCCACGATCACTGCCGCTTGAGCAAGTGTCAAGTGCCTCAAAACTTGTGCTTGTATGGGTAAGGTTTCCCAATCCATTTCTGTTTCCGCCAATAAACGACGTGACGCCTCCACATCCCCTTTTGTCATGGACATCATTCCTTGACCTAACTGACTCAGTGGTGTCTTATCCAGTCGGTCTAAGACATTCTGGGCTTCAATCACTTGTCCTTTTTGCAAGTTCAGCAAGAACAGCCAGAATTGATGTTTTTCATCCTGAACCATGGCTAATTCAGACTTAACGTTTTCTCCACCAACATTAAGGTCAAGCCATAAGGTTGCATCACGAATGACTGCTAACTGATTTAGTATGCCACCATGCATTTCCCACCACTGTAGTTCCTCTTTCACCCTTTGAACGTCGTAATTACTTTCGGCACGTCTTAAGCGATCCATCCGCCATACAAAGGGGGAGGTTGTGATGGTTATCAACAATAAAAACAAGAGCAAGAACGTGGTATATCGACGTCTCCAAAAACTATGCTTGCGTCGTTTTGACAATATCATCCCTCGTTCCTATCCTTTTCTTAATGTCCTTTCCAGGTTGAAAAACCTTCCCCGACAACTTCAGGTACCTCAGAGATAGCTACAAAAGCCTGAGGATCTTGCTCTCGTACAATTTCTTTGATTTGGGACAATTCTGTACGGTTGATCACGCAATAGACGACTTGTTTCGCCTCTCCTGAAAAAGCGCCCGTCGCTTGAAAAAGTGTAACTCCTCTGTTAAGTTTTGCCATGATCTCGTCAGCAATTTCCTGAGGGTAAGCAGTGACCACCATGACTGATTTAGAGTGACTCAAGCCTTCCTGTACCAGATCAACAACGCGGGTAGCTATAAACATATAGATCATGGCATACATGGCCATCTCTGGTTTAAATAAGATCGCAACCCCAAGAAAAATAGCCGCATCAATTCCCAGTAAAATTTGTCCCACACTGAAGGCGGTTGTTCGACTAAACAAGACCGCTAATATATCGGTTCCACCCAATGAGCCTCTAGAACGGAAGACGATACCCATCCCGATCCCCGAAAGAACCCCTCCTGAAATAGCGGCAAGGAGTGGATCATGCGTCAAGACTGGAAGGTGCGTTGTTAAGGAAAGCGTCGCAGAGAGTAAACCAACGCCCACAATACTGAAAACTAAGAACTTCCGCCCCACCATTCGTAGGCCTAGTATGAAGAGTGGAAGATTCAACAAAAGGACAGTCCAACCTACAGGCCAATGAAATATGTAGTGCAAGATAATCGCAATTCCCGTAAGACCACCATCAGCAATTTGGTTGGGGATAATCAGCGTATTAATACTCACGCTGACAATCGTTGCTCCTATCACGATGCCGACGAAGTATTTCAATAATTGTAACGTAAAATATTTTCGAATACGTCTCCAGTACAATAGAATCACCCCTTGATGCTTGGTTTTTGTCAAGCTGTTACTCGTTGAATTATACTTCAGAGTTTCCAAAGAGACAACTTTTAAGCCCATACTAGTCATTCATCATTCCTTACCACATAATTTATATTCCCCTTAAAATCACGATTCTCTCTACTCTATAACGCTTGACAAAACTCGCTTTATTGAGTAAAGTAATAAAGTATTCTCAGCAAGCGCTCGTAGCTCAGTGGATAGAGTGACGGTTTCCGAAGCCGGTGGTCGCAGGTTCAAATCCCGCCGGGCGCACCAATAAGACATTTAAGCCACAA
>Ga0209125_1002659_pt1 | contig 13370 bp, 13 predicted proteins | sample BarGraIncub1131A_FD_184503 | JGI IMG/M metagenome (GOLD analysis project Ga0209125, IMG submission 184503) | Arctic peat soil microbial communities from Barrow, Alaska - Barrow Graham LP Incubations 11-31A (SPAdes) (version 2) | ecosystem: Environmental > Terrestrial > Soil > Wetlands > Peat... | reverse complement strand
TTCAAGAATCTTCCGCAAGTATGTGCCCAATGTGAACAGACCTGCTGCTTCCGCTAAATCACCGCATAGCCCGAACGTTACACCAGTAATAGACATAGGTATGGATAATCCGACAATTTCTGCAAGAGCGTGATTGACTCCGCCCTGCGTACGGTCAAGATTCGTATGGGCCGAATAGACACAGATGTCTTTTTTGATGAAGTCGCGGACGAGTGCACCCTGCGGCGTCGCATAGTCAATCGAACCGATGGAAGGGAAAAACAGAGGATGATGCGTAATCAGGAGACCGGCATTTTCTTTTTCGCACAATTCAAATGCTTCACGGGTCGCATCAAGCGACAGTACTGCATTTTTCACGGCGGCGGACCTGTCGCCGATCATCAGGCCGACATGATCCCAGCTTTCAGCTAAATCCGGGGGAGCGAAGTTTTCAAGATCTGTCAGGATTTCATCGATATTGTATACACGAGCGTTCATGGCTGCACCTCTTTTTCCGTTGATTGCCCCTCCAGGATATGCTCAATATCGGAAAGCACGGCTGCGAGCTCGGGGCGTGCACGCATGTGCTTTTTTAGTACATTTCTTTGATGATGAAGATATTTAATAAAATTAGGCGGACGTTTTCTGAGGAGGCACGGTCCGAGAAGAAGCTCTGTAAGACTTAAATCAGCTGCCTTTTGGCCGGTCCATTTTGCAAGAAGTATACAGTAGAATTTATCCCGGTCCAGACATACGCTTTCTTCTTCAATGGAAAAACCGCCGCCGGACAGATAGGTACGAAGTTCTTCGAATGAACGCTGGGGCTGAAGTACAAAAAGTGTGCCGTCGGGAAAAATGCCAGCATGATCGGCCAGGGACTCGGATATGACGCGAATCATCTCAAGGCCGCCGAGACCGGAAAGAATAACGACGTCGCCTTTTTGCATCCGAATTCCGTGCAGTCCGTCGGTGTGATAAACATCGGCCTGCTGCATGACCCCCTGACGGCGCAGGTAGCGTCGTGCCGTCTCTGCTGGGTCCGCATGGATGTCGGTTGCCACTGCACGCTTTGCTATGTGATTCTCGAGGAGCCAGGCGGGCACATGACCGTGATCCGATCCGATGTCGAGCACGCGTTCGCATGGGGGCACGGCTGACACAATTTCCATAAGCCGCACGGAAAGCTGCGTTGGCTTGATTGTTACGGCTGAATGAATATGCTCAGACTCGTCAGTCATCATCCAATTGCTCCTTCCGTTCTCTGATATATCGAATATAATCCACTATCTGCTGAAAATTCTTAACAGTCGCTTCCCTATCAATGCCCTGAGGCATCTTATCGAGAAGTTTGGCCAGTTCATCTTTTTTTGCAGCGTATACCGCAATACGGAGCGTATATATTGATCGAAGAACATGCCAAATCCTCTTCTTCTCATCTGATACATTCTGTGTTCTCATCAGCAATTCTGACAGGACTTCACGGGCAGGCCTCTGGTTGATGGTCCTGTCTTCTCCAAGATTCAAAAGACTGATGGCATCGAGTTTGGAACTATCTAAAAGCTTGATGGCTTCTGACGCAACATCACGCATTATCCCTGCCGAAAAATCCGTAGGAATCGGCTTATCTTCAAGTTGATGGTAACTGCTGCCCAGACCCGCCAGAAGGCACAGAAGTACAACTTCATCATTTTTTGCACTCTCTCCTTCATTCCGCTGCGGGAGAACCGACACCTGTCTTTCAAGCTGCCTTGTTGATTCCTTCTTCTCCTGTTCCGTCGTCTCCGTGGAAACACGCTCTGTCTCCGAAAGGACGCTCTTGACCGATACTCCCAGAATCTGAGCTGCTTCTCCTGCCGAACGCTCGCGCAGGACTTCGTTCGGTTCCCATGATAAGTATTTACAGGCAAGATTCTGATATGTACGTGCATCAAGGCGGCCGCTTACCATGCTCTGCTTCCTGGCGACCAGCATAAGGTACTCCATAACCGACAGCGCATCAGCTACAATCCGCCGGAATGCTTCTGCCCCGTGTTCCCGGATGTATTCATCCGGATCTTTCCCGTCAGGAACCATTGCTACAGAAATTTTGGTTGGAGTCGTACTATGGCGTTTGCCGCGCTGCAGAAGCATCTGAAGTCCCCTGAGAATTGCAGCCTGCCCGGCCGCATCAGAATCATAGAAAAGGACCACTTCTTCCGTATAACGTGAAATCAGGTCGAGCTGGCGTTCCGTAAGTGCTGTTCCGAGGGAGGCAACCGTATTGATGACACCTGCCTGGTGCATGGAAATAACATCCATATAGCCTTCGACGATAATCATTTTCTTCTCTTTGCTCGCCTTGGCAAAATTGAGGGCATATAAATTCCGTTGTTTGGAATAGATAACTGTTTCCGGCGAATTAATATATTTCGGGTTCCCGTCACTCAGGATTCGGCCGCCGAAAGCGATGACTTTACTGAGAACATCAAATATCGGGAACATAAGGCGTCCCCGGAAAAGATCCAGTAGTTCGCCTTTTTTGCCTTTCGTAAAAAGCCCGCACTGGGCAAGTATGTCGTCTGTAAAACCTTTTGCTTTAAGATGCCTGTACAGGCCGCCCCAGTCATCCGGTGAGTACCCGAGACCAAAAGCTTTGGCTGTCGCCGCGGAAATCTTCCGGTTCGATAGATATTCCCTTGCCGTCTTACCGCGCGGCGACATCAGATTCTGATAAAAATACCGGGCGGCTTCTACCAGTGATTCCCGTACTTTCTCGCGAATTTGCGCCTCTTTACGGTAGGATTCATCTTCCGGTTCCGGAATGCGGATTTGCGCACGTTCCGCAAGCAGCTTGATTGCATCGAGATAGCCGCACTTCTCAATCTCCATCATGAAATGGATGACATTACCGCCCTTGTGACAGCCAAAACAGTAATAAATCTGTTTGGAAGTTGATACGGAAAAAGACGGAGTATCCTCCGAATGAAAAGGGCACAAGCCGAACAAATTCTGACCGGATGTTTTGGAAAAATGCACGTATTGTCCCACAACGGATGCAATATCGTTGCGCGCAATAATTTCCTCTATGATGTTTTCAGGAATACCCCCCGAATGACCAGCCACAATTCACCGCCTGTTTCACTTTAACGCAAAATATCCTATCATTCGTTCTGTTTAATTTTTTTTACAAAAAGCATGTGCTCCGCTTATTACAAAAGCTGGGTCTGATTGATATATAGTTCAAATGTCAGTCCAAGGAAAGTTGCCGCTTTTCTGCACATCTTCATACGATTCAAAAATATCTCGAAATAATCCATAACTGGGCAAATCGATGTATCAATTTCAATGGCAAGCTTAGCCTTCTGATCCTCAATAATAAGGGTCGAAGTCGTCGCCGCATAATTCACACGGTCATGGATATCAAATGTCTTGGGTGAGCGGTTTGTGACACGGCTTCTATGAACATCTGCTTTGTCGGAAAGAATCAGGGCCGCCGCCATTTTGCTGACAGGTGATCCCTCTCCTTCGTCATGATTGGCAATTGCCATCATAACAGCCGCTGCATCCTCATATGACATCCCTTTGCGAAGAAGCATGTCATACGCCAGAAGAGCCCCGGACATTGCATGATGATTACGGTTCACTGCATTTCCTATATCATGAATATAACCGGCAATTCTTCCAAGCTCAACCGTCTGCTCATCTTCACCTGTCTGCTGAAGAATTTCGCCGCACTTATTGGAAACCAGACGGCAGTGCCGAAAGGAATGTTCCGTAAATCCCAGGGAATTCATCTGCTGGGAGGAAGCCATCAAAAGCACCTTAACTTCCTGACTCTTCTGAATATCCTTGATCGTCAGCTTCGCTGCCATTACTTCGCCTCCATGGACTGATAATCACTTGCAAGCTGAACATATTCCATCGCGTTTGCTATGTTGGTCTGCCTGACAGCGGGATTCAGTTCTTTCTTGAATGTTGCCGGTATTCCTGCAAAAAGCGTGTTCGGGGGAATGTTCTCCCCTTCTTTTACAACGGCTCCTGCTGCGACTACGGCGCCTTCACCAATAACAGCGCGGTTCAGGACGATTGCTCCCATTCCGATCATCGCACAGTCACCGATTGTACAGCTGTGAAGAATGACACCATGCCCTACCGTGACGTTCTCACCGATAATAAGCGGAACATCTTTGTCGCAGTGAACGATGCAATTGTCCTGGATATTCGAATTCTTACCAAGATGAATATTTGCCTCGTCGCCTCGGAGAACAGCACCGAACCAGCAGCTGCTGCCGGTCTCAAGAACCACATCACCGATCACGCATGCAGTCGGTGCAGTATAGGCATTTCCCTCAAGTGACGGCCAGATTCCACGGTATGAATAGAGCATAAAGTACCTCCGAAAAAATAATCATAAGTTATAAAGTTATTGTAACATATCTTGCCTGTCATTCCTGAGCGACAGCCAGCCAAAGTGAACATTCAAGGCGCTTTTGAGCAAGCCGGCACCCGACCTCATAAATTCCGTCGAGGGAGCCTGTTGCATGAAGGCTGTTTGCAGCACACCCGCCTCCGCAGGTATAACGTGCAAAACAGGATTTGCAGGCAGTCTTCGTCGGCATAAGGCGATCTGTAAAAATATTGCGGACTTCCGGAATCAAAATATCCTCAGCCTTTTTGCCGGGAAGCAGCTGTCCCTTATCATCCAGGAGAGCCGCAAAATCATGAACATTACCCATACGGTATGCCGTATCCCCTGCAAATTGATGACAGGGATAAATATCTCCGTCCGGTGTGACGGCACAATACTCGGCACCGACACCGCATCCTTTCAGTCTTTTATAAACGCAGGGACCTCCCTTAATATCCATTATGAAGTGGAAAAAATGCACGGGATTGTCTGTTTTTCTGGTCTCAAGAATATACTCTGCCAGATCCTCGTATTCCTTCTCGATCTGAGGGAGGTCTTCCATACGAATCTCATATCCGGCACCGTCTTCAGCTACAACCGGTTCAACCGATATTTGCCTTGCTCCCAGGGCGTCTGCCAAATGCATAACATCTTTTGAAAAATCCAGATTACTCCGCGTATACGTACCACGAACATAGTGCTCGGAGTAAACAGAATCTTCCGCCATCCTTGCCTCAAGGAAGGCTTTGATGCGTCCGGAGACAGCCTCATACGATCCTTTGCCTCCAATGCCCGGACGCATATAGTCATGCACTTCCGGGCGTCCGTCAATACTCAGGACGCAATTCTTCATATGCTGATTAATGAATTTCGCCTTTTCTTCATCGAGAAGAAGCGCATTTGTAGTAATGGTAAGACGAATATCTTTGCCGGATTCCCTGCTTTTTGCTTCACAGTAATGTGTAAGATCCACAACGACCTGCCAATTCATAAGCGGTTCCCCGCCGAAAAAATCGACATCCAGATGATGTCGTTTACCGGATCCGGCAATAAGGAAATCAATCGCCTGTATTCCTGTCTCAAGATCAAGCATGGATCTTTTGCCTGTTCCGAAATCACCTGTTCCGGCAAAGCAGTATCGGCAGCGCAGATTGCAGTCATGGCAGATATGAAGGCACATCGCCTTAATGGTCGGAGCTTCCGGATAAAGCGATGTGAAGGAAACCTCCCGGGCGGCAGAAAAAAGACCATTCTCCTGAATCAGTGCATTTATATCTTCCCTGCATTCCAGGATCTCATCAAGGTTATAGTTCTTTTCGGCCGAGAGTTTCTCGAAGTCTGAAAGATCCGGCACTTTACCGTCTTTGGCAATATAGGCAAGAAGGACATCATAAGCCACTGCATCAAGCTCGTGAAGCGCGCATGATTCGGAATCGTATGCGATATATTTACCTTTCATTTCAAATGCATGAACCAAAGTACACCTCCGTACTATTATCTGAAACCGGAATAAATACCGGCTGTTTTTCAAAACTCACGTCAGACAGAAAAATAGTGAAGACAGTATAACTATCTCCACTATCCGCTGGATCTCATGTCATACAATAATGCCTTAAGAAAATACGTTCAGCGATCTGACTCGCACTTCTGGTTGGCAACCGTGCAGCTTGTCTTGCAGGCAGACTGGCAGGATGTCTGGCATTCTCCGCAAGCCTTACCGGATACAGGAACCTTGACGCAGGCAGTCTGAATTGTCTTAACGTGTGTCATAATCGATCTCCTTAAAATGATGATGAAAAATCATTCGTTTGTAAAATTATTGCTGACGCGGAAGAATCGTACTGATAGCTGATTTCTTGTACGTAACCATCGTGTGGGCAACGCTTGTAGTAACGGTAATATTGTCATCCTGGATATTAGCGATTGTTCCGACTAATCCGCCGATCGTAACAACAGTATCACCGACAGCCATCTTGGCAACCTGAGCCTTAAGAGCCTTGTCGCGCTTGCGCTGCGGACGGATTGTGAAAAAATACATAAACCCGAACACAACTACCAAAAGACCAATCATAAGAGCGTTGCTTGTCCAGTCAGTCCCGGTTCCGGTCGCGGCCGGTGTTGCTGTAAGTAACAGTGATGAAAAAAGCATGATAACCTCCATTTAGCTGAAAATCAGCGTATCTGCATTCAAATTAGTGCTTTTTATTTTATCATTCTGATGATGCAAAAAGCAAGGACAATAAGCAGAGAAATCAAAAACGGCCATATTACACAGACAAATTTACTTCTGCCGCTCGATAGTGCATCTCTTTCTTTGCTTCTTATACCTTTTTCTTATAGCCGAAATCTTCAAAAAATTCATTCCTGTAATCAAGCAAGCGATCCTTTGCAATTGCCTCCCTCACCTCTTCCATCAGTTTGAGAAGGAAGTGCAGATTGTGCCAGGAGCAAAGGCGGAGCCCGAACATCTCATCTGCTTTCAGAAGATGACGGATATAGGCTCTTGTATAATTTTTACATACGTAGCAGTCGCAGTTATCTTCAATCGGAGTATAGTCCCTGGCGTTTTTTGCGTCACGGACTATGAGACGGCCCTTTCTGGTGAGAACCGTACCGTTTCTTCCGATTCGGGTCGGGATGACGCAGTCAAACATATCAATACCGCGAATCGCCCCTTCAATGAGATAATCCGGTGTCCCGACACCCATCAGATACCGGGGTTTATCCCATGGCATCAGGGGGACTGTCTCATCAAGCATCTCATACATAAGCTCGCCGGGCTCCCCGACCGATAATCCGCCGATCGCAAAACCCGGCAGGTCATAGGATGTGATTTCTTTGGCGCTCTGTCTTCTGAGATCAGGGAATGTGCCGCCCTGAATAATTCCAAATAGAGCCTGATTCTCCGTATTATCATGTGTTTCAATGCATCGGGCAAGCCATCTTGTCGTACGCTCGAGTGATCTTTTTGCATAATCATATTCACACGGCCACGGTGTGCACTCGTCGAATGCCATGATAATATCCGCTCCAAGGTCCTTCTGAATCTCCATTGACTTCTCCGGAGTCAGAAACTGTTTGGATCCGTCGATATGCGACTTGAAGTGAACGCCTTCCTCTACAATATCTTTCGGCTTTGCAAGTGAAAACACTTGAAATCCGCCGCTGTCCGTAAGTACCGCACCCTTCCAGTTCATAAATTTATGCAGGCCGCCCGCATCCCTTACAATATCGCTGCCCGGACGCATCCAGAGATGGTACGTATTGGAGAGCATGATCCCGGCGCCCATCCCTGAAATTTCTTCCGGAGACATACCTTTGACTGTTGCCTGCGTACCGACCGGCATAAAAGCAGGGGTCATAAAGGTTCCATGGGGAGTGTGTACGCGCCCAAGCCGTGCACCGGACTGCGCACAAGTGTGAATATGTTCATACCAGACAGGAAATTTTTCTGAATTTTGTGACATAAAGTTACCTTTCTATTTGCGGCTTGGCATCCATTTTAGTCAGGAACATCGCATCCCCAAAGCTGAAAAATCGATATTTTTGCTCGATAGCCTCCTGATAAGCCGAAAGTACATGCTCTTTGCCTGCAAACGCGGAAACAAGCATAATGAGTGTTGATTCAGGCAGATGAAAATTCGTTATCAAAGCATCAATGCACTTGAAAGAATAACCTGGATAGATGAAAATGTCCGTCCAACCCGACGAGGGAAGCATATTGGGCTCTTTCGAGGCAACTGTTTCGAGTGTACGGCAGCTTGTCGTCCCGACTGCAATGACACGCCCGCCCCTTTCTTTGGCGGCCCGGATCTGATCGGATGCCTCGCCGGAAAAGGAGTACCACTCGGAGTGCATAACGTGTTCTGTTATTTCACCGGTCTTGACCGGACGAAAAGTTCCGAGTCCGACATGAAGCGTCAGTTCGGCTACCGTTACACCCATCGCCTTGATTTCATCAAGGATTGCAGCTGTGAAGTGGAGTCCGGCTGTCGGTGCTGCAGCTGATCCGGGATCTTTGGCATAAATCGTCTGATATCTTTCCCTGTCTTCAAGCTGTTCATGAATATAGGGAGGAAGCGGCATGGATCCCGCTTCATCGAGAACCTCTTCCCAAATGCCGTCGAAGGCAAAACGCACAATTCGGTTGCCCGTATCAAGCACATCTTCAACAATACAGGAAAGCCTGTCGGGTATAAAAACAATTTCATGCCCTTTCCGGACTTTTTTGCCCGGACGCACAATCGTCTCCCATGAATTTTTACTGAGGCGCTTTAAAAGGAGAATCTCCACCGCAGCCCCGGTATCTTTCCGTACGCCCAGGAGACGCGCAGGGATAACCCGTGTATTATTAATAACAAGACAGTCGCCGGGAAGCAAAAGAGACGGCAGATCAAGGAATGACATATGCGTAACCGCTCCCGTATTGCCGTTCAGGGACAATAGCCGGGACTCACCCCTCACTTTTGGCGGGTGTTGTGCAATTAATTCTTCAGGTAAGTTATAATAGAAATCACTTGTTCTCATAAGTTGCCATTATAGTATACAATTGACGCCTGTGTACAGTAGATGCTATGATTTCCTCATAGTTCTTGAAAACTTACGAAATGAATGAAGATAATAATATATAAAGTGGAGGTATAAACATGAAAAGGCCTGTTTTTGAAGGATCCGCCGTTGCGATCGTCACACCTTTCTCAAAGGAGGGTGTCGACTACAAAAAACTTGCCGAGCTTGTCGACTTCCAGCTTGACAACAAGACTGATGCTGTCGTTGTCTGCGGTACAACCGGTGAAGCATCCACAATGCCCGACTCCGAACATCTGGAGACGATCCGTTTCGTTATTGACAGGGTTGCCGGCCGGGTTCCCGTCATTGCCGGAACAAGCAGCAATGATACTGCACATGGTATTGAGCTTTGCAGGAAGGCTACAGAGCTCGGTGCAGACGCACTTTTATCCGTAACCCCTTACTACAACAAAGCTTCCCAGGAAGGCCTGTACAGGCACTTCAAGGCAATGGCCGAATCGACCGTCCTTCCCATAATTCTCTACAATGTTCCTTCCAGAACCAATCTGAACATTCATCCGCAGACAGTAAAGCGCCTGTCTGAGATTTCAAATATCGTCGCAATCAAAGAATGCAACCTGCTTCAGGTTCCCGAAGTTGCAAGACTTTGCGGAGATGATATGATTTTGTATTCCGGCGAAGACGGACTTGTTGTTCCCATGCTGTCCCTCGGTGCGAAAGGTGTCATTTCCGTAGCTGCCAATATTATTCCCAGGGAAATGAGCGATCTCGTTCATAGTTATCTTGGCGGAGACGCAAAAGAATCCCTGCGGATTCAGCTTTTGTATCTCCCTCTGATTTGCGCATTGTTTTCTGATGTAAATCCGATCCCGGTCAAAGAAGCCCTAAATATCCTCGGGTGGAACGTCGGGGACTGCAGGATGCCTTTGTGTGAGATGTCTCCTGAATGCCGCGAAAAACTCGTCTGTATCATGTCGCAGTACACGCTTCCTGAATACAGCAAGTATCACGCCTGATCCCGATTTCGTATAGAAGGAGAATATTATGTCGGATGTTAAAATATTTCTCAATGGATGCAATGGACGAATGGGCAAGGTAATCACTGATATTTGTTCCCGGGAAAATGGTGTTTCCATCGTCGCAGGCGCTGATGCAAATGCAGCCCCTTCATCCTTCCCTGTATATCCGTCCGCCGTCGACTGCAAAGAAGATTTTGATGTTATCATTGATTTTTCACATGTTCTTGCTTTTCCTTCCGTCATCCAGCTGGCACAGGACAGAAAGAAGCCTCTCATCATGTGTACGACCGGACTTACCGAAGACAACAAAAAAGCCCTTTCTTCCCTGTCAGAAAAGACAGCAGTTTTCTATTCCGCCAACATGTCCCTCGGTATCAATATTCTGATCAATCTTGCGCAGAAGGCCGCCGATATTCTCTACCCCGGATTTGATATCGAAATTATTGAAGCGCACCACAACCAGAAGATAGACGCACCATCCGGAACCGCACTCATGATTGCGGATGCAGTCAACGAAACGCTTGACCATCAGCTTGAATATGTTTATGACCGTCATAACGTACGTCAAAAACGCGATCCCAAAGAACTTGGACTTCATTCCATCCGGGGAGGAAGTATTGTCGGGGATCACAGCATCATCTTCGCCGGACCCGAAGAAGTCCTTACTATTTCGCACACCGCACAGACAAGGAATGTATTTGCACGCGGTGCCGTTGCAGCTGCGCGTTTCATGTGCGGAAAAACCGACGGAATGTTTTCGATGAAAGATCTGATCAACTAAAGCAAAAAATCAGGAGAGTACCGAATCAACGATTCTCTCCTGATATCAACTCCTTACGAACGGATCAATAATGAATTACTTAGTGGCCTCGGGAGATTGTTCATCAATTTCCTGGGGCTTTACTATATAGCGTTCAATCTGCTGCCAGACAAAAAACGTATTGAGGTACTGAACAAACGAAAATGCAAACAGAAGGTAGTAGATAACGGCCAATGCAAATCCCGCATATGTAAAACTTACAAGCATCACCACAGGTATGACCAGAAGTATAACTACATCAATCAAAAAGATTCCAAGAGTCGGGAGAAGTCTCCCCAAAAAGAAAAGAACCGCATTTCTATACACATTCTTAAGCTTCAAGTCCAGCGATGCGATAATTGGATACATGTAAATTTGTATGCACATAAAAAATACAAAAACCATAAAAAATATCGTGCTGAATATCTGCGAGTACGGTCCGCTGTATACGTTGGCGTAAAAAACAATATTGATTAGAATAAGGCAGGTCACACCAAGTGTAATACCAGTAACAATTAAGGACTGCTTCCAGTTTTTCTTGAAAGACATCACAAAATCCGACCATACAAAGGTAGTCGATTCACGGGCGAAATTACGATACACAAAACTTAGGCCAGTCTGGACAGGTCCCACCGATACCAGCTGCATTCCCACAACAAACATCACAAGAACTACAACAACAAGGAAATAGAGCTGCATTGCGGCCCCTGCTCCCGAAGTTGCGCTGTCTGTTGCTGTAATACCCAGGTCCGTCAGATACTTCTGAAAAGCGGCAGGATCGAAAATCTGATTGATCTGAGGAAGAAAATACACCACGCCCACGTATGCTATAAAAATAGCCGGAATATTGAAAAGCACAGATAAAAAATTGGTCGACACAATTTTGAAAAATTTATTGGCATATGTCTGGAAAAACCGGACAAATGGACCGTGCTTCGGATCATCCGCATACACGCCGGGTCCCTCGCGGTCATATCTTGGAAAAAAGCCCATAATCTACCTCACAATCGAAATCAATATTAGGAATAGTATTATAAATCAGCCTGATTTACAATTATTCTACACTTATTTTCTGAAAAAAGTCATCCAGCAAAACTTTATCAGCATCAATTTCCTGAAGGGATCTCTGTGCATAAGCCAGATATTTTTCTTTCTTGCTGTGCACCTTGTATCCAAGCGGCGCAATCAATCCGAAATTTGCATTCATCGGTGAGAAGGCACGTACATTTTGATCCGAAATATAAGCTGCCATCGCCCCAAGCATTGTGCTGTCTGAAAAGGATACCGGCAGTAACTGTTCATGGATTTTGGCGGCTGCAAAAAGCCCGCTTAAAAACCCGGATCCTGCGGACTCCACATATCCTTCCACTCCTGTCATCTGTCCGGCAAAGTATATACGCGGATCTTTACGAAGCGCATAGGTGGCATCCAGAAGCTTGGGGGAATCAAGGTATGTATTTCTATGCATGATGCCAAAGCGTGAAAACTCCGCCGATTCAAGTCCCGGAATCATCTGGAATACGCGTTTCTGTTCAGGAAAGCGAAGACGGGTCTGAAAGCCGACAATATTGTACATACTGGCCGATCTGTCATCCTGCCTCAGTTGGACGCATGCATACGGTTCCCTGCCCGTTCTCGGATCAATCAGGCCAACAGGCTTTAGAGGGCCAAAACGAATGGTGTCCTTGCCTCTTTTTGCCATAGACTCAATCGGCATGCAGCCCTCGAATACTGTTTCCCTGTCGAAATCTTTTACATCGGCCAGTTCTGCCGAAACGAGAGCTTCCCAGAACACATCATATTCTTCTTTACTCATTGGGCAGTTAAGATAATCGTCCCCGCCTTTTCCATAGCGTGACATAGCAAATACAATAGACCGGTCTATTGAGTCAGACATAACAATCGGAGCCGCCGCATCAAAAAAATGCAGTGTCTCCTGTCCTAACTGTCTTACAATATCTGCATACAATTCGCCCTGTGTAAGGGGACCTGTCGCTACAACAACAACGCCCTCCGCCGGCAGAACCTTAACTTCCTCCGAAGTAACCCGGATCAGCGGATGTTCATTAATCTTTTGGGTCACCAGCTGAGAAAACTCATCGCGGTCAACGGCTAATGCCCCGCCGGCAGGAACGCTTGTCCGGTCGGCACATTCCATAATTAACGATCCCAGGCGGCGCATCTCTTCTTTCAGCAGACCCACACCATTCTCAATCTGGTTGGAACGCAGGGAATTACTGCATACAAGTTCTGCAAAAGTTGACAGATGATGTGCATCCGTATACTTTATTGGCTTCATTTCTTTGATCAAAACAGGAATACCCGCTCTTGCCAGCTGCCAGGCAGCCTCACAACCGGCGAGTCCCGCGCCGATGACTGTTACTTCAGGATGTGACATGCGTATATACCTCGCTGATGCGCAGACTATTCTTCTGTTTTTTGTTCCGGAGATGCCTTGGCAATCCTGACGGTCCTGGCAGTCCTGGCAGTCTTTGAAGCTTTTACAGGCTTCGCGGTCTGTACCGATACTGTTGACTCAGTTGACTCGGTCAAATCAGCAGAATCAGCTGACTCTTCGAGTTCTTCTGTCTTTTTGGATTTACGCGCATTAGTCGGACACTCCCGGTTGCCGCACTTCGGATATGCTTTCCCTCTG
>Ga0209125_1002658_pt1 | contig 13372 bp, 9 predicted proteins | sample BarGraIncub1131A_FD_184503 | JGI IMG/M metagenome (GOLD analysis project Ga0209125, IMG submission 184503) | Arctic peat soil microbial communities from Barrow, Alaska - Barrow Graham LP Incubations 11-31A (SPAdes) (version 2) | ecosystem: Environmental > Terrestrial > Soil > Wetlands > Peat... | reverse complement strand
CGATCTGAGCGGCCTTGGGAATCGCTTTTGCAACAGGCTTGCTTTTGCTTGCTGCTTTTGCTGCCGTTTTAGGGGCAACCTTTGCGACAGGCTTCACGGCAGTCTTAGCTTTCGCGACCACTTTTGGTGCGGCCTTCACCACTGGCTTCGCCTTCACTGCAACCTTAGCAATAGGCTTCGCTGCAGTTTTGGCAACGGCCTTGGCCACAGGTTTTGCTGCTGGTTTAGCTTTCGCCTTGGTGGCAGTTTTCGGGGAACTGGCCTTGACGGATGAGGTGGTGACCTTCTTGGCGACCGACTTTGCAGCTGGCTTGGCAGCTGCTTTTTTGGTGATCACCTTTTTCGCTATTTCCTTCTTAGCCATGGTATCCTCGTAAATTGCTTCTGGTCTGTTGTTTGACCTGATAAGATAAGTTACGCCTTTTCGACGCGCGATGCAAGGGCTTTATTGTTAGAAAGCTATTTCTGCGCGAGTAAGTCTGCGCGTAGCGCCCTTTGGCAACTCGCCCAGCACCAAAGATCCGATGGCGACGCGTAGCAAACGCAAGGTCGTGAAGCCCAGTACTTCAAGCATGCGCCGGATTTCGCGGTTCTTGCCTTCCTGCAACCGGACCTCCAGCCAACAGTTGCGTTCGCCCTGGCGGAGGATACTTGCGTCGAGAGCTTGCAGCATCTCGCCTTGATGCATGATTCCATGATGCATTTGTGCCAGTTGTTCTGGGCTTGGCACGCCCCCAATCTGAACATGATACGTCTTAGCAATTTTACGCTGTGGATCCAGAAGTGCGTTTGCCCAATGGGTGTCATTGGTAAATAGCAGTAGTCCTTCACTGGCTTTATCGAGACGCCCCACGGGACCGACGTGAGGAAGGTTGAGCCCTTGCAAGCACTGGTAGACAGTGTCGCGGCCCTGTTCATCGCTAGCGGAGGTCACCAATCCACGAGGTTTGTTAAGCATCAGGTACACAAACTCCTCGCTTTGGAGAGGCGCATTGTCAATTAAAATCTGGTCGGATGCGACGGTGGCGAATTCAGGATCGAACACAAGCTTGCCATTGACTTGCACGCGTCCTTCCCGCACGAGCGTCTCTGCTGCACTACGGGAGCAGTTCCCTGATTTGTTGATGGTGCGTGCAACGCCTTGGCGTTTTTCGTTCGTCGGTGCTTTGCCCATGGATATCTCAGCCGCAAAAGTGTCTTACAGAATTTGGCTCGAAATATACTGTACTTGCGCTCCAAGGAGTGCCCATGAACGCAAGAGACTCACCCAAAGTCGACTGCCGGGATGCCTAAAAGGGTATTAAACCGCTATGATTTCGGGGTGTCCGAAAAAAAATAGAATGCCAAATTTGAGGGGAATTAGCGCAAACAACACAATAGGTAAGGGTGTTTTAGAGGGTAGAAAGCATGGTTGACTCAAAATTCGCAAAAAATCTAAGGAGTCTTCCAGAAATAATCTGCACAAGACGAGCGTGAAGCGTTTTTTTGTATTAAATTTGTTCAACTTGGCCTTGTCTGATGTCCAGCATTGAGCCAGAAACCCCTCCCGAATGGGAGAATAATACAGGATAAGAAAATGGAAACTAAGCTCTATGTTGGTAACTTGGCATTCGCTGCTACAGAAGAAGATCTTCGTGTACACTTTGCTCAAGTCGGCGCTGTCAAGACTGTAACTCTCATCAAGGACCGCGAAACCGGTCGTTCCAAGGGCTTTGCCTTTGTTGAGATGGAAACAGACGGCGACGCAAACGCAGCAATCGAGAAGCTCAATGGCTCTCAGCTCGGTCAGCGTGCAATCAACGTTTCGATCGCTCGTCCACGTGAAGAAGGCGCTGGTCGTCCAGGTGGATTCGGTGGCGGTCATGGCGGTGGACACACTGGTGGTGGCCGTGGTGGTTTCGGCGGCGGTGCCGGCGGTGGCCGCGGTGGCAATTCGAGCGGTGGAAGCCGTGGCGGCAGCGATCGTCGCTGGTAATTCATTACCAACAGACATTGCGAATAGCAGGGAAGGCAGCCGTGAGGTTGCCTTTTTTTTTGTCTTCGGGTAGGAGTTCAAAGAAGCGAAGTATCTTCCTTCTATCTTTGGGCAATGAATATTCCTCGCGCTATCTCCAAAATTCCACTTGATTTGCGTTTGCTCCTAATTGCCGTGGCCTGTTTTGGATTCGGTGGTGCGCTAGTCGATGCCATTTTCAATAACTTCCTGGACGCGCGCTTTCATCTGGATGGACTGCAGCGAACCTTGCTTGAGATTCCGCGCGAAGTTCCGGGATTTTCGGTTGCGTTCGTGTCTGCGATGCTGGCCTTTTTGCCTTCGAGGCGTTTAGCTGCGCTTGCTGGGGTAATTGGCGGGCTTGGACTCGCACTGCTGAGCCAATATTCCATCAGCTTCTATTGGATGATGCCTTGGTTGTTTCTCTATAGCCTTGGTCAGCATCTATTCATGCCTCTTAATTCGGCGATCGCCATGGAGCTTTCGCAGAAAGGCAAGGAAGGGCGGCGGTTAGGACAGGTGAATGCACTGCGCAATGCTGCAGCCATCGCGGGTTCGGCGGTCGTGTTTATCGGATTTCAGTACTTGCACCTGAATTTTGCCATGACTTTTTTGCTCGCCGCAGTGAGTCTACTGGTTGCTGGCTATTGCTTTTTCCGCATGCTTCCTGATCGACCACAATTGCACGGCGCACACTTGCAACTTCACCGCGAATACCGTCTCTACTACGGTTTGTGCGTGTTGTTTGGAACGCGCAAGCAGCTGTTCCTTACCTTTGCGCCTTGGGTACTGGTGACCATCTTTGCCGAGCCTACTTCGATGATCGCTAAATTATTGACCGTGGGGGGCGTGATTGGAATTATTACGCAGCCCTTGGTGGGGCGCATGATCGATCGGCGGGGGGAGCGCTTTGCTCTCTCGCTGGAGGCTGTTCTTTTGATTTTTGTTTGTGCGGGTTATGCGTTTGCGCGCAGATGGTTTGATGCAAGTACGGCGTTCTGGATTGTGGCGGTTTGCTTTTTACTCGATCAGATTCTGATGAGCTTCAATATGGCGCGCACAACTTATCTAAAAAAAATTGCGCTTGAACCTGCCCACATCACCCCAACTCTGACCATGGCTGTGACGATCGATCACATTTTTTCAGTGAGTGTCGCACTACTCGGTGGCTTGTTGTGGAGGCAGTTCGGTTACCAGTCCGTGTTTATCGCTGGGATTGGTATTGCTGCGATCAGCTGGGTGGTTGCCCGTAGGATGCGTGCAATGTAACTTCAGGTTCCGTTCGATGCTTTCTTGGAGAACCTGCATAGTGACAGGCTTGGTGACAAAGTCGTTCATTCCTGCGCGCAGCACTTTTTCACGGTCCCCTTTCATCGCGTTTGCTGTCATGGCGATCACGGGAATGTCATGCTGCAGAACATACGAAGTGGGATTGCGGATCATGCGGGTGGCTTCGTACCCGTCAAGCACTGGCATCTGGCAATCCATTAAAATAAGATCGTAGCGAATTTGTTGCAGAAGCTCAATGGCTTCTTGCCCATTGGCAACCGTGTCGGACTTGTATCCTAAGTTGGTAAGCATGCCGCGTGCCACTTTCTGATTGATGATATTGTCTTCCACGATTAGGATGCGCGCAGAACTGGAACGCTTTTTCTCTTCGAGTACGAACTTGGTCACGATGCGAGGAAGTTGGATTTCGCTATGGGGGCGCTGGACCAGCATACTGATGCAATCCAAAAGTTCTTTGCGTTGAATGGGTTTGTTGAGGAATGCCGAGAAGCCGGCGGAGTGCATCAGTTGTGTATCTCCGCGCATGGTGAAAGCAGAAATCATCGCCAAATGCATGGGGCGAAATTCCTCTACAGCTTGAATGGTGCGGGCGAGCTCTTCCCCATCCATCAGAGGCATGTTTTTGTCGATAAAGGCTACCTGGAAGGGAGCACTTGCAAAGTCGCGTTTGAGTAACGCCATGGCGGCAAAGCCATCTTCAACGGTGCTGACCTGCATTCCTTCCGACTCAAGCAGGCGCGCCATCATTTTACGCGAGGTCTTGTTGTCGTCAACCACAAGAACGCGAATGCCGCGCAGCAAGGTTGTTTCCGGAACCAGGGGGTGAGCTCGCTCGACAGGCAAGGAAATTTTGAACCAGAATTCCGATCCTTTGCTTTCTTTGCTGTTGACGCCGAGGGTGCCGTGCATCATTTCTACTAGTTGTTTACAGATGGTAAGGCCAAGCCCCGTACCCCCAAAACGACGAGTGGTCGAAGCGTCTGCTTGGCGAAAGCTTTCGAAGACCAGGTCGGTTTTATCTTCCGCAATGCCGACTCCTGTGTCGCGTACGGAAAAACGCAGAGTCACCTCATTTGCCAGTGCCTCTTCCACACTGACATCAAGTACGATTTCACCTGAATTAGTGAATTTGAGTGCATTACCCACAAGGTTGGTCAGAATTTGGCGTATGCGTCCGGGATCACCGAGTACAAGCTCTGGAAGGCGTGGATCGGGGTAGAAAATATACTCGATGCCCTTTTCCTGCGCTCTGGATCCCATGGCCATGGTAAAGTCGTCCAGCATCGCGCGCAGATCGAAAGCTACGATTTCGAAATCAAGCTTGCCGGCTTCGATCTTGGAAAAATCCAAAATGTCATTGATGATGGTGAGCATGGAATCGGCGCTATTGCGTACGATGTTTGCGAAATTCTTTTGCTCCTCATTCAGATCTGTATCCATTAAGAGTTGCGTCATGCCTACCACCCCATTCATAGGAGTGCGGATTTCGTGGCTCATGTTGGCGAGAAATTCCGACTTGGCTTTGCTGGCCGCGAGTGCCTGGATTTCCGCATTGCGATGCCGGGAAAGAACAATATGAAAATCTTCCTTGACCAGTTTGAAGGCCTCGGATGCTTCATGAAGGGGATGATCTTCGGGAAATCCCGTTCCATCCGCGAGGTCTTCGTTTTCCCAGGCCAAGGTTCCGAAGAGCCGCACTAGTTTGGATAGATCGGCGCGGGTAATGCTCAAGCGTGTCTGATCTAAATCGGGGTCAATCTGCTCTGGCGAAGGGGTTGGTGTTTCTTGATAAAAGGTATCAATATCCTGGAATGCATTCACAGCATGAGTCTGGAAGATCAAGGGCAATGAGGTGATTCGTGCCGTGAGACTCAGTCCGATGCGCACCCAAGTTGCTGCGCCAATGACATACGTGCGCCGTGATTTGATGTGAAAGAGCTCATGAACACGATATATTTCCTGTGCGAATACCCTCTGTGCATGCAGCGGAGCCGAGCGAAGTTCGGAGCAATCTCCAATCTGGAAATAGCTTGGCCCGCGCAATAGATCATTGCGGAACATATTTTCGAGCATCACCCCAATTTGGGTGCCCAGACCTTCATCTGCAAAGATGCCTTGAAAACGCAGGTAGATAATTTTGCCGCGTGCAATCCCCAGTTCTACCATCCCTTGTTTGTCATGGGTATAGATCTGCCATTCCGGACGGAATTGAAATTCGTCCAAAGTCAAAGGATGGAGTGCAGTGAGTAGTCCCTGTGCGGTTTGGGATACTTGCTGCGCTTTGGTAATAGCCTCTTCGTAATCTTTCACGATCCAGAATGGATACTTAAGAATGCGGCCTTGGAGCCTTAGTCCCACGCGGTAAATGGAACGCATCACCAAAGTCGCTCCATAGATGAATACTCCTGCACAGTCATCGAATGCTGCAGTGGCGTGGTAGGCGGAATGGCGCCGGCGTACTTCGGACGAAGGGATGCCTGTCACATGGGCAAGGTCATAAATTTCTACGTAAGGTTGATGGTGCGGAAATGCTTCAGCGACAATGCGTTCGCGCATTTTCATCATGGGTTCCTGGGTATCCTCCAAGCGCTCGCCGAAGGTTTCGATTCGCAGGATAGTCGTTCCGAGCAAACAGAAACGCAAGCGCAGTCCAGGGGTGACCTGGGCTTCCCAGTCGGGCTTCGTGTAAACGGGTAAGCCGCTTACAGAGCATGTTCCGAGGTGATCCAGTAAAATCATACTCGAAGATACTACTAAAATTAAGAGATCATTACGATGCTGTTCTGTATATTATGGATCGCCTTTAGCGTAAAAAAGATCAAAAAGAACAAAAAGCCGCTATTAAGGACAATGCCCACGAGTGCAGGCTTCCATTGGGTGCGTAATGCGATCAGTCCGGAAATCACTCCTACTAGGAGAATTAGGATGATGCACCCTCCATAAATTTGGGATACGAGGGGAGTCACTAACAAGCGCATGGCAAAGAGTGCAAAAATGATGAGGCACAGCGCAACGAAAGGAAGAGCGAGAGTCAGTTTGGTGGGTAGCTTCATAGAAGGAAAGTTAAGAAATTCCGAGTGGCAAAGTTTCCTTTTCTCAGTCTTCCAAATCCGCTGCGGCCATGACCCGGACCTGGCTGCGCCCATCGCCAATAGGTTTTATTTGCACAACTGCGCCAAGTTGCTTGGCAAGGCCATCTACATGTGAAATGATGCCCACCATGCGCCCTTGCAAGCGGAGCTCTTCGAGCACGGAAACGACGGCCTGGAGCGTTTCGCTGTCGAGTGTACCAAAGCCTTCGTCGATGAAAAGCGAGCCGATGCGGGTATCTTTGGAGGCCATATCGCTTAGTCCTAGAGCAAGCGCCATGGAAATTAAAAAGCCTTCACCACCGCTGAGCGACCGGGTTGAACGCATTTCGCCTCCCATGTCGAGATCCAGGATGACGAGTTCCATGTTGTTCCAAGGCTTGAGCTGGTAGCGCCGATGCAGTCGCAAAAGATGACGGTTGGCGGATACCACGAGTTTGCGCAAGGTGATATTCTGGGCAAAGCGACGGAACAAGTCACCATTGGATTGTCCGATAAGCCCATCTAACGTATTCCAACGCGCAGTGCGCAATTCCTGGAGTTGAATTTGCTCCTGCAATTCTCCGCTCTTCTGCAGGTTGTCGAAATCTTTCTGCAAGAGTGCGGAAAGCTGACGCTCTTTTTGATCTGCGGAGAGTAAGTTTGGCTCCTGTTCGCTGAGGAGCTGGGTGTAATAGTCCTTGTCGCGCGTCGGTGCATCTTGTGCATGGAGCACGATCTGTTGATGTTGGTTGTCGATGGAACCCTGTAAACGGATGGACTCCTGTTCGGCGGTATCGATTCGTTGCCGCGTCTGTTGCGCCCATTCCGGGGTCAAGGCCAGAAGAGTATGTGCGCGGGCATTTTCAAAGCCAAGGCCGATGCAGAGCATTTGCAAAGCTGCCTGCTGAGTCTGCATTTGCTGGGTCAGATCTTGATTGCGTACCCGGAGGGATTCGAGCGATGCTTTGGCGGTCGAATGCTGGACAACGCTATCGTGCAGGCGTTGGTTGACCGCTTGTTCCCGTTCTTTGAGGCCACGCTCCGAAGCGTGTAGATCTGCGCGGAAGTCTCTCGTGCTGCGCCCACCAGCCAGTTGCTGCAGAGTATTCGAGCAGGCGTGGAATTGTTGCGAAGCGTCCTTATGGATTTTGCGCAAGGAATCCAAGCGTTCCCATGCCTCGCGCACGGATTGCCGATGCGCTTCCTGCACCGATTCCAATGGGGCGAGTCCACCTTCCAGTTGCGCCAATTGCTGACGCTTCTCGGCCAGTTCGCGCACTTGGGTATTTGCCAGCGTAATTTGCATCTCGCATTCTTGCACCAGACCGCGCAGACGGGAAATTTCCTGATGCGGATCGGGCAAGGTTACTGGGTGTTCCAGTGCGCCGCAAAGCACGCAGGGCATTCCGGGCTGCAGTCCTTCGCGCAGGTGCTCCAGTAAGCGTTTCTGCTCGGGAGTGAATGACGATTCTTCCCCAGGGCTCACTTCAAGGGAACGGCGTTGGCGCAAATAGACTTCCAAGCCTTCGATGGATGCTAAAGCGCGTTCCTGTTCCACTCGGAAGGTGTGAATCTGCAGTTGAGGATCGCCGGGGTTTTCGCTGAGCCAGGTGCGTAAAATGCTAAGCTGTGTCCGGGTGGTCTGCAAACGACTGCGTGAACGCTTTTGTTCGAAACGGCATTCCCTGAGCAACTGATGTGCTTGACTGCGTTGTTGTTGGGCGCGTTGGAAGGCTTCATGGAATGGTTTCCATTGTGCTTCTAGGGTTGCGACAGTAGCGATGAGTGCTTCCTGTTCGATCCGGTATTCGGCAAAATCACCTAAATCTTTTAACAAGGATGTATGCGCAATTTGACAATGCCCGAGGTTGAGTCCACTGGCATCAAATGCATTTTGCAGAACCGTGAGATCCTCTTCGGATTTCTTGACTTCGCGCTTGGTGCGCCGCCAGTCTTCCGTTGCTAAGCGTAGTGGTTGGGCATGTTCCCAGTCATTGAGATCCTGCGCTTGGAGTTTAAGTGTTTCACGTTCCGCCTGGGCCCGCACCAGATGGGCAAGTTGTGTTTCCAGGCTGGTTTGCAATTGTTCCGATTTTCCGTACCAAAGAATCGCTTTGCGGGCGGATTCGCCTTGTGCGCGCAACTCCTGCACAGTCTTCAGTAACGTATCGTGTTCCATCTGGCGCAGCGCGCGGATTTCGGGCGTTAGAACTTCAATGTCTTTGACTTGGGTGCGCAGGCGCTCAAGCTTGTCCCGTTCATTTTTGGCGCGCTCAAAAGCCGCGCGACCCAGAGTGGCGAATACGCTGGTATTGGTCAGCTTCTCAAGCAGGATGGAGCGTTCATCACCAGTGGAATCCAGGAACTTGCGGAATTCCCCTTGCGCTAGCAGAACAGTCTTGGTGAATTGTTCGTAATCTAGACCTACAAACTCACCAATAGAACGGTTGCGCAAATCGATTTCGGACAAAATGCCATCGGGCGCAACTTGGAATAGTTTTTGGGATGCTTCCTTGGTGGTCTTGTCCTTGAGTGCGCGCTTTGCTTTGTCGACTCGCCATTCGGCTCGGAAAACGCCTTGTGCCGACTCGAAGGAAACGCTTGCGAAACCATGGGTATAGCCACGCGAAAGCATGGAACGCGCTTCGGTAGCCGAGAATTCCCCGATCATCAGATCGCCTTTGCGGACTCCGCGTAAGCGGGGCGTGCGGCCATAAAGGGCAAGGCACATTGCATCCAAAAGCGTACTTTTTCCTGACCCTGTGGGGCCGCTGATCGCAAAAACTCCGGTGCTTGCCAAAGGTGCACTGGTGAAGTCCACGCAGAAGGGACCGTAAAGACTGGCGAGATTTTCGCCTTCGATGCGCAGTACCTTCATTTGGATGCTCCCTGTTCCTGCACATCTTGGAGCAAGCTTGCGAAATCAGCGAGCAAAGTATTGCGAACCTCTTCCGAAATGCCTTTTTCTGCACAAAGGGCAAGAAATACATCGCGGGGATCCAGGTCCTCAAGACCCCGTGATTCCTGTTCCCACTGGGCATCCGGGCTTAGTTCGGGCATAAGTGCATCGATGCGGAAAAGCTGTGGCCACTTTTCTGTTAAAATTGCCTGCACCCGTTCGCGCAGATCCGTTATCCCTTGATCCGGTAATTTAACCCGCACTTCGAGCAAGGGACGCTTGGGATCGGTGAGAGTCCGGTCTGCACGGGCTGCCAATTGGTACAACAGGATTTCCACTTGTTCCCAAGGTGCATGGACTTTGGGAATCTGCAAAAAATCACGGTAGCGCGGAACCAAATGCGGAGTTGCGGACTGAAAAACACCTTTGAATAGTTCGACCTCAAGCACTTGGTGCTGGTATTCGACTTCACTGAATCCGAGTGGAATGGGAGAGCCACAGTAGCGGACATGTTCGGTTTTTCCAACTTTTTGCGCTTTGTGCAAATGCCCCAAGGCTACATAGGCAAGCTCGCTAGGGAAAATGTCGAGGGGAAGTTCATCCTGTTTGCCCACGCGACGCTCGGTGTCCTCGTTGGTACTCGCACCTGCGGCAAAGCAATGCCCCATTCCAATGAAGCAAGCGGTGGCATCCCCCTGATCGCGTTCCTTGCAGGCGCTGGCAAAAAGCTGTGCGTAACGGTGGCGGTGCGCGTCGACAAAATGGGTCTCGGCCTCTTCGCTGCTGAAACTTCCCAAATCGCTAAGACGCAAGAAAGGCATCGCCAGCACGAGTGCGGTTTCGTCTTCCCCTTGCACAGGGCAGAGCAAAGGTGATAAATCTCCTTCATGGCCCGGCCAGGCACCGATGACGCTCACGCCAAGACTTCCCAGTACTGGTGCTGGAGCCTGCAGACGTTCTGCACTATCATGGTTTCCTGCGGTGATGATCAGTTTGGTGAACTTGCGGCATCGTTCCACAAAATCATAAAAAAGCTTCTGTGCACGCGCAGACGGATTGGGGCCATCAAAGACATCGCCAGAAACAAGCAGGGCGTGAATCCGCATACTGGACTGGGAGCGTTCTTCAAGCAGATCGCCTAACCACTCTAAAAACGCGCGGTGCTCGGCCTCTCGGTCGATGTCGCGGAGCGTTTGCCCTAAGTGCCAATCAGAAGTGTGTAGAATTCGCAGCATTGAGGAAATTTACGTTTTGTACGAACTGGCAGGGTGCCCCTTGCGCGCAGTCTCTCAATTTGATATGATCCAACTGTGTTTATCGAAAAAGAACTCACAAGACCGGAGTGGAATGATGTCGCAGTGTCCTCGCAACTGCGGGTGACCATCTCTGTGATTGATTCCAGCATTCTTTATGTCGTTATGAACGGCATCCGCGATGTCGACTCCCAGGAACCGTACATGCGCCTGCGCGATGAAATATTGCGCGAGTATTTTCCCTTGGGCAAGCCGTTTGTGGAGGTTTTGGATTTGGGAGGGTTGCGTGGCATTCCCAATTATGAGGTCCGTAGGAAAAACACTGCATACCGACTTTCCGACCGCTATGGCAATTGCAAGGGTTGCTTTATTGTCAATCCCAGTCTGGTGATCGGATCTATTTTCCGCATCGGATTTCTAATGGAACGCAGGACTGTGAAATACCCCGTCGACGTCGGTGGCAAGTTCGTGGATGCCCTTGCGCATGCCCGTCGTATCGCACAAGGATTCGAACCACAGGATGTTCTTTGCCTCGATGAATTCCTTTTCAATACCGAATGGGTTGTCCGTAGTTCTCGCTGTACGGGCACTGTGACTGCTGGTGTGGCGCGTGGCTCCGTGCTCTTTTTGCGTTACCATGGGGAATTTAACGACCCGGGCGTTGTCGACTCGACCATAGCTATGGTGGAATCCTTTTTTGAGCAGGGCTTGCTGGGTGGCTCTGAATATTACCGCATTGTTGATTTGTCCGCGATGACGCATTTGAGTTTTGCAGTCCGCCTGCGCTTTGCAAAAGGCACCAAGGCCGCTCAGCAGCGCCAGCACATTCGCTGCGGCGCCTCGTTCAGTGTCAAGGCATCTCCTTGGTTGCGGGTCGCCCTGATCATGACGCGCGCAGTTGTGGATTTGAACATGATTTTTGTGGACTCCATCAGCAAGGCGTTACTTGGTGTCGACGTCCTTTTGCGCACCGATGACGATACGCAGAAAAGTGAGGCCTGGAGACAGGTCGAGACCCGCCGTAAGGTAGAAGTTTACCAGGAAGATATCGACCAGCTGTTGCAGATGTTCGGCTCGCTTGCATGGAACAACCATGGATCCCGCACCCCAGTGGCTTTTCCTGTCGGACACCCGCTCCATGATGCCACCAATACATACAAACTTGTGCGTGATGACTACCGCTCGGTTCTGCTGCGTTATAAACTGGCAGAGCACCAGGCGCGCCAGCTCGCTGTCAAAGCGAAGTCCGCAAGCAAAGCCAAGTCCGAGTTTCTCGCCAATATGAGCCATGAAATTCGCACTCCGATGAATGGTGTGACCGGCATGGTTCATCTGCTGATGGAAACTGAACTCAATACCGAGCAACGTCATTTCGCAGAAATGATCCACGACAGTTCAGGTGCATTGTTGACGTTGGTGAATGATATCCTCGATTACTCCAAGATCGAAGCAGGGAAACTGGAACTAGAAAATATTCCCTTTCATTTGGGTGAATTGATCCAGGATCTTGCCAATCAAATGACGCAACGGGCAAAAGATTCGGGCATGGAATCTGTCGCCAAGTTGGAGCCGAACGTTCCATGGGCTGTGCGCGGAGATCCCGGGCGCATCCGGCAAGTGCTTATGAATCTGGTGAGTAACGCCTTTAAATTTACCAGCCAGGGATCGGTCAATCTCTTTTTGACGCTGGAGAATAAAACGGCGCGGTTTGCGATTATACGCATTTGTGTCCGCGATACAGGCATTGGTGTGCCTGTCGAAAAGCAGGCGCTTATTTTTGATTCGTTTAGTCAGGTGGATTCGTCCACTACGCGGAAATTTGGTGGCACAGGGCTTGGTCTTGCCATATCCCGCAATCTGGTGGAGATGATGGGTGGCGAAATTGGTGTCATTAGCGAAGATGGTACCGGTTCTGAATTTTGGTTCACTGTCCCGCTGGAACATGTTCTGGAAGAGGAAATTCCTGCCCGCACCGACCATGGAACAGGGCTTGTTGCACTTCATTTCCGACCTGGAACCCGTATTCTTATTGTCGAAGACAACGTCATCAACCAAAAAGTTGCCCAGGGCATACTGAAAAAATTCGGGGTTCATTCGGACACGGTTGCCAATGGTGTCGAGGCAATTCGCATGCTCGAACAGTTTTCCTACCACCTGGTGCTGATGGATTGCATGATGCCGGTCTTGGATGGGTATGAGGCAACCAAGCGCATTCGCAGCCGTACAGATTCCCATGTGCTGGATCACGACGTGCCCATCGTTGCCATGACCGCCAATGCGATGAGCGGCGATCGCGAGCGTGCGCTGGATTGCGGTATGAACGATTATATCAGCAAGCCTGTGTCCGTTCATAAGCTTCGCGATGTTTTAGTCCATTTTTTAGCGTAATATCGGTGAATTCCGACCATTCGTCAGAAGTCGCTCTGGACTCATTGACAGCGCATTCGACAAAATCTATTGTTCACCTATACGATGAACATTTATGGGACGGCAGAGAAACGCATGACAAATTCAGATACGACGATTATTCGCAACGAGTATTCCAACCTTGCCAAGGACATTAATGGTCCCTGGATTGAAGTGGTCGATAAGCCCATTCGCAGTGCCATTAAGTCGGTATCCTACCGGGTCTTTGGTTCTGCAGCCACAGCCGGCATTTCTTATGTATTTACCCATAGCGCGACGGCAGCAGTGTCCATTGGGCTGGTGGAATTTTGCACAAAATTCGGACTCTTCTACTTTCACGAGCGCGCCTGGACTAAAGTCAACTTCGGCCGAAAAAAGGTAATCCATGACTACGAAATCTGATCTTGCGCATGCGTTGTCCGCAGAGCTTGCTCAAATGACCCTTGCCGAGCGTCTTGCA
>Ga0209125_1002656_pt1 | contig 13391 bp, 9 predicted proteins | sample BarGraIncub1131A_FD_184503 | JGI IMG/M metagenome (GOLD analysis project Ga0209125, IMG submission 184503) | Arctic peat soil microbial communities from Barrow, Alaska - Barrow Graham LP Incubations 11-31A (SPAdes) (version 2) | ecosystem: Environmental > Terrestrial > Soil > Wetlands > Peat... | reverse complement strand
AACGAGGACGGATTTGCCGTTTCGCAGATTCGTTACCCGCACCCAAGTGTCGTATGGCAGATAGCTGGCGCAAGTGTACGCTTCATTGTCCAGCTTTTCGCCATTGGAGGTATGCCTGCCCTGAAACTTGGCAGCATAATAGGATGCCGTTCCTGTTCGACTCGTCAGCACCGTATCCATATTTGCTACTGTCCTTTCCTGTTTTTGGACGGCTTGAACTGGAGTGCAGTAAAGGGCGGTTACAGAAAGGATAAGGAGTAAAAAGGTGCATATAGTACGATTCATGGCATTTCAATCGGTTTTAACCTGCAAGCAAAGATGTGTCATTTGAACCGATTTATGAACTTTTCAAGGCAAAATTCTTGCAGTTATAATTTTAACACGTATCTTCGGCTGTATTTCCAAACCATGTTTCAGGTTTGGCATCCTTCAAGCGGGAATCGGGAATGTCGAATTCTATTCAATCTTTTATTAATCATGAACGAACACGAATACGAGGCGATTTACGATATTTTGCTGAAAAACTCTTCCACATGCAGCTTGATGGTCAATCTGGAGGGGAAGATCATTCGTTTCAACAACGCCTACGCAAATCTTATCGGTTATACGGTCGAAGAAATCCGCCACAAGGATTTTACAGTGTATGCCAGCGACTCTGCTTATGAACGAGAAATTGGTTTTATTGATCAATTGCTGCATGGAGAAAAATCGGACATTATATTCAAGTCCTCCCGTCTTTCCAAAGGCGGAAAAGTCGTTCAGGTTGAAGTGACCGCCATCCTTTTCCGCAACGCCGACAATCAACCCGAATTCGTGCTGAAGCGCATCGAAGACATCACCAGCAAGGTCCAGTCGGATGAAATTAACAAGAATCAGCTTTTTTACCTGCAGACCATACTCGAGGAAATCCCCCTGAATATCTATTTCAAGGATAAGGAAAGCCGCTTCATCACCAACAGTCGTTCGCACATCGAATCCCTTGGTTGTAAATCCTTTGAGGAGGTGAAGGGTAAAACTGACTTCGATTTTTTTGATCAAGCTCACGCTCAACAGGCTTTTGATGACGAACAACACATCTTGGCCACTGGCAAGACAATCAATATTGAGGAGCCTATGACGCTCAAGGACGGAGTGTCTCTTTGGGGTCAGACCATCAAGGCCGTTTTGCGGGACGTCAACGGAGAAGTTACTGGCACTTACGGTATCTCCAGAGATATAACGGAAATCAAAAATGCTCAGGAAAGCATGAGACTTCTGAATGAGCAGTTGTCTGCCAAGAACAAGTTGCTGGAGAATACTCTTGAAGAACTTTCACGCACACAGAACAAACTGATTTTTTCGGAAAAGATGGCCGCTTTGGGGAATCTGATCGGAGGCATCGCCCACGAAATCAATACACCACTTGGTGCCATCAAGGCCAGTTCCACCAATATCAACGATGTGGTAGACAAGATCAACATCGATCTGCCTTGGCTGATCAATCATGCATCACCGGATGAAATAAATTGGCTGTTCAACCTCATCAATGAATCCGACCCCAGAGATATTTCCGTCTTTACCAAGGAAGAACGTCAGAAAAAACGGGATTTAACTGTCCTTTTCGAGCAAAACGCTATCAAAAACGCTTCGAACATCGCTGATACCATCGTTTCCCTCCGTTTACACAAGACAGAGGAGGAATTCCTGGCACTCGTAAGTCTGCCGAATGCTCAAAGCCTGCTTCAAATGCTCAAGGTACTCTTCTCGCTAAAACGCAATACCAAAAACATTTACGTTTCCGTGGAAAAGGCCTCCAATGTGGTCCGTGCACTGAAAAGTTACATTCACAAAAACAATACTGGCTCGAAGGAATCCGCCAATTTATCTGAAACGATTGACAACGTCCTTGTACTCACTTCCAACATGCTCAAACACAGCAAAACAGAGGTAATCACCCATTTTGAGAACGTACCACTGCTGTTTTGCCGGCAGGATGAAATCTGTCAGATATGGACCAACCTCATCACCAATGCCGTTCAGGCTATGCCAAGGGGCGGGACATTGGATATCGGAATCCGATTGTCTGATAAGGAGCATATTCTTGCATGGTTCAAGGATTCGGGTTGCGGTATGAGCAAGGATATAGCAGAACGCGTTTTTGAACCCTATTTTACGACGAAAGCAACAGGCATAGGCACCGGAATGGGCCTCGACATATCCAGACAGATCGTAGAAAATCACCACGGTCGCATCTTTTTTGAAACAGAGCCCGATAAAGGAACGACATTCTTTGTTGAAATTCCTTTGAATCAGGATCAGAAATAACATTAAAAAATACCTAAACCAGAAATGAAGCAAGCCATCATTTGTATTGACGATGAGGATATTATCCTGAAAGCACTGAAAGATCAGCTCGGACCTTTTTTTGAAAATCACTTTCTAATCGAGACCTCGACCACCGCTGAAGAAGCGCTCGAAATCTATGATGAACTTATTCAAAACGACTACGAAGTACCTGTAGTCATTTCGGACTATCTGATGCCCGGTATGCGGGGAGACGAATTTCTTATCAAGATTCACGAACGGAATCCCAACATACTGAAAATCTTGCTGACCGGCCATGCGAATATTGAAGGTATCACCAATGCTATCAATAATGCCAACCTCTACCGCTTCATCCCGAAACCCTGGGATCGTGACGATCTGATCCTGACCGTTCGGGAAGCCATCCGAAGCTTTATCCAGGAACTTGAAATCCGACAGAAAAACAAAGAATTGCAGGAAATCAACGACAATTTGGAAAAGCTGGTGAATGAACGCACCAAGGAATTGGGCACGGCCAATGCTACCAAAGACAAATTCTTTTCCATCATAGCCCACGACCTGAAAAATTCTTTCAACGGTTTATTGGGGTATTCAAATATCTTACTATCTGATTTTGAATCTTTTGAGGACGCAGACAAAATCAGCATGATTTCTGCCATCAAACAAGTTTCTGAAAATACCTACAAGTTGCTCCAAAATCTACTCGACTGGGCCAGGGTACAGACTGGTGTGATTCCGTTCAATCCTGAGAGTCTTTCATTAAATGCGCTACTGAACGATGAATATTATATGCAGCGGAAACTGGCTGAACAAAAAGGCATACAACTGGATTTTAATATTCACGAAGATTTATTGGTGAATGCCGACCATAACATGATTGCCACGGTAGTTCGCAACCTGCTGTCCAATGCAGTTAACTTCACTGGAAGCAAAGGTACCGTTACCCTTTCGCTGACCCGTGAAGACAAAATGGCTGTAATCAGTGTAAAAGACACCGGCATTGGCATTTCACCAGAAAATCTGACCAAATTGTTCAAAGTCAGTGAAAATTTCAAGACGTATGGAACGAACAACGAGGAAGGGACAGGACTTGGATTGATCCTTTGCAAAGAATTCATCCTGAAAAACAATGGAGAAATTGACGTGAAGTCCGAAAAAGGGGTCGGAACCACCATTTTCGTCCAGTTGCCCCTTTTATAAACCGCTATCCGGCCACCATTTGTTGACATTTATGCGAAAGACCCTGATTTCTGTTTTTCGATTTTATTACGATGGTGGTTCCTGATATCCTTGCTGGGTGCCCTGTTGGTTTTCCTGACATTCGTGCAGGGCGATCACAAATATTGAAAAAGTGTTCCTGTAGGACTGCTTTTCGTGAAAAAAAGTGAAAAATACGAGTGGAAACTGCAAAAAAATAATAAATTTGTCTGGCTGAGTTTTTGTTTTAACTACTTAAAACCATACGATATGCAAAAATCATTAAAAGTGTTTCTGTCGCTGATTTTCCTTAGCGGGAGCAGTTTGTCATTGTTCGCTGAAGAAACGGCTGTTGAAGAAACGGCCGGTACTGAAGCTATCGTAGAAACAGAAACCACCGAAACAACGGAAAGTACAGCCAGCATCGAAGGCGGCGAATTTGACATGGGTCAAATGATGAAAAAGACCAACTCGCTGGGGGCCTATTTCGGATACACCAACATCGGTGGAGAAAGCGTCATCGGGTTCCGCGTTCAGCCGGATTTGCAAATAGGCAAACTAGGTGTCGGTCTGGATATACCCATTCAGTTCAGTATTACCAATAAGAAATTCAGGACCGAGGAATTCAAGGACGGTGTGGGTTTATTGCGTCTGATCCGCTTCTTAAGCTGGGGTACCAAGAAACAGGATGATTATTACATTAAAGTGGGTGATCTGACCGGATCATTCCTCGGTTATGGTATGCTTATCAACAACTATTCAAACTCCATTTCTGTCGATAAACGCAAAATCGGGGTTGACCTGGACTTTTGCTTTAGCAAAATGTGGGGTATCGAAGTCTTGTACAGCGACGTCAATGTCAAGTCGCTCAATTTGCTGGGTATTCGTCCATACATCAGGCCATTGGGCAAGACGGGAATTCCCATCATCAAGACGTTTGACATTGGTGTCCAGTATGTGACCGACCGTGATAGAACGGGAAACATGCTTTCTACGGACATGAGTTCCAACCACAATACGTTTATCGGTACCAGTGGTGTAAACGCTGAGGCCTTCGATATGGGTGTTACTTTGCTGAATATGCCGATGGTTCGTTTGCAGGCTTTTACATCGGCAGCCAGACTTGAAAAAAGCACGAGCCGTCTATTTCTTGATTCTTTGCAAACGTTGTCGTCTAACGCTGGTGCAACTTCTGAATTCAGGGATGATGTAAACAATTATAAAGCCGGTTACGGTGTGAGTGCCGGTCTGGACTTTAAATTCAAGTTCCTAGGCAATATCCTTCGATTGGATGCCCGTGCGGAACGTTTGTGGTACACCAACAACTTCATTCCGCACTTCTTTGACGTGTCGTACGAAATGAACAAAGATGCCCGCATCATGGAGGCAGTCACTGCAAAAGCTCAAAAAGGCTATTATGCAGAACTTGGACTGATGGTACTGAGCAAAATCATGGTCAGTGGCGGCTTGCTGATGCCCGATGATATGGGTCCGAACAATCCGGCCTTGCTACGACTCGTCATGGATGGTTCCAAGATTTCCAAGTCCATTGTGTTGGAAGGTGAATACGTCAAGGGAGGCCTGACATCCTTCAACGATGTGATTTCACTGGATGAACGTTCCCTGGTTTCGGTTCGTGCCGCCTATAAGTTGCTGAACATGTTTTGCGTCGGGGTCGATTACAACTGGACGTGGGTGAATGTGGGGGGCAAGTTCAAGCCGAGTAGTTATTTTGCGCCCTATGTTGGTGTCAAACTAGACTTACCTTTTTTGAATAAATAATCCAACCGATTTATTCGGGGGTTTTTAGTAAGTTTGTCCTAAATAAAAAAATACCCCATGTTCAAAGGACAACCCAAAGGGCTATTCATTACCGCTCTCGCCAATCTAGGCGAACGTTTTGGTTATTACACCATGATGGCCATTTTCGTTTTGTATCTACAAGCCAAATATGGTTTTTCTGAGGCTACAGCCGGCAAAATTGATGCAACCTTCATGATGTTCGTTTATTTCCTCCCCCTCTTCGGTGGTATCCTTGCAGACCGTTGGTTGGGCTACCGCAAGTCCGTGACCATCGGGATGGTAATCATGTTCTTCGGTTATATGCTTCTGGCGTTCCCCAACATCATCGGTGGAAAGGAAATCATCGCCATTTTTGTCGCGCTGGGCGTTATCGCTCTAGGTACCGGGCTTTTTAAAGGGAACCTGCAGGCACTGGTCGGAAGAATGTACGACAATCCGGTCTATTCAGCAAAGCGGGACAGCGGATTCAGCCTCTATTATATGTTCATCAACGTGGGTGCCATGTTTGCTCCGACCGCTGCACAGGGTGTGGTGAATTTTGTACTGCACAAGACCAACTATACTTACGACTCCCGTATACCTGAACTGTTCCACAAAATGGAAGCGGGCGGCTTAAGCACTAACGCTAAAAACGAATTTCTGAACATTGCACACTTTCAGAATGCTTCGGTAACCTTAGATGGACTGCAGCAATTCGGTCAAGATTACGTTCATCAATTGGGTGGTGCTTATCAGCTTGGATTCGGCGTTGCCTGCATCAGCTTAGTTTTTTCACTTTTGATCTTCCTCTTGGGACGCAAAACATACATGACTACGGACGAAAAGAAAAAAAACAACAAAAAAAAATCCGACGTAGACACCGAAATACTGACTCCGACAGAAAATCGCGAGCGGATCATTGCTCTTTGTTTAGTATTTTTCGCTGTCATTTTCTTTTGGATGGCTTTCCATCAAAATAGTCTGACACTAACCTATTTTGCCAGGGATTATACGGATACTTCGGTCGGACGATTCACCAACATTTGGTTTGACCTGTTCACCCTGATTCCGGTTGCCATTTCAGCCATTTGTCTGTGGTTCACAGTCAAGAAATATACCTTGGTTGACCGAAACACATGGCAGAAGCGATTAATATATGGTGTCATTGCCGTGATTGCAGGTGCTTGGGCCTATTTCCGGATAAAGGGTTTTGCTGTAAACAATCCGTTCACACCTCAGTTGTTCCAACATTTCAATCCATTCTTTATCGTTGTTCTGACACCGTTTGCAGTCGGCATTTTCAATGCACTGGCCAAAAAAGGTAAGGAGCCCTCTGCGCCAAAAAAAATCGCCTATGGAATGTTGATTGCCGCTGCGGCTTACCTGCTGATGGTCATGGCTTCGTTCGGTTTGCTTAGTCCGATAGACCGTGGTGAGGTTGTCGATTACACGCGTGTCACTCCTTATTGGCTTATTTCCACCTATTTCACATTGACCATAGCTGAATTGTTCATCAGCCCGATGGGCATCTCCTTTGTTTCCAAAGTGGCACCTCCAAAACTGAAAGGCATGATGCAGGGTGGTTGGTTTGCTGCTACGGCCATCGGTAATTTTCTGATTCAAATTGGCTCCTTTTGCTGGAAACAAGTTCCGCTCTGGTCCTTGTGGCTGATTTTTGTTGTCTGCTGTACGCTTTCGGCAGTATTCATGTTTTCCATCATGAAAAAGCTTGAAAAGGTTTCCAAATAAGAGAGCATGAACGACGCCGGATTCCGTAAGGTCTTGCTGATTTGCACCGGAGGGACCATCACCATGTCGGTCGACCCGGGAACAGGCTCACTGACCCCTTTTCGATTCGAGCAGCTATACAAACAAATTCCGGAGCTGAACAAATTTGATTTCCGAATCGATTTCATACAATTTGATCCTTTGCTCGATTCTTCGGAAGTTGGACCAGTGGAATGGATCCGAATGGCAGAAACCATTTACGAGGCGTACGACCGGTACGACGGCTTCGTGGTGCTTCATGGTACGGACACGATGGCATATTCAGCCTCTGCGCTGAGTTTCATGTTGCAACACCTCCAGAAACCGGTCATTTTTACCGGTTCGCAATTACCCATCGGTATGGTCCGGACAGACGGCAAGGAAAACCTCATCACAGCCATCGAAATCGCTGCCGCTGCTGAATTCGGTTTCCCGCTGGTACCTGAAGTCTGCATCTTCTTTGAAAATACACTTTGGCGGGGCAACCGTACCACCAAAAAGAATGCCGAACTTTTCAATGCGTTCGGATCCTACAATTACGCGCCATTGGCTACAGCCGGAGTGCACATACGATACAATCGTGCAGTCATCCATTATGAACGTGGCAATGAAGGGCTTCAACTGCACATCGCTCTGAAAACGGATCTTGCCATACTGAAACTTTTCCCGGGTATCTCTGAGTCGTATGTGAATGCGGTGATCCGCACACCTGGACTTCGTGCCCTTGTTTTGGAAAGCTTCGGCGCCGGAAACGCACCCTCGCACGATTGGCTGATCGGCTCTCTTCGGGAAGCCGCCGAAAAGGGCATCGTTATCGTAAACGTCACACAGTGCAACACGGGCAGTGTCGAAATGGGCCGCTACAAAACCAGTGTCCATCTTCATGAAGCTGGTGTCGTGAGTGGTTACGACATCACAACGGAATCGGCTGTCACCAAACTGATGTTTCTACTGGGACATCACGATGATCCGGATGTGATTCGCCGCGAAATCGGCGTTTCGTATTGCGGGGAAATGACTGTGGAATAAAACCTGACTATTAACTTTATAAAATTGATACCATGCAAACACAAAACGGAAGCAAAAGCTACGTGTTTATGATTACCCTGATTGCCACGATCGGAGGTCTTTTATTCGGTTACGATACCGCGGTGATCTCCGGTGCCGTCGATTCCCTTAAAATGTATTTTCACCTGAACCCCGAAACATTCGGAGACATGGCTACCTTCTACCACGGCGCAACCGTCTCCAGCGCCCTGATTGGTTGTATTATCGGGAGCGCCTTGTCAGGCTTGTTTGCATCGGGTCTCGGTCGTAAAAACTCCTTACTGCTCGCAGCCATTTTATTCATGGTGGCATCCATGGGCGCCGCTTATCCGGAAGTTTTGTTTTTCCACAAAGGCGACAGTTCCCTTTCTGTCCTGATCGCATTCAATATCTACCGCATTCTTGGCGGTATAGGTGTAGGACTGGCTTCTGCTATTTGTCCGATGTATATTGCTGAAATCGCTCCGGCTGAAATCCGCGGAAAGCTGGTTTCCTGGAACCAATTTGCCATCATTTTCGGGATGTTGATTGTTTATTTCGTAAACTTCTTCATCATCAAAGGTGAAACACCGGAATGGATCGACACCATCGGCTGGCGCTGGATGTTTGCCTCGAATGCGGTTCCTGCTGTTTTGTTCGCCATGCTGCTTTTCATTGTACCCGAAACGCCGCGCTATCTGGCACTGATTGGACAGGAAGAAAAAGCCCTGCACATTCTGACCAAAATCAATGGCTCCAACAAAGCTGCAGAAATCTTGTCCGACATCAAGGCTTCCGTACATGAAAAAACGGAAAAACTACTCACTTACGGGAAGCTGGTACTCATCATTGGTATTTTGCTCTCTGTTTTTCAACAGGTTGTGGGCATCAATGTGGTACTGTATTACGCTCCAACCATTTTCAAGGGGCTGGGCTTCGGTTCCGATGCAGCCATGTGGCAAACGGTCATCATGGGTTTTGTGAACATCATCTTTACCCTGGTTGCCATCTTCACGGTGGATAAATTTGGCCGCAAGCCTTTGCTGATGATTGGTTCAGCCGGTATGGCCATCGGCATGTTTGCCATCGGTGGGCTGGCCTATTTCGAAGTGATCGGTGTGAGCACCCTGATCTTCATCGTCCTCTACACCGCTTCCTTCATGATGTCCTGGGGTCCGATCTGCTGGGTATTGATTTCCGAAATCTTCCCCAACACCATCCGCGGTAAAGCAGTAGCCATCGCTGTTGCGGCGCAATGGATCACCAACTTCATCGTTTCGGCCACGTTCCCCGTATTGGAAAACTTCAGCATTTCGTTCACCTATACCTTATATGGTGTCATGAGTGTGCTTTCAGCCGTATTTGTTTGGAAAATGGTGCCGGAAACGAAGGGAAAGACGTTGGAAGACATGACCAGGCTTTGGTTAAAGAAATAATTTGCTGTTGGGAATTTAAAAATGAAAAAGAAAAAGGTATTTCAAGAAAAATTCTCGTATCGGATCGCTATCCTTTACCTGGTTTTCGGTTTAACCTGGATATTTTTATCCGATGAATTGCTAAATTTCCTGATCAAAAACCTTGAAACGCTCAGTACCATTCAAACGTACAAAGGTTTTTTCTTTATCCTGATAACCGCCCTGATGCTGTTTATTCTGGTACGTGAACACATGAAAAGCATCTGAGCGGGCAGGGTATTGTTGGAAAATAAAATTCAGGACTATAAGGTGCTGTATGAAAAATTCCTGACTCAGAACCATGAACTGAAGCAGGCTAAAGACATGGCGCAAGAAAATGAGAATTTTGTCGCCGGTATTTTGGAAAACATACCAGACATGATTTTCGTAAAGGATGCTCAAACGTCGAATTACGTATTGGTGAATAAAGCAGTGGAGGAAAACATGGGATGGAAACGGGAAGACATGATCGGAAAGAACGAATACGATTTTTTCCCGGCTGAAGTTGCCAAATTACTGATGAAGCAATCTCAGAAGGCGCTGGATACAAATACAGTCTTTCAAACTGAAGAAATTTTGACGGCTAAAACAGGATCCAGGGTTTTTAATACAAAAAAAATACCCTTATTGGATCATAACGGGCAACCCAAGTATTTGTTGGGTGTGTCCGAGGACATTACGGCAATAAAAAAGGTGGAAATGGAACTAATCGATGCCAAAGAAAAAGCGGAAGAAAGCAACCGTTTGAAAAATGCATTCCTGCAGAACATCTCCCACGAAATCCGAACCCCAATGAATGCCATCTGCGGCTTTTCAAGCCTGATGACAGAACCGGACCTGAGCCTTGATCAAAAAGCCAACTTCAGCTCCATCATCAGGAGCAATTGCGATCAGTTGCTGACCATCATTACCGATGTGCTGACCATTTCCTCCGTAGAAAACAAACAGCTGAATGTCAATATTCAAGAGGTAAACCTACATCAGTTGATGGAAGAGCTGACCCATATTTTCAAGCCAACGGCAACCAGTTTATCCGTGGACTTCCAAAATACAACCAACATACCCAAAGATGAGGCCTTTATTTTAACGGACAGGACCAAGTTGACGCAAATCTTGTCCAATTTATTGACCAATGCCTTGAAATTCACTAAAGAGGGTTCCATTGAGCTAAACTGTCATCGTGAAAAGGACAACCTGGTTTTTTATGTGAAAGACACGGGCATCGGTTTCAATCCAGGAAGCAAGGACATCCTATTCGAACGGTTCAGACAAGCAAACGATGACATCAACAAAAAATATGGGGGCACCGGTCTGGGGCTGACCATTTCAAAGGCTTTTGTAGAATTGCTGGGCGGTGAGATCGGAGTGGAAACCGAACCCGGAAAAGGCTCCATTTTCCAATTCACCTTGCCTTACCTGGCTGCCAGTCCATTGGAAACGGAGTCCATCGAACCCATTGTTTGGAACAAAGGTTTCACCATTTTGGTGGCGGAGGACGAAGACATCAATTTCCTGTTTTTAGAGACCTTGCTTCAGCCTATGAACTGGAAGTTGATTCGGGCCAGAAACGGCCAGGAAGCAGTTGATCTGGCACGTGCGGACGAAAATATCCGCCTGGTGCTGATGGATATTCGGATGCCGGTTTTGGATGGATACCAAGCAGCCATCGCCATCAAGGAATTCCGCCCGGATTTGCCGATTCTGGCTCAGACGGCTTATGCCCATGAGTATGAAATTGAGAAGTACCGTACCGTCTTTGACGATTACATGACAAAACCCCTTCGAATTCAGATTCTGAAGCAGAAAATTAGTAAATTTCTGGCTTAAATTCCGTAACATCCAAATATGTCCTTTCCCAGCCTAATCACTTGTAATACGATTATTTTGTTTGTTCTACCCTATCATTAACACATATCAACATTTATAGATTGTACGCTACGCAAAAACCTATGTAAAATTCGGAAAATCAATAAACTTTAATTCCTCAGATACCAGGACATCCTTTAACAGGCAACAGTGAACTTAGTATTAATTCTACTTTACTAGAACCATTGTACTTTCCATTTTATTTATATATTTATATACATTGTTGTCCGGTAAAACCGGCTAAACTTTGGACAACAGCCTTCCAAAGAAATAACGTCAAACAGACAAATCAATGATACAGGTAATAAGGTTTTGACTTTTCCTTAAAAGCTTCCTCATCTTTACGCCAATACGGGAGAATATCCGCTGCTTTCATGCCGACCGAGAATTTCAAACGGATCTGATCACTGCCGTTTACCTTATCAAACATGTTAAATCTGGAAGCGGTCGACTCTCCGAAAAATTTCAGTTCCGGATAAAGAGCTGCTATTTCTTGCATCACGTAAAACTGTATCTCAGATAAACGAACCTTTTTGTAATCGGTAATAAAAGTCTGCACTCCAGAATAGAAAAGCCCCTGCCCCGCACCATAAAAAGGCTTCAGAGAAATGGGACGAAACAGAACTCCGGGCAAACGAAGTTGGTTTAAATTACGAGCCAGCAACTGAGCATCTATAGAATCCTTGGCAAACAGCTGAAAAGGAAGAGTATAGCCAACACCGACAGAGAGAACTTCAAGTTCTCCCAATATACCGGAAGTTGCATAAAAACAAGCAGACTCAGCGTAAGGAATATGCGGGGATGTTAAAACCCAAGGCAAACCGGTTTCCTTAAAAGTCATGCTTCTTCGCCATCCTTTCATGGGAATAACAGTCAATTTGCATTTCTTACCCAATATGTTTTCTTCGTTGAGCATTTTAGCCAATTCCCCACAGGTAAGCCCATAAAGATAAGGGATCTTGAATTGACTGACAAACGAAATGAAAGGATCTTCAACCAGATTCCCTTCCACCTTCCATCCTCCAAGAGGATTGGGGCGATCCAGCACCACAAACTCGATGCCTTGTTCGGCTGCAGCCTGCATGGCCAGGCCCATAGTACTGATATACGTATAGGATCTGCATCCTATATCCTGAATATCATAGACCAGAACATCCAGATCTTTCAGCATGTCCGGTGTAGGCTTCCGGGTTTTTCCATATAAAGAGTAAACAGGCAAACCGGTCTGCTTATCTTTGTCCATGTCCACTTTATCACCCGCGTGAGCATCACCCCGGACACCATGTTCCGGACCGTAAAGAGCAACCAGATTCACATGAGGTGCTTCCATCAGAATATCAACTGTTGATTTAAGATGCGAATCAACCCCTGTAGGATTTGTTATCAAACCTACACGTTTACCTTGAAGCACATCAAAATTCCGGTCACACAAAACCTCTATTCCGGTTTTTACATTAACAGCAAAAACGTTCGTTAAAGTAAAAAAAAGGACCAAAACCCAAACCCATTTCCTTACATGAATCATACGTATTTCTTTTTACAGGCGATTATTTTTCTTCTTTATAAGTATCAACAGCCTTTTTTACTGAGCCATACAAAAGCAGCAGATTCTTTGCCGAATCGTATTCCAGCTGCGTCTCCTGCATAATCATCCGGGTGCCTCTGTCTATCAGTTTTTTATTGGTCAATTGCATATTGACCATCCTGTTTCCCTTTACCCTGCCCAATTTTATCATGGTTGCAGAAGTAATCATATTCAGAATCATTTTCTGAGCGGTACCCGATTTCATCCGGGTACTTCCGGTCACAAATTCAGGTCCCACGACAGCTTCAATCGGAATATCCGCCTGTTCTGAAACAGGAGAATTCGGATTACAAGAGATAGATGCCGTCAAAATACCCATTTCACGGCAATGTTTCAAAGCACCGATAACGTATGGCGTTGTTCCCGATGCGGCTAATCCGATAACGGTGTCTTTGGTATTAATCTGGTAA
>Ga0209125_1002655_pt1 | contig 13401 bp, 10 predicted proteins | sample BarGraIncub1131A_FD_184503 | JGI IMG/M metagenome (GOLD analysis project Ga0209125, IMG submission 184503) | Arctic peat soil microbial communities from Barrow, Alaska - Barrow Graham LP Incubations 11-31A (SPAdes) (version 2) | ecosystem: Environmental > Terrestrial > Soil > Wetlands > Peat... | reverse complement strand
ATATATTTTTATTCAAACCTAATAATTATGTAGTATCATTGTTCAGTGATTTATGGACGATTAAGGCTCTATGACAGAGACGCTTCTTCTTTAGTTTTGGTACGGTTGCGGCCCAAACACGGATTTGCGACATATCAAGCTGGACTGGGTACTAGGGGTAGTGTAGTATTCTTGGGGGGCTGATTCTGGCCCCCCTTTTTTGCTTTAATTCTGTCGATTTGTGTCGCGGCGGTGCGATTCGCTATAAATTTCAAATCCGGCTGAATGGTTCCATCCTGAACTATGAGATGCAAAGCATTTGAATTCTGTTACCCTTTGATCCATCGCTTACAATTGTACTTAGTGATTACAGTAGGAAAGATAGATGCTTAGTTTTTGTTAAAGTACAGTTTTCTGTTTTTATACCAATCAAAAGTTTAGCTTTACTAAACAGGGCGGGGTGGTGTAAAGTGTCGCGGTTGTGAAGGATTGTCCGTTTGACTAAGGGCTGATCAGGCCTCCGGCGCCGCGTTTTCCGGGGTGCAGGTGACATAGCTGGTTGCCGGCCGTTCTATTTTTTCCTCGGTGCTCTGATACCCGGTTTCCGTACCTACATCAAAAGCTTGCACAATTTAAGTCGTTTATGCTATATAGCCTCATCTGCTCCCTGTTCTATTTCGAACGGCGCCGATTCCGGGCTTCTTGCTCCTTTAGTCGATGCTATTTACTTTTTTTCTGTATCACATTTCCCTTTTGTTTCTTCTTTGTTTGACTAATCCTACAGTCGGAAGGAAATCGACATGTTCCTGCAACAGCTTATTAATGGTGTAGCACTCGGCAGCGTATATGCGCTCATAGCATTGGGCTATACGATGGTCTACGGCATCATAACCCTGATCAACTTCGCCCATGGCGAGATATTCATGGTGGGTGCCTTCATCGGTCTGCTTCTGGTCTCCTACTTCAAGGTGAACATCTTCGTGGCCATCATCGGCGCCATGATCTTCTGCATGGTCATGGGGGTGCTGATCGAGCTGATCGCCTACCGGGCACTGCGGAAATCGTCCCGCCTCTCGGCGCTCATCTCCGCCATCGGGGTCTCCATCTTCCTGTCGTCGCTCGCCTTGATGGTCTTCGGCGCGGACGCCAAGGGCTTCCCGGACACCGCGTTCCCCGTGCAGCAGATCCACCTGGGCGACGCCGACATCTCCACGCTGCAGCTGCTCATCATCGGGGTCTCGGCCGCACTCATGCTCGGCCTCGAGTTCATCGTCCAGAAGACCAAGATCGGCAAGGCGATGCGCGCCACCTCCGAGGACTACAACACCGCGGCGCTGATGGGGATCAACGTGAACCGGGTGATCTCCTTCACCTTCGCTCTCGGCTCGGCGCTTGCCGCGGCAGGCGGCGTGCTGGTCGGGGTCCTCTTCAACGCGGTCTCCTTCAACATGGGACTCATGGCCGGCCTCAAGGCGTTTGCGGCCGCGGTCCTGGGCGGCATCGGCTCCATTCCGGGCGCCATGCTGGGCGGCCTCTTGCTCGGAGTTTCCGAGGTGTTCGGTGTCGCGATCGGCTACTCCTCCTACCGTGACGCCATTGCGTTTTCCATTCTGGTGCTCGTTCTCCTGGTCAAGCCCACCGGGCTGCTCGGACAAAAAATTACAAAGAAGGTGTAGATTCGATGGGAGATACCCTACAGAGCTTGGTCGCCATGATCGACCCGTACCTGATGCAGATCCTCGTGAACGTCGGCATCGCCATCATCCTGGCCTTGGGCCTCAACGTCATCGTCGGCCTCACCGGGCAGTTGTCCCTGGGACACGCCGCTTTCATGAGCATAGGCGCCTTCACCAGTGCCATGATCACCATCAAGACCGGGCTTCCCTTCAGCATGAACCTGGTGGCGACCGGCGTTGTGACCGCGGTGGTCGCCGCGATCATCGGGTTCCCCATCCTGAGGCTCACCGGTGATTACCTGGCGATCTGCACCCTGGGCTTCGCCGAGATCGTGAAGGTGTTCTTCCTCAACTTCGAGCCGACCAACAAGGCGCTCGGCCTGACGGTCCCGGGCGCGAAAACGGTGATACCGATGCCGATCTACGTCTGGGTTGTCGTGGTACTCTCGATCGTGGTGGTCACCTTCGTGCAGTCCTCCCGGTTCGGCCGTGCCCTGAAGGCGATCCGCGAGGACGAGATCGCGGCCGAGGCGATGGGGATCAACACGACCAGGTACAAGATACAGGCCTTTGCCCTGGGCTCCTTCCTGGCAGGGGTGGGCGGCGGCCTCTATGCGCATTTCCTAAGCTACATCAACCCCTCGGATTTCGGCTTCCTGAAGTCGGTCGACATCCTGAGCATGGTCGTCCTCGGGGGGCTGGGGAGCGTCCCCGGCACCGTGATCGGATCCTCGGTGCTGGCAAGCGCGCCGGAATTCCTCCGCTTCATGTCCCAGTACCGGATGCTCGTTTACGGCGCCCTCCTGGTCTTCTTGATGGTGTTCCGACCCAACGGCCTTTTGGGCGGGGTGAATTTCACCGACATCTTGCTGCGCGCCATCGGCAAGAAGCCGGCCGGCGTCGCTTTCAAACAGAATAAAGACAAATAATTCACCATAGCGAGAGCCAAGCATGTCTATTCTTAAACTCGAGGACGTCACCATCCGCTTCGGCGGCCTGGTGGCAGTCGATAAGGTAAATCTGACGGTCGAGAAGGGGAAGATCATCTCCCTGATCGGGCCGAACGGCGCGGGAAAGAGCACGCTGTTCAACCTGATAACGGGGATCTATACCCCCACCTCGGGGACCATCTCCTTCATGGGGAAGAGCATCTCCGGCAAGACCCCCTACCATATCGCGGCGGCCGGCATCGGGAGGACCTTCCAGAACATCAGGCTCTTCAGCCAGCTTACCGTGCTGGAAAACGTGCTGATCGGCGCCCACACCAGGGGGACCTTCGACCTGACCGGCGCCATCCTCAAGTTCACCCCGTGGGTGCGCCGCGAGGAGGGAGCCCTGCACGACCTGGCGATCGAATGCCTGAAGCAGGTGGACCTCACCTACAAGGCGTACGAGCTGGCCGGGAACCTCCCCTACGGCGAGCAGCGCCGACTCGAGATCGCCCGCGCCCTCGCCATCAAGCCCGAAATCATCCTGCTCGACGAGCCCGCGGCAGGCATGAACCCGCAGGAGAAGAAGGTTCTCCTGGAGATGGTCCAGGCGATCAGCAAGACCGGCGTCACCGTGTTCCTGGTGGAGCACGACATGAAGTTCGTCATGGGGATCTCGGACCGGATCGCCGTCCTCGACTACGGGGTGAAGATCGCAGAGGGGACGCCGGAGGAGATACGCGCCAACCCGAAGGTGATCGAGGCGTACCTCGGCAAAGGAGCAGCCAGCGATGCTTAAAGTAGAGAACATCTTCGTGAATTACGGTGCCATCAAGGCGCTTCAGAACGTATCGTTCCAGATCAACGACGGCGAGATCGTGGCACTGATCGGCGCCAACGGCGCGGGAAAGACCACCATCCTCAACACCATCTCCAATATCGTTCCCTCGGTTTCCGGCAAGATCATCTATCAGGGGAAGGAGATCACCAAGACGCAGCCCCACGAGATCGTGAAGCTCGGCGTTTCCCAGGTACCCGAAGGACGCCGCGTCTTTGCCAACATGAGCGTGCTCGAGAACCTCGAGATGGGCGCCTACACGAGGAACGACAAGAAAGAGATCGCCTCGGACATGGAGAAGATCTTCCAGCGTTTTCCCCGGCTGGACGAGCGCAAGAAGCAGCCCGCGAAGACCCTTTCCGGCGGCGAGCAGCAGATGCTTGCCATGGGGCGCGCGCTCATGAGCCGCCCGAAACTGCTCCTTTTGGACGAGCCGTCCATGGGTCTTGCCCCCATGCTCGTCGAGCAGATCTTCCAGATCATCCAGGAGATCAACAGCAGCGGCACGACCATCCTGCTCGTCGAGCAGAACGCCAACATGGCTCTTTCCATAGCGCACCGCGCCTACGTGCTGGAGACCGGCGAGGTGGTGCTGCAGGGGGATGCCAAGGAACTCGCATCCAACCCCGAAGTGAGAAAGGCGTACCTGGGAGAGTAGCGTGCCGGTCGTCACTACAACCAAACCCTGGATCAACCCCTACCTGGCAATCCTGGTAGGGGTTTTTGCTGTCTCCTTCTCGTCCATCCTGGTGCGGCTCGCCACGGCGCCCCCGCTCATCATCGCCGTCTACCGGCTGGTCTTCACCTTCTGTTTCCTGGCGCCGTTTTCCCTGTCGGGCGGAGCCGTGGCCCTCAGGGGAATGACGCGCAGGGAGGTGATCCTGTCAGCGGCAAGCGGCGTCTTTCTGGCGCTTCACTTCGTAAGCTGGTTCACCTCGCTCAAATACACCTCCATCGCCAGTTCCGTCGTGCTGGTGACCACCCAGCCGCTCTTCGTGGTGCTCGGCTCCTTCGTGTTCTTCAAGGAACGGGTGTCGCGCAAGGCGCTTTACGGCGTGCTCCTTGCTTTTGCCGGGAGCCTGGTGATCGGCGCCACCGATTTTCAGCTGGGCGGGCGAGCCTTCATCGGTGACCTGTACGCCCTGTTTGCCGCCGTCATGGTCTCGGGTTATCTCCTTTTGGGTAGAAGGCTGCGCGGCAACGTGGGGCTAGCCGGTTACACCTTCGTCACCTACGGCGCCAGTTCCCTAGTCCTGATCGCCACCGTCCTTGCCAGCCAGCTTCCCTTTTACCCGTATCCTGAGCGCGACTGGCTGGTCTTTGGCGCGCTTGCCCTGGTCTGCACCGTCCTGGGGCACACCGTATTCAACTGGGTGCTGCGCTACGTACCGGCGTCCGTAGTCTCCGTCAGCGTGCTGGGGGAGCCGCTTGGCGCCATCCTCTGGGCCGCCGTCTTTTTCGGCGAGAATCCGACGCTGCGGCAGGCGATAGGGGGAGGGCTCATCTTTGCCGGGCTCTACCTGTTCACCAGGGTGGCGGCGCGAAGCGGTAAACCGTGAATGGTGAATGGTGAATGGTGAATGGTGAATGGTGAATGGTGAATGGTGAATGGTGAATGGTGAATGGTGAATGGTGAATGGTGAATGGTGAATGGAAAAAAACCGTGAATACGGTCTTTTCCCAAACATCAATGAAAAGGCAGTTACAAACAATCAAAAGCCTCACCACAGAGGGCACAGAGGAACACAGAGGAAATCTTAAAACAATGGCTAAGATTTTTTTGTTTTAAACATAAATCAGGTTTTGATTTTCCTCTGTGTACCTCTGTGTACCTCTGTGGTGAGGCTTTATGTTTTGGGTAGTTTGTGATTGGTCGACTGGTGCTGAATACTTACATTTTAAGATGTAAAATTCCGGCAAGCGAGATTGCCGATTCACCGGGTAGAGACGCATTGCATGCGTCTCCGGTTTACCTGCCGAATAGAGACTGCAAAGACTGCAACGGAGGACAACATGGAAAGACCCTTGAGCCCAAGCGCTCAAAAGGTGCAGCAGGCACTGGCCGGTTTCGGGCTGGACTGCCGGGTGAAGGAATTGGGCGAGAGTACCCGCACCGCGGTCGATGCGGCAAATGCCGTCGGCTGCGATGTCGGACAGATCGTCAAGTCCCTTGTGTTCCGCGGCAAAACGAGCGGCAGCGCCGTCTTCGTGCTGGCAAGCGGGGCAAATCGCGTCAACGAGAAGCTCCTTGCAGCACTCGTCGGTGAAAAGATCGACAAGGCCGATGCTGACTTTGTCCGGGAGCAGACCGGCTTCGCCATCGGCGGGGTCTCACCCGTCGGGCACCCGGCAGCGCTGCAAACATTTGTGGACGAGGACCTTTTGCAGTACGATGAGTTGTGGGCCGCGGCAGGCACTCCCAACGCGCTTTTCTCGCTCACCCCGGCGCAACTCTGCCAGATCACGTCCGGCCGTGTCGTAACGATCAAGAAGGTCTAAGGCCGCCTTACCCCCAGAACCCCTCGCCCCCCGGGAGAGGGGCATGGGTGAAGGATCCCGGGGGGAGAGGGAGAGTTTAGGTCCGATCCGGCTCGCTATACTGCACCCTCCTTCGAGATAGCAACAACCCTTTTCAAAAGGACACACCGGTTATGGAAACCACAAAGCCAGTTAAGCGCGACAGCTTCACCACGGGAATCGGCGTCATAGCAGCAACACTCGGCTCGGCCGTGGGGCTTGGCAACATCTGGAAGTTCCCCGCTCTCGCCGGCCTGAACGGCGGCGCGGCCTTCATCATCGTGTACCTGCTCTCCACCCTCATGGCCGGGCTTCCCGTGATGATCGCGGAACTCATGCTGGGCCGCCGCTCCAAGTCCGACGCACTCACCACCTTCCGCGTGCTGCATCCGAAGCGGGAATCGTGGGCTCTGATCGGAGCGGCAGGCGTCCTTTCCGCCTTCCTGATACTCGCCTTCTACACCGAGGTGGCCGGCTGGGTTTTCGCCTACGTATTCAAGGCGGCCTCGGGGAGTGTCCTTTCCAGCGACCCGAAGGTGACCTCGGCCGCCTTCGAGAAGCTGATTGCCGATCCGGTTCAGTCCGTCCTCTGGCAGTGGGTCGTGCTGGTCTTCGTCGGCGGCATCATCGTACTCGGCGTCTCCAAGGGGATCGAAAGTACCACCAAGAAGCTGATGCCCGTGCTTTTCCTGATCCTGGTCATGATCGGCGTCAGGAGCCTGATGCTTCCCGGCGCCGCCGCTGGCCTGAACTTCCTGTTCCACCCTGACTTTTCCAAGGTGACCGGAGCCGTCGTACTGACCGCCATGGGGCTCGCCTTCTTCAAGCTCTCGGTCGGCATGGGGACCATGATCACCTACGGCAGCTACTTCAGGGACGACCAGAACATCCCGGTGACCGCGCTGCGCGTCATGCTGGCCGACCTGACCGTCTCCATCCTGGCCGGGATCGCCATCTTCCCGGCGGTCTTCACCTACGGTTTCAAGCCCGAGGCCGGCCCGTCGCTGCTGTTCATCACGATCCCCGCGGTCTTCTCCCAGATGCCCTTTGGAAACGTCTTCGTGGTGCTCTTCTTCGTCCTGGGAGCCATAGCCGCGACCGGCGCCATGCTCTCCATCATGGAGGTGCCGGTTGCCTACCTGCACCAGCGCTTCGCGTTCTCCCGTCTCAAGGCGACCGCACTGACCGTCGTCCTGCTCGCCCTGGTCGGGTCCACGGCCGCGCTTTCCAATAGCACCCTGGCCGGATTCAAGCTGTTCGGCATGACCATGTTCGACCTGTACGACTTCCTCACCTCGAACCTTCTGCTGCCGGTGGGCGGCCTCTTCATCTGCATCTTCGTGGGATGGGTCTGGGGGGAAGAGAAGGTGAGGGCGGCGCTTTCCAATGACGGCGTGCTGGAAAACCGAGCCATGATCACCACCTTTTTCTTCATCGTGCGCTACGTGGCCCCGGTGACCATCCTCGTGATACTTTTACGCGGGCTGAAGATCATCTAGCCCGTTTGCCGGATTACGTTATAACCCTTGTATGGAGGGAGAAGGGTTATCTCTAACTTCTGTAACTTCTCAGTCTCAACCTATAAAAGAATTAACCACAGAAGATCACAGAGGAAATCTCAACCACAGTTGATCACGGAGGGAATCTAGATTCCTCGGTTTAGACCTCCCCTCGTTTTTGGTTTTCCTCTGTGTACCTCTGTGGTTATGCCTTTTGCTTGTTAACTATTGAGTACGTTACTATCCATCTCAAGATGGAAAAGGAATTGTCGAAAAATGACAGACCAATACGTGGCTCCGAGCCGGGATGCAGCGGAGGCGCGACGCAAGGGAGTCGTCTACGGCCTGGCGGCCTACCTTTTTTGGGGATTTTTCCCTGTCTATTTCAAGGCTGTGCAGCTCGTGCCGCCTCTGGAGATGGTGGCGCACCGGATTTGCTGGTCTTTGACCTTCCTGCTTTTGCTGATCGTCTGGAAGGGTGCCTGGCGCGAGATGGGGAATCTCCTTGCCAGTCCGAAGTCCCTGGCAGCCCTTGGGGGCTCGACGCTGCTCATCGCCACCAACTGGCTGGTGTTCATCTATGCGGTCAGCGAGGGGGAGGTGCTGCAGTCAAGCCTCGGCTATTTCATCAACCCGCTGGTGAGCGTGCTGCTCGGTTTTGTCTTTCTCGGCGAAAGGCTTGAGCGGGCACAATGGATAAGCCTCGTCCTGGCGGTCACCGGAGTGGTCTACCTTGCGGTGTCGTACGGTTCCATGCCCTGGATCTCACTGCTGCTGGCCGCTTCGTTCGGGCTTTACGGCCTGATCAGGAAGTCGCTCCACGTCGAGCCGCTCGTCGGTCTCACCGTTGAGACCCTGCTGCTGGCACCGATCGCTCTCATCTACCTCATCCTGCTGCATGATCGCGGGACGGGCGTCTTCCTCGCCACCTCCACGCGGCTTGATCTGCTCATCCCGATGTCCGGCGTCATCACCGCCATACCGCTCCTGCTCTTCGCCGCGGCCGCCAAGAGGCTGCGCCTCGCCACCGTCGGTTTTCTCCAGTACATAACGCCGACCCTCCATTTCCTGCTTGCCGTTACCGTTTACGGGGAGCGCTTCACCCATACCCACCTGATCAGCTTTCTCTTCATCTGGAGCGGACTCGCGCTCTACTCCCTGCACGCCTACCGCGCGGCTAAACCAAGAGGATAGCTTTCGTCCCGCTATAATCGAAGTTGATCAGCACAGTGATTTCGTGGTAGCCGGGAATCTCGCATGACGGTCCATTAAACCTAATAGCGGCAGACACTTACCGCAAAGACGCAAAGGGCGCAAAGAAATACTTATGAGGATAAAGACCAGAACCAGTCAGGTGAAAGACTATACTCTGATAACTGCATGATTTTTCTTTGCGTCCTTTGCGTCTTTGCGGTTAAAATGGTTTTTTATAGGTAAATTCAATCTTTTGTCCTCAGCTGTTACGATCCACCTGCCGCCACACTACCAAAACCTCTCTTGTCCGCCTCCAGCATACAATCAGTCCTGCATCTCCGGGAAGTTTCCTGTCCAGAGATTGGCCGCCATTGAGCAGACTATCGATCAATAATTTTCCCACGAGGGGACTCTTTCGTCTTCGCCGCACCACGAGGGTTTATTTCCAAGAACTAATTAAAGAAATTGCTTTGAAATAGCTAATGTGATATGGATAAGCCGTTTTTAAGCGACCTTACGTCCGCCCCTTAGGGCCACCCAAGTGGCCGTATTTGACGTATGAAGATTCTATAGTGGTGCTCAGTTAAGGCCTTCCGTCAGTAAGCTTTGAGGGTGGGCACTCGTATTGGACAGGGTAAGGACAAGGGGGCGCAAAATTTTAATGGTATTCATCGGGCTGGCCATCCCCCTATCTTGGAGTGTTGGCCGGTTCCTGAACCGGTAATCTACGAGTTGAGCGAAGTAAAGAAAAGGCGGCAAAATGAGTAAAACGAGGAATACTAAAATCAAAAAATGGCTTCGAAATCATGAAATTTATTTCAAGACAGTTGCTGCAACGCTTTTATCGTTCATGGCTATTCTTATATCATGCCAGCAGTGTTCTGTTTCAAGTGATCAGAATAAGATTCTTGCTAAGCAGAGTAAGATAATGGATATACAAAAAGATATACAAGCTAAGCAGATAGATTTAACGAATACACAGATAGACCTTACAAAACAACAACTTCAACACTCAAGAGAGATAGATAAATCTCAGCTTCTGCTTGCCAAAAAGCAACTAGATACAGCCAACAAACAGCTCTCAATATCTAATGCTCAGCAACAAACCGCTGAGACTGAGTACAACATGCAAAAGCGCTCTGAGTACCTATTAATACAAGATGCCTTCATGGAGACGTTGCAAAAATTGACATTTGGAGGTGGAACTTTCGGAACAGGAAAGGACTTTAACAAAATGACAAAAGAAGAGAAAATCGATCTTTTAGACTCGATGATACAAACTTTGACAGCAAACCGAAACAATCAAATACTATTGAAAAATACAGAAGTTATGAATGTATGGAGAAAAGCAGCGTTAGATCTACAGTTTTGCAAGGATATGCTGACATACAAAATCGAGCACATACGTATGCCAGATGAATCTGACCCGCTAAACATGGGAAAGTATGATGATACCCCCGAGAAGAGACTGAAGGTTGTGCAAGAAAGTTTCTTTAGGGTGCAGAAATCCTTGTGGGCAATTAAAGACAAGTTTTTAGTCGAATCTGAAGACGCGAAGAAATTCGGCATAGACAGATAGAAATATGAACTGACTCAACCAAGCGCGGCAGACGGTCTCCGCTTCACTCCGCCGCTGCGCTTTCTCACGTCGGGGGGAAGCCAAGGGGACGCACCTGCGATCCTGCGTTTCTCTGATTATATTTAATTGCTGCGGGCTTAACAAAGCTTGTATGCCCTTACAATTTTGAAACGCAGGAACGCAGGGGCGTTCCCTTAACTTATACCGGTCAAGCCGCTCGCCCAGGGGGTGGAATATTAAAGGAGAATACACGAAAATACTATGGATGCTTATACTGACAGTTTTGTTTATCCCAGCATTTGCGAACGCTGGAGAAACTAAGATCATGTATCACCAATCGAAAATTCCAGGACCTCAGGTCACGAAAGATTACTACATTAAAGAGAGTCTTAAAAAAGAGGACCAAAAAAATCCAAATCTTCTTCAGGTAAAAGTGGTTTCAATTGTGAAGAGTCCAGAAGGCACAACAACTTACCGCATGACACATAAGATCAATTGTGAAACACGACAATTTGCGATGATTGGGTACTGGAGCACTGGAACAACAGCAGCGCAGCAACGTGCAATGGCAGATGGCAAATGGAGATCTTTTGATGATTACGACGATGCACCGTCGTTAGCCAAGAAAATTTGTCTAAAAAGATAGAGCTGCAAAGTGGGAACGGCCACTGAGTCTCAGTGTCAATTAACTACAACCAAGGAGAGTTGAAATGAAAAAAATCGTTTTATCAGTAGCTGCATTTTTTATGACGATAGTGTTAGCCCAGGCAGCCAATTGTGGAGTAACGACAAAAAAATACACTATAGAGCCAGGTGCTTCAATATATGGGGCCGTGGAAGGTCGTATGGACATAGTCGATACGTTAGTTAAATTTGTCAAGGCGCATGGAAACAGGTGTGATAGCGTGAGTGCCGCATCGGATAACATGCTTTCCAAGGGATATACACTGAAATGCAACAAGTATAACTATACATATCAAATCTTGGATAAGGGCGGGAAATGGTATTTACAGGTGGAATAAACCCTGAGTGCGTAATGGGGAAACAGCGAGGTCAGGCCGAAAGCGCCGGTAAAGGGTGAAAGTCCCTCACTCTGTCATGGTTAGCGGCCAGCCGGGAGTCCAAGGGGGACGTTGTTCCTTCATCTGATGGGTACCGAGAAGGCGTTTGGCATTGCCGGAATGCGGCAACAGACGATGGGCCTGTTTTGGCTCCTGGGACAAAAAAGATGACAGGCTACTTTTTGTATAACTGAAGACGGAGAAGGGAAAGTAGCCTGTCCCCTTATTCTCCTTCAGGTGGAATTCTTAGATTTTAGCGGAAAAACGATGAATTGTAGGTGGTATTCTTCGATTTTTGTGGAAAAACAACGAATCTTAGGTGGGATTCGTCGTTTTTTGTAGAAAAATGATGAATTTCCGGGTTAATTCGTCGTTTTTGGATTAAAAATTGACGATTTTCAGGTGGAAATCTAACAATTGCTATAAGAAATCTGACATTTATGCATGGAAGTCGCGATTTTGCCCATAGAACAAAGAGTTAGCGTTATTCTGGGTGCGAGCGAAGGCCGGGGAACAAACAGCACGAGGGATGGTAAGGGAGCGAGTACTTCGGAAGGTGGTGCCTCCCGTTTGGGATGTTTACTGTGACAGATAGTTAACTTGGTCCGACCCCAAACAGATTGAAAATAGATGTAGTACGGAGGTCACATGGAGATGGCCGTGGAACAAGAGAATTCCCATAATACGACAACCTATCGAACAATGCTTGCCGTAATTCGCAGACGAAGGTGGTTTTTATGGGGAATGATTCTTATCTACATTCCGACATCAGTTACAACTCTACAATTGACACAATCTTACAAATTGCTAAGTTTTATGTTTTTGATCTGGCTTATCTTGCTTTGCATTGCAGTAACGCTGATGGCATGTTCAAAGTGTCCAAGATGCGGCAACAGCTTTCACATGCGTAACTCAACACTTTCTTTCTCTCAGAAATGCTGCCATTGCCGGCTTCATATTAGTGGAGAGGAAAAAAGAGGGTGAATTCACTTTCTAAGGTAGCCCCATAGAGGTAGCCCTTGAAAGTTGAAATTGCAGATGTCAAAGTAAAGCTAAACTGTGGACCTATGAGTAACGACGATCTCCCAATCGTCGCTGCGCATGATTCTCCGGCTTGTCGGTGAGGTACCCTTTCATGAAACCCCTCTTCGCCGTTTTCCTCATTGTCCACGGGCTCATTCATCTGATGGGTACCGCGAAGGCGTTGGGTATTGCCGGAATACCGCAACTTACGCAGCCGATTGGTAGGCCGATGGGCCTGTTTTGGCTCCTGGCTGCGGCACTGCTGATCCTAACCGCGATCTCCCTCTTCACTTGGCCTCAATGGTGGTGGCTGGTGGGCGCCGCTGCTCTCGTCGTTTCGCAGATCGTGATCGTCACGTCGTGGGCCGATGCCCGGTACGGAACGTTCGCGAACGTCATCCTGTTCGCGGGCGTCGCGCTCGGCTTCCTGTCGCAAGGCCCCTGGAGCTTTCGCGCGGAGTACGATCGCGAGGTTGCGCGAGGCCTGGATCGAGCCGTCGCAACACCGCTACTCACAGAGGCCGACATCGCAAAGCTCCCGGCGGTGGTGCAGCGGTACATCCGTCTCAACGGCGCCGTGGGACAGCCGCGGGTGCAGAACTTCCGTGCGCGCTTTCACGGCCAGATCCGCAGCGGCCCGGACGCACGATGGATGCCCTTAACCGGCGAGCAGTACAACTTCTACGATCAGCCAGCGCGCCTGTTCCTCATGGACGCCTCGTTGTTCGGCATCCCGTTCCAGGCGTTCCATCGGTTCATAGGACCGTCCGCGACCATGCGGGTGAAAGTCGCATCAGCCGTGACGGTGGTCGACGCGAAAGGACCGGAGATGGACGAAGCTGAGACGGTGACGCTGTTCAACGACCTCTGTGTGTTTGCACCAGGCGCGCTGATCGATCCCCGCATTCAGTGGCAGGTGATCGGCCCGCACACCGTTAGCGCGTCGTTTACGCATGGGAGCCACACCATCCGCGCGGTCCTTTCGTTCAACGATCGTGGGGTACTCACGAACTTCGTCGCGGACGGACGCGCGGCGGCATCGGCGGACGGAAAGTCGTTCACCAAAATGCGCTGGTCGACTCCGCTGGGCGACTATCGCGAGTTCG
>Ga0209125_1002653_pt1 | contig 13403 bp, 8 predicted proteins | sample BarGraIncub1131A_FD_184503 | JGI IMG/M metagenome (GOLD analysis project Ga0209125, IMG submission 184503) | Arctic peat soil microbial communities from Barrow, Alaska - Barrow Graham LP Incubations 11-31A (SPAdes) (version 2) | ecosystem: Environmental > Terrestrial > Soil > Wetlands > Peat... | reverse complement strand
CGACCCCGGCCGAAGTTTCAACGATATGCGGCATAAACTTTTCATTAGTCGTCGGATCTTGATAGCTTAAATCCTGTCCGGAAAATTTACTATGCTGCGTTAAGTCATAATCGCCGCGCGCATGAATACCCTCAAGTTCTTTAAATCCAAAAGGAAAATTATATTCGATATCATAAGCTTCCTTAGCATAAAAAGCTAGATTCTCATGTTTATGCCACTTTAAATTTTCGGCGGCAATTCCTAAATCTAAATAAAATTTCCAGCGCGTTTCTTTCCACTCCTCATAATATTTCATATCATCGCCCGGCTTAACGAAATACTGCATCTCCATCTGTTCGAATTCGCGCGTCCGGAAAATAAATTGCCGCGCCGTAATTTCATTACGAAAAGCTTTCCCAATCTGCGCGATTCCGAAAGGAATCTTAACGCGGGCGGAATCTAAAACATTTTTAAAATTAACATAAATCCCCTGGCAGGTTTCACCGCGCAAATAAGTCGGTTCTTTCGTCCAGTCGCCGGTAAAATTTCCGAGATTTGATTGAACTAATAAATTAAATTTCTTGGCGACCGTAAAATTACTTTCGCCGCAGGTCGGACATTTTATTTTTTCCTTATTATCATCAAATATTTTATTTATTTCTTCCTCGCTCATTTTTTCATCGGCGAAAACACCGGCGTCTTCTAATAAAGCGTCAACGCGCAAGCGCATATGGCATTTTTTGCATTCCGTTAACGGATCGGAAAATCCTTTGACGTGCCCAGAGGCCTCCCAAATTCGCGGACTCATAAAAATACTCGAGTCTAATCCGACGACATCATCGCGCAATTGCGTCATCGCCCGAAACCAAGTCTTCTTAATATTATTAGCCAGTTCGACGCCATAGGGACCAAGATCGTAAACCGCCGGAAAACCGCCGTAGATTTCCGATGATAAAAAAACAAAACCGCGTCTCTTACAGAGAGATACTATTTTTTCTAAAGAATTGTCGGTTGCTGATTTTTTCATAAAATTTATTATTACATTTCTTCTAAACTCTCCATTCCTAATATCTTAAAACCATTATTAATAACTTGGGCAATCGCTTTAATTAGTTCAAGGCGCGCCGCCTTTTTTTTCTTGTCCGCATAAAGAATCTTTACTTCCTGATAATAATCATTGAATAACTGGATAAGCTCAAATAAATATTTTGTTACTTCGCTCGGCTTATATTTTAAACCGGCAACGCTGATAATTTCCGGATATTTCGCAATCTTAAGCAATAATTCTTTTTCTTTATTTTCGGTCAGTTCTTTAAAATCGACGCGCGGCGGAAAAAGATGGAAACTATCTTTTCTTAAAATACTTTTCAAGCGCGCGTAGCCATATTCAAGATAACAAGCCGTATAACCTTCAAATTTTGAAGCTTTATCAATATCAAAAGTTATTATCTTATCAGCGCTAACTTTTAACATCTCAAATTTAATTGTGGAAATTGTCAGGCTTAAGGCTGTTTTATTAACGCGTACCTCGGTCCAATCGCTGTGATGCTTTCTGGTTTCTTCTTTCAATTTCGTAAATAGCGTATCTTTTAAATCTTGATAGGTAATAACATTGCCGGTGCGCGATGACATCATACCGCTCGGCAAGGTTACGAAATCATAACCGAGGTGAAAGACAGCAGGCTTATAACCATTAAGCTCTAAAACCTTGGATAACTGATCAAAATATAAACTTTGACGGACATCGATTACATAGATTGATTGGTCTAAATTATATTTCTTAAATTTTTCCGAAGCAAGGGCTAAGTCCGCCACCGGATAAAGCGCCGTCCCATCCGTTCGAATGACCGGCAAGACGCCTAAATCATATTTTTCCAAATCAGCGATAATCGCTCCCTGGCTTAAAGTCAAAATTCCTTTCTTTTTTAAGTCCTCGACAATTTTCAAACCTTCGTCGATAACATCGCTTTCGTAAAATATATCTTTAAATCTGACGTTTAATTCTTTATAAATAGAATCAAAATAGGCAATACTCCATTCTCTCGTTTCTTGCCATAATTTATACTCCGCTCCGCTCCGGCTTTCAATATTTTTCATGAATTTAACAACCTCATCTTTATACTCTGGGTGTTCCGCTAATTCTCGACTGGCGGCTGCATAGCATTTTCCTAATAAATAACCTTTCGGCTCCGAACTATTCTGATAACTCTTGTCGCGCTGCCAGTTCCAAAGCGTCTTGGCGACATGGATGCCAAAATCATTAACATAAGAAACCGGAATCGCTTCATAACCATTAGCGCTGATTAATCTATTAACCGAATCGCCATAAGAAATATTGCGCATATGCCCGACATGATATTCCTTATGGGTATTGCCGTTTGAATATTCAATCATTATTTTCTTTCCCTCGCCCGACCGATTAAAACCATATTGCTCCTTTTCTTTTTTAATCTCAGTAATTAAATTCTCAGCTAAAAATTCAGCGGCTACATAAAAATTAAGATAAGGGCCCACCGCATTAACGCCTGAAAAATATTTTCTGAATTCTGTATTACCGCTTAAACTAAGCGCTAATTCTTTCGCTAACTCAACCGGATTTTTTTGCTGTACTTTTGCTAAATCAAAACAAGTCAGGCTTAAATCACCTAGCTCGGCGCTCGGCGGATAAGAAAAAACCGGTTTGTCTAAATTTAATTCATGAGCGATCTTCTGTTTTAATTCTTCTAATAAAACCATAATCTTTATTTAATAATCTTTATAAACTGCAATTTGCCGCGCTGTAGAATAATTTCTCCTTTAATAGCTATTTCCCGCTTCGGATCCTTAATAACTTCCTCCCCGCTGTCAGCGCCCTTCAATTTTATTGCCCCTTGTTCAACCAAGCGCCGCGCCTCAGTTTTACTCGACGCTAATTTAGTCTCAACCAACAGATCTACTATATTATATATACCCCTAGAAGCAACCCAAGAATCAATAGCGGAAGGCAGCTCTTTTTTCTGGACAATGCTAATAAAATTATCTTGGACCGCTCGCGCCAACTCTTCGCCATGATTGATTTTTGTTACTTCATAAGCTAAGCGCATCTTTAAATCGCGAGGATTAACCGAATTATTATCAAGGCTTTCGTTAATTTTTATCAGTTCAGCGCCGCTAATATTAGTACATAATTCAAAAGCTGATTTTAATACTCCGTCCGACCAAGCCATAATCTGGCCGTACATATCATTAGGGCTGACATTTAAGAAGACAATATTACCATCCGATTTACCCATCTTCTTACCATCATTATCAACCAAAAGCTTTGAAGTCAGAACAAATTTCTCTTTATTTTTAAGCGCTTTTAAAAGACTGCGGCCGCACATCATATTAAACATTTGATCATTCCCGCCGATTTCTAAATCAACATCCATGGCGACGCTATCATAAGCCTGCGTTAAGGGATAAAAGAATTCATGTAAAAAAATTGGTTTTTCTTCTTTTAATCTTTCTTGAAACATATCGCGCTGAATCATCTGCTGAACTGTAAAATTAGAGGCAAGCTCAATCAAATCTTTAAAGTTTAATTTATCATTCCAAGTGCTATTGTACATTACTTTAGCTGGGTTTTCGCCGTCAAATTTAAGATAAGCCGAGGCTTGTTTTTGAAAATCAGTCGAATTTTTCAGTACCTCTTCCCGAGTAAGCTTTTTTCGCGCCGCTTTTTTATCAGTCGGGTCACCAATCATACCCGTAAAATCGCCGATTAAAAATATGACTTCATGACCCAGGGCCTGAAACTGCGCCAGCTTATTAAGCTGGATGGCATTGCCAATATGAAGGGCGTCGGCGCTCGGATCGAAACCGCAATATAAGCGAATTCGATCGCCGCTTAAAAGCTTCTTTTCTAGCTCTTGATAACTTGGATATATTCTTTCAACGCCCCTAGTTAAGAGTTCAGTTATTTTCTGCTTATCGTTTACAAGTTCGGGCATAAAATTAGGATTTATTATTTTGAACTAATTATAAAATTATGTTATAATATTAACAGACTTTTATAAGTTTTTCAATTAATTAAAATTTATATGCTATCTTATCGCAATTTGTTAAAACAAGCTTTAAACATAAGCTGGAAACATAAATATTTGTGGTTTTTCGGCTTATTCGCCTCATTATTGGCAGCGGGCGGATCAATCGAATACAATATTCTTAACCAGAATATAAACGATGGTTTAGTAAATGGCGCCCTGCTCAGTGCCGGGTCCTTTGCTCAGACAGTCATAACGATAAAGAATTTGGGGCTGGGATTTATAAGCTTGTTCCACTTTGATATCTTAACGATAATAAATAGCTTAACGATAATATTAATCTGCCTGACTCTGATTATTACTTTAATCTGGCTATCGGTAAGTTCACAAGCGGCTTTAGTTATAAGCGTTCGAAAAATTATCGGCAATAACAAAAAGAAAGAAGATATTCTGACTATCCGCGCTGGCCTAACAAATGGCCATAAAAAATTCTGGTCGGTTCTCGGTTTGAATGTCATTATTAAATTATTAATAAATGCCGTCTTATTCCTAAGCACGCTTCCTCTTCTTCTGATTGCCATAAAAGATTCCGGCTGGTTCGTTCTGGCTTATGTTATTTTATTTATAATCTTCTTACCGATTGCAATTTCTTTATCCTTAATGCTTAAGTACGCGATCGCTTATTCGGTTTTAGAAAATGAAAAATTCATAATCTCAATTGAAAAAGGCTGGAAATTATTTATTAATAACTGGCTGATAAGCTTGGAAATGGCAATTGTCTTATTTATAATTAACTTTTTAGTCAGCTTTGCTATTTTGATTGCCCTAACTATTTTATTCTTCCCATTATTCTTAGTCGGAATGACCTTTAGTTTATTTTGGCTCGTAATTTTAATGGTATTTTTGGCCTTAGTCTTTTTAGTCTTGGCCGGTTCCGCTTTAAGTACTTTTCAGATTACTACCTGGACCGATTTATTTTTAAATTTAAAGGAGGGCGCTATGCTCGCTAAATTAGAGAGAATATTCTCAAAAAATTAAGCTATGAGTGATTTAAGTTCCATTGAAAATCTACTCAATCCGACCGATGACGAAGAAAGCGTTACCGGTCGTTTTGCTAAAAAACAAAGCGAGATAAAACTGAAAGAGGTGGAAAAACAGACAGAGCTTAATGCTTCACAGGCCGGCCTCGACTATGTTAATCTTTTTGGATTTCCTATTAGCCCGGAGGCTTTAATTTTAATTCCCGAAGAAAGGGCGCGCGAAATAAGTGCCGTCTGTTTTTTATATGACGGCCATAATATCCGAATCGGCTGTATCGATTATAATAGCCAAGTCGAGGAAGAAATAAGCCGCCTGAAAGAAGTATATTTTTCAAACATTAAAACCTATTTGATATCTAAAAATAGTCTGGACTATGCCTTTGAAGCTTATAAATCAGTTCCAAAAACTAAAAAATATGAAAGCGGCGTCGAAATAAACGAGGCGAGTTTAGAAAAATTTAAAGAAGATATCAGCAGCTATAAAAGCTTGAATGATAAGATTAATGACGTCAATATTACTGATGTTATTACTTTAATGCTCGCAACCGCGATTAAAGTTGGGGCCAGTGATGTCCATATCGAAGCGGAAGAAGCCGACGTCGCGATCAGACTAAGAATTGATGGCGTCTTGCAAGATGCGGCAACTATTAGCCGGGAAAAATGGCATAAGATCGTCACTCGTTTAAAAATTCTTGCCAAGGTTAAAATTAATATTGATAATAAACCGCAAGACGGGCGCTACACGATTCATCTTAAAGAAAAAAGTATTGATGTCCGCTGTTCGTTCTTGCCGACTGCCTTTGGCGAAAGCGTTGTTATGCGTTTACTCGATTCAAGCGTTACCACGCTTGAATTCGAAAGCCTGGGAATCCGCCAGGAAATAATGCTGCAACTGCAAAGAGAAATTGATAAACCGAACGGCTTAATTCTAACTACCGGTCCGACCGGATCGGGAAAAACGACAACTCTTTATGCGATTATTAATAAATTAAATAAACCGGGTACAAAAATAATCACCCTCGAAGATCCAATCGAATATCAGATGCCAGGAATCAATCAAAGCCAAGTCGATTCAAAACATGGCTATAGTTTTTCCGATGGTCTGCGTTCAATTTTGCGCCAAGATCCTAACATTGTTATGGTCGGTGAAATCCGTGATTTAGAAACCGCCGAAATTTCCGTTCAAGCCTCTTTAACCGGCCATTTAGTTTTATCAACACTACACACTAACGATGCCGCTGGGGTTATTCCGCGCTTGATTGATATTGGAGTTAAGCCATATTTTTTATCGCCTTCAATCAATGCCGTTATCGGACAAAGGCTAGTCAGAAAACTCTGTCCTTATTGCCGCGAAGTTCACGAACCGAATATTGAAGAGGCAGAACAATTAAATAAGATTTTATCCGTCATTTCACCGAAAGCAAATTTAAATATTCCCGCCAAACTGCCGGTTATTTATAAAGCGGGCGCCGGCTGCGAACATTGTAGTTTTATCGGTTATAAAGGACGACTCGGTATTTATGAAATTTTTACGATGGACGATAAGATTAAACAGTTAACCGCCGAAAACGCGCCTTCGTTTAAAATCCTACAGCAAGCAATTGAAAATGGAATGATTACGATGCTCCAGGACGGCGTTTTAAAAGCGCTCGACGGGATAACATCATTAGAAGAAATCTATCGCGTTATCGGCAACTTCGATTATATTAATGAGCTATATGATATTGTAATTTCCCAGACAATCGGCCGCGGCGTAAAAATAAAAGAAGAAGAATTAAAAAAAGCCGAAGAGTTGAGTAAAGATTTGCCCAATATTGATGAACGAATTAAAGATATTCCGACTTCCGAATTAATCGGCTTAATCATGGCTTTAGCAATCGTCAGCGATGCCGGCGATCTTCATATCGAACCGACTGAAAATGACGTCAAAGTCCGTTTCCGTATCGACGGCGTCTTACATAATATTTTAAACTTACCGAAAACCAGTTACTTACCACTTTTATCGGAAATAAAAATTCTGGCCGGAGAAGCAACGAACATTAAACGGGCGACTTTTGATGGCCGTTTCAGCGTTTACTTACCAAAAAGTAAATTAGATTGCCGTCTTTCCATAATCGCCGGCGGCTATGGCGAAACAATCGTTGTCCGCATCCTTTCAACTAATGCGGTTAATTTAGAAATGGAAAAATTAGGTATAACTTCAGTCGCTTATGATTCTCTACAATTAGCGATGAAAAAAACGCGCGGCATTATTATTACCACTGGTCCAACCGGTTCCGGAAAAACCACAACCTTGTATAGTATTTTAAATAAATTAAATAAACCGGATGTAAAAATTATTACGATTGAAGATCCGATCGAGTATCAGCTCCCTGGTGTTATGCAAACACAGATTGATGAAGCTAATGGTTATACTTTCGCTTCCGCGATGCGTTCTTTATTGCGCCAAAATCCGAATATTATGATGATCGGGGAAATCCGCGATACCGAAACCGCTAAGATTGCGATTGAAGCTTCAATGACCGGGCATTTAGTCTTATCAACTATTCATGCTAATAGCGCGGCCGGAGCAATTTCTCGTTTTGCCGGTCTTGGCCTTAACCGCCAAGCGCTAGCGAACTCAATTGAATTTACCATCGGCCAGCGCCTGGTTCGTCGTCTCTGCCCGTATTGTAAAGAAGAAATAAAAATAAGCGACGAAGATTTAAAACAAGTTAAAGAAATATTAGCTGATATAAAAAATCCAAAAATTAAAGTTCCAACCGAATTAAAATTCTATCATGGCAAAGGCTGTGTCAAATGCGGAAATCTCGGCTATAAAGGACGTCTCGGTTTGTACGAAACGATTCCCATGACTCCAGAAATTCAGAAAATGATTCAAAAAGATGATGTGACTGATAATGAAATCGAGGAAGAAGCGATTAAAAACGGCATGATTAATATGACGCAAGATGGTTTATTAAAAGCCTTAAATGGCGAAACAAGCCTGGAAGAAGTTTTCCGAGTAATCTAATTTCGTAATTTCTAGATATTAAAAAATAATTTTATCATTATGATTGAACTTAAATTTGTCGATCAGTTAAAAAAAGATTATCGCGCGAACGAAAGCGAACGACGCCAGATTTTTAGCGCCTCTAATAATATATTATTTGAAGCGAAAAAAGTTATTTTTGCTTTGCAGCGCGAAGATTTTAAAATCGCCGAAGGAAAAATAAAAGATATTGAAGAGAGCTTAAAAAATCTCGAAAAACATTTTGGACAATCTCGCTTGAATCGCGAGGGCGCTTATAAAGCCGGCGTGGAAGAATACTTAGAAGGAAAAACTTTGTATCTAGTTATAAAGAACAAAAAAATCGAAGCTGTTCCCGGTTTAGAATTAGATTATGAAGGTTATCTTGGTGGAATCTGCGATATGATCGGCGAACTGGTCCGTTATGCGACCAATCAAGCGGCTAAAGGAAAATTCGGCGCCGTTACTAAGATTAAAAAAATTGCCGAAGATACGATGTCGCAACTGATTGATTTCGATATGACCGGTTATTTACGAACAAAATATGATCAGGCCCGCGGCCATTTACGAAAGTTAGAACAGATGGCTTACGAAATAAAACTGCGCAATAAATAAAATAAATAAGCGGCTTATGATAATAGCGATAATTTCCGATATCCATGATAATTTAGCAAACTTGGAAAAATGCCTAACTTGGTGTAAAAAAAATAAGGTTGCTAAAATAATCTGTCCCGGCGATGTGACTAATATAGAAACAATAAATTATCTCTCTAATAATTTTAAAGGAGAGATATTTTTAGTTGCGGGCAATGCCGAACTATACGAAGAAGCTGATTTGAAAAACTATCAGAATATAAATTACGGCGGCGAAATCAGTATCTTTAAAATCGCTGATTTAAATATCGGCCTCTGCCATGAACCAATAAAAATTAAACGGGTGCTCGCTAGCTCGACGGTTAAATTAGATTTTATTTTTTATGGTCATACCCATAAACCCTGGCTTGAAAAAGCCGGCGCAACGATAATTGTTAATCCCGGAACTGTCTCCGGCGTTTTCTATGAAGCGAGCTTCGCTTATTTAGATACTGAATCAAAGAAATTGGAGTTGAAGGTGCTACGAGAAATTTAAACTATTTAAAATATAAACAAAAAAAACAGCCCGAAAGCTGTTTTTTGCTGCCTAAATATTTATCAAACCTTTATATATAATATGTAGTTCATTCTATCCGTAGTCACATATCAAACAAACTCACATTCTTCTAAAACTATTTCTTTCTCTCAATAATCTCTTTTAAATATCGCCCCGTATAACTTTCCTTGACTTTTGAAACTTCAAGCGGTGTTCCGGCCGCGACTAAATAACCGCCTGCTTCGCCGCCTTCCGGACCAAGATCAATAATCCAGTCCGAAGCTTTAATCAAATCTAAATTATGCTCAATAATTAAAACCGTATTGCCCTGATCAACGAGCATATGCAGAACTTTCAGTAAGCGGTCGATATCGGCAAAATGTAAACCGGTGGTCGGCTCGTCTAAAATATATAAAGTCTTTCCTGTTGCCCGACGCGATAATTCCGTTGCGAGTTTTATGCGCTGCGCTTCGCCGCCGGAAAAAGTCGTCGCTGACTGGCCTAATTTTATATAACCGAGTCCGACTTCTTCAAGTGTAAATAATTTCTGGCTAATCGCCGAATGATCCTTAAAAAATTCGCGCGCTTCCGTAACCGTCATTTCTAAAACTTCATAAATATTTTTTCCTTTATATAAAACTTCTAAAATTTTCGATTTGAATTTTTTCCCGCCGCAGACTTCACAAGTTAAATAAACATCAGACAAAAATTGCATTTCAACTTTTATCACTCCGTCGCCGGCGCAGTTCTCGCATCTCCCGCCTGGCACATTAAAAGAAAAATGTCCGGCGCTCAAGCCCTTAACGCGCGCCTCGGGAAGCTCAGCAAATAAATCGCGGATATAAGTAAATAAACCGGTATAAGTCGCTGGATTAGAACGCGGCGTGCGCCCGATTGGCGATTGATCAATATCGATAACCTTATCAATATTTTCCAAGCCTTTTATTTCCTTATGCCGACCCGGCTCGGTTTTGGCGCGATAAAATTTCTGTGTTAAAGCATTCGCTAAGATATCGCTCATTAAAGTCGATTTTCCCGATCCGGAAACCCCGGTCACGACCACTAATTTATTAAGGGGGATTTCAACATCAATATTTTTTAAATTATGTTCGCTCGCGCCGATAATTTTAATCGACTTACCGTTGCCATTTCTAAATTTAACCGGCATCTTTATTTCCTTCCGACCGCTTAAATATTCCCCCGTCGCTGAATTTTTAGATTCTTTAATATCATTAGGCGTTCCCGTAAATAAAATTTCACCGCCGTATTTTCCCGCTCCCGGTCCGATATCAACGAGCCAATCGGCGGCCAAGATTGTCGAAGCATCATGCTCAACAACAATTACGGTATTGCCGTTATCACGCAAACTTTTTAAAGTAGAAATTAATTTATCATTATCCCGTTGATGCAAACCGATTGATGGTTCATCTAAAACATATAAAACACCGGTTAGACTTGAGCCGACCTGCGAGGCAAGTCTGATTCTTTGCGCTTCACCGCCCGATAAAGTCGCGGCGCTGCGGCTTAAAGTTAAATAATCTAAACCGACATTATTTAAAAATTCCAAATTTTTAATAACTTCTTTAATAATCGGCTGGACAATTAAAGAGTTGCCAGTAAAAATAGTTTCTGATCCCGACCAATTAATTAATAAACTCTTTAAATCTTTTAAACTCTTATTAGTAATATCAATGATTGATAGATTATCAATCTTAACCGCCAAACTTTCCGGTTTTAAGCGCGAACCTAAACAGAGCGGACAAAGCGAAACGCGCATAACTTTTTCGATTTCCGTCTTTACAAAACTAGATTTTGTTTCCTGATATTTTTCGTCCAAGTATTTTATTAGGCCATTGAATTCTTTGTCGCCTCTTAAAATTAATTTCTTCTCCTTGTCGCCCAAATCTTTAACTGCTGTATTTAAATTAAAATCAGAGCGGGCCGCTAAAGCCTGTAAATCGCCCATTAAACCATTTCCGTTTAAGCTATTACAAGATAAGGGTCGAATTGCACCTTCTAAAATACTGAGATTAGGATTAAATAATAGATTCTCATCAATTTCCGCTTTCGTTCCTAAACCGCCGCAATAAGCGCAGGCACCTTGGCCTGAATTAAAAGAAAACTCGCGCGGTTCTAATTCCGGCCGGCGGTAATCGCATTTCGGGCAAGAAAAAAATCTTTCGAGTTTAACTGATTTTATTTCGCGGCCGCGAATCGTCTTTGAAGTTTTTTTCTCTTCGTTCGCTTTTTTTAATTTAATTTCGCAATTCGGACAAGATGGAACACCACAGCGCGCATATAAAAGCCTTAAATAATCATAAATTTCCGTAATCGTTCCGACGGTTGAGCGCGGATTATGGCCGACTGTTCTTTGGTCAATAGAAATTGCCGGCGAAAGACCTTCAATCAAATCGACTTCAGGCTTATCCATCAAGCCGACAAACTGGCGCGCATAAGAAGACAGTGACTCAACATAACGACGTTGACCCTCTGCATAAATCGTATCAAATGCTAAAGAAGATTTTCCTGAACCGGATAAACCGGTAATAACAACGAACTTATCGCGCGGAATATCTAAATCAATATTCTTTAAATTATTAGTCCGTGCGCCCCTAATCTTAATAAACTTCTGAACATTATTATTCTCGGCCATGTTGATAGAAATTAGAAATTAATTAAGCTTTAGTATACGCTAAAATATTAAAAAAAACAAGACCATGATAAAGAGTCCTGTTATTCTAAAAAATAGCCCGATAAAACCCTAAAAAATCGGATAAAAAAACTTGAAAACGAGAATTAAAAGCCGGTCATACCATTTTAATTTTTTCCCCGGCGATTCAAAAAAAGTCGACTCATTCTTCCAATGTTCGATAATATGGCTTAAATCAGCAACTAAATCTTTCTGCCGAAAAAATACCCCCGCCTCCATATTTAAATTAAAAGATAAAACATCCATATTTTGCGAACCGATTACCCCTTCTTCCGAATCGATGAGCATAATCTTGGCATGATTCATGCGCGGCATCATATAAAACTTAACGCCGAAATCAGTCAAGCGGCAGGCATTTAAAAAATTAATCTTATTAAGCGGTTTAACGTCCGTATCGGCCGGAATAAGCAGCTCAACATTTACGCCGCGATGAACCGCCTGGTCAAGTAAGGCGATTAGCCAGCGCGGCGGAAGCAGATAAGGAGTTACAATCTGAATTGAAGTTTTAGCGGCAACAATCTTTTCTCGATAATAGTTATTTAAATAATATATCTTCGTTGATAAACCGAAATTATCCGTTATCCAAGATTTAATTTTTTGCGATAAGGGCAAGCGGCTGAATTTTAAAATCGAATCTTTTTTTCCGCCAACCATCTTATAGGCATAAGCAAAAGATTGTAAAAGCGGCTGAACAATCCTACCCTTAACTCTAATCTGCAAATCAACCCAATGGCGGATGTTTTCTTCAATATTAACTCCGCCGATAAAAGCCACTTTATTATCGATAATCAATATTTTTCGATGGGTATGCCTGAACCAGCGACTAAAATAGATAAATTCTACGCCAGCCGAACGCATTTCTTTGACGGCCGCGCTTTTTAGTTTCGCACTGCCGTAAGCGTCGGTAATAATGACGACCTCTAAACCAGTTCTAGCCTTAGCCTCAAGCAAACCCCAAAAATTATGAGTCGCCTGCGTATCATTTAAAAAAATATACATCTCTAAATAAATAGATTTTTGCGCCTCGCTCATCGCCTGATACATTCCGTCCCAGGCTTTCTGCGAAGTTGTATATAATTTGTATTTCATAGCCTTAATTATAGCATAAATCAGCTATTTTTAACTATCAGTAAAAAGACGATATCTAGACTTAAAGTTAAAATAATATTAAAATAATAGAACCCTAATTAATTGTAAGTAAATATAAAGATATGTTTAATCTAAAATTAAATACCAAAAAACTGCCTCGTAACGTTTGGGCGATGGGCTTTGTCAGTTTTTTTAATGATATTTCTTCAGAAATGGTTTACCCGATCATCCCGATTTTTTTAAAAACCGTCTTAGGCGCGCCGGCAACTGTCATCGGCCTAATCGAAGGTGTCGCCGAATCGACCGCGAGCTTGCTGAAATTAGTTTCCGGCTGGCTTTCCGATCATCTTAAAAAAAGAAAAATCTTTGTCACTTTCGGTTATGGCCTGTCGAGCATTTCAAAACCCTTGATTGGTCTCGCTAAGACCTGGCCCTTTGTTCT
>Ga0209125_1002652_pt1 | contig 13404 bp, 8 predicted proteins | sample BarGraIncub1131A_FD_184503 | JGI IMG/M metagenome (GOLD analysis project Ga0209125, IMG submission 184503) | Arctic peat soil microbial communities from Barrow, Alaska - Barrow Graham LP Incubations 11-31A (SPAdes) (version 2) | ecosystem: Environmental > Terrestrial > Soil > Wetlands > Peat... | reverse complement strand
GGTGGATTCTTGGTTTCACAAACATTGTTAATCTTGAATCCGCCTTTGAATGAGAGAAACTTTGATGAAGCTTTAAGTTCTACATCGCCAATAAATCCGAATGCAGGGTTTAATCTGAACTCCGTCGAATCCGTAATTGTAGCATGGGCAATAGTCTGTCCGGTAGTGTCAACCCCGATGTTTGAGAAACGAATCTGTTGTGATTGGCCCGACTCATCAGCATAATCATAAATACCAGATGCATAATAGCTCTTCGAATTTTGAACCGTAACCTTTGCACCATAAATCGTATGCGATTTATTTTGACGATTGGCAATAATAGTTGCATCCTCAAATGATTTCATCGAACCATTCTTAAGAATCGTCACCCTGCCATCAGTTGGAAAGACAGCTGCATCTGCAACCTTAATAATTTTTGCATCTTCTCCATACAGAATATTTTCTTTCAGATCATAGGTCGCCTGTAGTGACGAGAATCGTAATGGTTCTTTGCCGGGCAGTGTAGAAACAAATTCTGAACTGCTCAAATCGGCCTCGATCAACTCTTTCTTAGTCAACTTGCTGAAATTCGCAATGCGCTGTGCTATATTATTTTGTAGTACCACTTTTCCCTGATCCATCATCCATGTAAACTGATTCATCGATCCAATGTAGTTGTTTACCGGAAACTCGATTCTGGCTCCATCTCCACTGGTTGCAAAGTTAGCTAGATTTTTCACAAAATCGACATCTGATCTGGATACCAGTGTTTGCAATACTACACCACTGCCATCGGCAGCATTTATTTTAAATGCTGTAGTATCAGTTGAAAAACCTTTTTGCCTGAATGTATAAAGTTTAGTATTCATATCTGCCTGATTGAATACCAAATGGCCATTTCCTTCTAAGTCTTTTGATGATAATTTAAGTTGACCGCTAAGAAGCACTTTATTATCAATCATTGAAAATGGTTTATCCTTCGCACTATTCAGCAACATCAAATCCTGAGCAATAATCCATTTTTGAGAAACAGCTTCACCCTTTACAGAAGGATAGACAACCGGTGATGACTGTCCAACCATTGAAAATTTACTGGAACTGGCTGTCAATGAGTCGGAATAGAAAATATAATTATCCGATTCGCTTTCAGAAGTATAAGCTGACAGGCGACCATTACCTCTTAAACCATTATTGCTCAGACTAATCTTTTCATAGAAAGTACCTTTCCCCCCATAGACACGCAATCCTGTTGAAGGAACTTTTTTAATAAAACCCAGTGAATAATCAGGCTGGACTTTGATAGGCTCTTCGATATTGGAAAAGAGTTCTCCGGCAGTAAGTGCACCTTTAAATACTAAACCGTCAGTAGAGAAATTATTCAGACTATCCAGTTTAAATGGCAACACTGTGTAGAAAAACTTATCTTTTGGATAGGCTCCATTAAGAATATCTTTGCGGTCATAATAGACGAATGAATTCGTCTTTGATGTAAAGTTCGGATATTGTGCATACCTCTTTAACCCAGATTTATTAGAAGCAGAGTCAATGCGCAAATCGCCACTGAGGTGCTGAATAGAACTCTTGACCGGCACCATAAAATAATGACCTTCATTATCCGGCTTGAAGCTTTTAACAACAAAAGTCATTGAATCGATGACAGGCATGTTCAGCTTAAACTTATCATATTCAAAAGAGCTCTTGTTGGCATAAAACTCAAAATATCCGCCATGGACTCTTCCGGTAAATACAAAATCAAGCCCTTTTTTAACGACAAGCTTTTTATCAAATGGATAGATTTGAACATTCTGAGAATCACTGACGGCAACTTTATCAACACCATATATTGTCAAATCGCCTGACTTTAAATCCATCGTAGCATTGGCCGTTGAGTTAACTTCAGAATTAAACCTGATTGCATCATAGTCTCTTTTTCCACTGCGGGCAGCCAGGAATCCTTTTAATCTGGGCTTCACAACCGCACTATTTAACTCCGAATTAAAGAGAACAAACCCATTGGCAGACAACATAGAAAGCATCGCCCTGACCTGCTCCAGCGGTTTTTTCATATAGTCAGCCAATTCTTCAAGTTTAAAAGCATCGCTCTTGATCATCTGGGTATAAAAATAAACCACATTAATCGGATTTACTTCATCAATTCCCTGGAGATTAATATATTTCTGCTCTGCATAAAAGTTTGATGATTCAAAATAAGCCTTACCTGTCTTATTAAGGCCTTTATTCATTTCAAACCGGACATTATTTTCGCCAAGCTTAAAAAACATTGCTTCAACCTCTATGTCAAGCTTATGATATGTATCATAGAATGGACTGGGAAGGAGTCCATCTTCTGTACGTTCGAAAGAAACATCTTTCTTCCCATCTAAATACAGCAACTGAACACGTGCATTATAAATTGAATCACCATCATAATAAAGTGATACAGCCCCTCGTGCAGCTGCTATACGGTCGGCTCTTATGACAAAAGTATTTGAAGTAACGGTTGCAAAGGGTTTGCCTGCATTCAAAAAGACAAGCCTGGCATCTTCACCTTTATCAGATCCATTTCCAATAAAACGACTACCCTCTAAAAGAAACCCGCCTTCATAGTTGATGTTTTCGAATATTTTATCGAGGAATAATTTTTTATTGTATGAATCAAACTTTGGAAAGACTGCACGATCCGGGGTCATATTTGAAGCTTGTACCATTTCTTCAAATCTACCGGGTAGAGGTGCTTTAAAATATTTTTTATTTACAAGTTTAACCGAATCGGCTTTATAATTAGAAAAATGAAGATTAATTGTATAATTATCCAGAAGGGTATAAACATCTGTCCGGTCAAAACCAGCCCTATCCCAATATACTGTTCCACCCTTGCCTTTCCAGGTATCAAAAGAAGGATAGAACCGACCTGAAGTCTGAAATATCTGTGTACTATCACGATTACCCCGACATACCAGGTCGACTGATTTAAACACAGCATAAGGAACGCTGTCGGTTTCAAATGCAAAAGTACCTTTTCGGATTATCCAGATAGAATTTGCAGACTTATAGAGTGTATTATTATCAAACAGACGGGCAGTCGCATCAATGACCTGTACAAATTGTCGTTGAATCTTTGTATTTGTTATCAGTTGCAAACCATTAAGCCAGTTTGTAAGGCTGGCGCCAGTTTGTTTATTATTCAGGAAGAGAGAAATGACATTAAATAGATTACTAAAATGTGGATCAGGCCGCATGCGTAACGAAAGCATGGAGTTGGCAAGTTTATAAAGCTGTTGCCTGTTTGTAGGTTGGAGCCGTTTATCCGTCCAGACGGTTGTAATGATTGATTCATATTTTGGGAGCGCTTCCTTGGATAAACCAAATGAGGCATATTGAACCATCTCAGTAATAAACTTCACCGAATCAGGTGTAAAACTCTTTATTTGCTGTGCCTTTCCCCTGTAAGAAACAAGAAGGAAAAGTGCGATGAAAATACATGCATAAATAAAAGAGTTTCTTTTCATATTGGCAGCAATTTTTTAACCCCCTGATAAAATCAACGTGTAAATACTGCAGCAACCCAACTATTGCTTGAGATATGTTTAGCAAATTTCATTCCAAGACGGGCAGCCTCGGTTTTAATTGCAGCCAAATCAGCTTCATAAAATCCGCTCATAAATAATTTTCCATTTTCAGACAGACAATCATAATAGTGATGCATGTCTTTTAACAGAATATTCCGGTTGATGTTTGCCAAAATCAGGTTAAAGGTTTTTCCTTCCAGCAAAGAGGCATCGCCCAGAATAATAGTCTGATCATGAATCCCGTTGCGTTTCATGTTTTCGACTGTGTTTTCATAGGCCCATTCATTATTATCGATTGCAGTCACAGATCCGGCACCCTTCATCATAGCTAATATGGCCAAAACGCCAGTACCGCAACCCATATCCAGGATATTGAGTCCTTTAACATCCTCGTCAAGTAATAATTCGAGCATTTGAAATGTCGTTTCATGATGCGCTGTTCCGAAAGACATCTTGGGTTCAATCACGATATCATATTTGACCCTGGGATTGCGTTCGTGAAAAGGCGCCCTTATCATACACCGTTCATCAATTAATACAAAGGGGTAGTTGCTTTCCCATTCTGCATTCCAGTTACGCTCTTCAATTTGAGTCATCAGATAAGGAACGTCGTGAAAGAGCTTATCGGTAAATATTTCCTTGAGAAGCTGTTCATCATAATTTTCCCCCTGGATATATGCCATAAGGTACTCATCGTCTTCAACAAAGCTCTCAAATCCAATTTCGCCAAGTTTTGCAATAAGAATATCCTGCAACCCTTCGTCGTTACGAAGAGTGCAGGAAAGTTCAATGTATTCCATTGTAATAAGTTAAAAACTTTTTATGATCGTCAGAAAATCTTCTGCAACTAAAGAAGCGCCTCCGATAAGGCCTCCATCAATATCAGGCTTGGCAAATAACTCTTTTGCATTTTTAGCATTGCAACTACCACCATATAAAATTGAAGTTTCGTCAGCCACTTCTTTTCCATACTTTTCGTTAATAAAACCTCTGATGAATTGATGCATTTCCTGAGCCTGGTCTGAGGAGGCAGTAACACCAGTGCCGATAGCCCAAATTGGCTCGTAAGCAATCACTATATCAGTAAACTGTTTAGGTGAAAGATGAAACAGACTATTTTCAATCTGACTTTTTACAACATTAAAGTGGTTTCCAGCCTCACGCTCAGCAAGCGCTTCACCACAACAGAAGATTGGCCAAACCTGGTTAGCAAGAGCTATATCAACCTTACCGGCCAATTGAGCATCCGTTTCACTAAAATATTGACGACGTTCAGAATGACCAATTAAGCAATATTGTACCTCCATCGACTGAAGCATCGAAGCAGAAATTTCGCCGGTATATGCACCGGAAGCAAATTGACTCATATTCTGGGCACCAACACATACAGGAGTTTCGCGAACCAGATCCATACCCATTTCAAGATATACAGCTGGAGGACAAATCACTACATCTGCAAGAGGCTCTTCAATTTTGTCCAATCCATCCAATATATCACAGATGAGTGCTTCAGCTTCACCAAAGCTCTTGTTCATTTTCCAGTTACCGGCAACAATGTTTTTTCTCATAAATCAAGACATTAAAACGTTTTAAATTAAATAGTTAAATTTAAAATCTTATATACATTAAAAATTTGTTTGTTAATCAAACCTTACCCGTGGATCGAGCAAACCATAAATTACATCTACAAAGATATTAATGATTACTAACATAACCGACACTGTAAGTACAGATCCCATAACAACCGGAAAATCATACTTTTCGAGTGCGTCTACAATAACCACACCCATACCTTTCCAGTCAAAAACGTACTCAACAAATACAGCTCCTGCCATTAAACTGGCAAACCAACCCGATACTGCAGTCACAACAGGATTGAGCGCATTCTTTAAAGCATGTCGGGTTATGATTCTGGTTTTGCTTAAACCTTTTGCCTTTGCCGTTCGGATAAAGTCTTGTGAAAGAACTTCCAACAATGAATTCCTTGTAAGTTCTGCAACTATTCCAAGCGGACGAATGCCCAACGTAAAAGCAGGCAAAATAAGATTTTTTAAATCAAGATACTCGCCATTACCCATGTCGTCTACAGAATAGAGACTGCCAAACATACTGAGTCCTGTATAATCAGCCAACAGAAAAGCAAATATCCAGGCAAAGAGAATGGCTGCAAAAAAAGATGGTAACGACATTCCTAACACCGAAAAGAAAAGTGACAGGTGATCAAAGAGTGTTCCTTTCCAGATAGCTGCAAATATTCCAATGATTACGCCCATAATCATGGCAAAAACAATAGAAACCATTGCGAGTAGAAAAGTATTCGGCAGTGCTTCCGCGAGAATCTCAGTTACTTTACGATTGCTTTGATAGGATCGTCTCAGGTAAGGCATCTTAAGTACCAGCACGCTATTTCCAACCTTAATCAGTGAAACAGGATGTCCGTATTTTTCTTTATCAAGATACCAGTAGCTATTTTTAATAACCCGGTTATGAATAGAAAGGGGTGAAAGATCATTCAGAAAGTTAAGATATTGCGTAATTAAAGGTTTATCACGACCAAGGTCTTTGTTGATTGCCTCAACGGTTGCAATATCTGCCCGTTGACCAAGCATCATTCTGGCCGGGTCACCCGGTAGCACATTGAAAAGCACAAACACGAGTGTGATGACGCCGAAAAGCACCAACAGACCATAAAACAACCTTTTTATAATAAAACTACTCATTCAGGAAACTTGAAAAAAGTTGAAAGTTTAGAATTAAGCGTTAAGAAGTTCCTGATACAGGTTGATTTCTCATGATTATAAATTATCATCGTTGCTTAGAAAGATTATGATTTCACGGGTCGTTTAAGCAAAATCTTGTAGAGTTCATCAACTGTTGGTAAATTATATGATGACCATTTGCCCATGATGACACCATTTTTGAGCAAAACGATGCCGGGATTTGCCCTGACTAACATTTTTAGTTGCACATCATCAGCGTTGTAAAACTCATAATGCATAGGCACAGGAACAGATATAAAATTATGATTCCTGGCTAATGTAGAAGTGAGCATAACCGTTCTTAAATATCTTTGAGTTGCTTTATTGCCAAGTTCAATTACTTTGCTCAAGGCCTTGATGCTCGCTTTATCAATATCATAGCAGACAATTAATAATTGACCATCTTTATTACTTAATATTTCGCGGGTAACATCTATACCATGAAAATCCTGAATATAGATCATTTCATTTTCAGTAATTGTATTAACACGTTGGCTCACAAATTCCCATTCAGACATCCAGACCGAATCCTTCCATGGGAAATTGGGAGAAAGGTATTCTTTTGTTGCACCCGTTTTCTTATTCTTATAGGTCAGATAAATTTGGGGTGTCGGAGCAACTTCATTCACCATACGTGATCCTGTCTTATAAGGAAGGAAATCAATTACAGGCAACATGGTGTAAGAATAGACGCAAAAGGCAGAAAAGATGGCAATAGTAATGGAAATAAACCTGATTTCATTTTTAGGCAGGAAACAAGGTACAGTTCGTTTCCTTCTCGAAAAAATAATGACAGTGAGTACCATTATAACAATATTCTTATAAAATGTTTCCCAATTCGTCAACTTGAGTGCATCTCCAAAACAACCACAATCAGCGACAGAATTATTTAAGGCATCGAAAAAGGTTAAAACAGTAAAAAAACTTGCTACTATCAACAAAATCCAGGCGGTCACCTTTAACCTGATACTGAAAAGGAGAGCCACACCGAGCGCAAATTCAAAAACACAAAGCAAAATAGAAAAGAATAATGCGGAAGGCATCAACCAGGTCATATGAAATACCTGAAAATAATCTTCTAAACGGTAAGAAGTGCCCAGTGGGTCGACTCCTTTAACAAAACCTGACAAAATAAAGACCAATCCGGTCAATATTCTGCTAAAATTGGCGACTATTCTCATTGTTTAAAACTGTTTTATTATTTATCAAGTAAAATTAATGCAAAAGCTGCATAATTTATCATATCATAATAGTTAGCATCAATACCTTCGGAAATAATCGTTTTACCCTGATTATCTTCAATTTGCTTAACCCTGAGTATCTTCATCAAAATGATATCAATGATTGAGGGGATACGCATATTGCGCCAGGCTTCCCCATAGTCGTGATTCTTCCTTTCCATCAGGCTTTTTGATTCATGCAGATAGTCCATGTACAATTTTTCAACTTCATGGGTAGACATAGATGTATTTTCTGATGTACCCAATTCGAGTTGGATCAGCGCCATGACAGAATAATTGATAATTCCAATAAATTCAGCACGTATATCTTCGTCTACTTTTTGAGATCCCAGTTCCTGAATACTACGAATCCGATTGGCTTTGATGTAAATCTGGTCGGTTAACGATGATGGACGAAGGATGCGCCAGGCTGTCCCATAATCCACCATCTTTTTCATAAAAATTTCTTTGCAGGTGGCTATAACGCCATCAAACTGTTTTGATGTATCCGAAGTCATTGAATGTATAAATTTAGCAATCTTGTTCCCTGTTCTAGTTTGTATTTCTTTAATTTTGCAATTCAATTTTCTGTTCAGACAATTGCCGGCAAATAAATAAATCCGATGAGTAAAGATAATAATTTTTCCGAGTCTTTCATCTTGAACTGCGGAGACAAAGATATCAATTTAAGCCATAAAATTGTCATGGCAATTCTAAATCTTACACCTGATTCCTTTTTTGATGGAGGGGTTAATAATACTGAAACAGCTTGGCTTCAAAAGGTTGAACGTTCAATCAGTGACGGAGCCGGCATCATAGATATTGGTGCAGTTTCAACCCGTCCCGGAGCTGCAGAAGTGAGCCAAAATGAAGAGTTACAACGACTTATCCCTGCAATTAAAAGTATTATTAAACATTTTCCGGAATGTGTTATTTCGGTAGATACTTACCGCTCAGCAGTTGCAAGTGCTGTCATAGATGAAGGCGCAGGGATGATCAATGATATTTCAGCAGGAACATTCGACCCCGAAATATTCAGTGTAGTAGCCCGTGCCCGCCTGCCATACATCGCCATGCACCTTAAAGGGACTGCTCAAAATATCCATTCCAATCCCGGTTATAATGACATTGCACTTGAAGTCATTAATTTTTTGAAACAACAGACCGATATTGCTTTACAGGCCGGAATTCAGCAAGTTATATGGGACCCCGGTTTTGGTTTTGGAAAAACAGTTGAACAGAACTACCGGTTAATGAAAGATCTGAAACTGTTTAAAGCATCCGGACACCCTATACTGGTCGGAATTTCACGTAAATCGATGATTAACGTCAAACTGGGAACAAAATCTTCAGAAGCGCTCAACGGAACGACCGTTTTAAATACTTTTGCATTGCTCAATGGCGCCGACATACTCCGCGTGCATGACGTCAAAGAAGCAGTGGAAGCCATTAAACTGATCGGAATGCTAAGCTGATCATTACCTGAAACTTAATCTGAAGGGAAGGGACAAAATTTAGATGTTTTTTAAAACACTTTTATTTTCTGCAACCACAGAGAATGAGCCTGTCAAAGCTGCCATTCCGATCAGAATTTCAATCAAATATTTTCTGAATACTTACATAATAGCTACCTAATAGCTACCTCTACACCATAGCATCTTGGTATTTGGTTGGTATTTACTTCCCCCTTCTATAGTACAGTCCGATCGAAAGAAATACCAAGTGAATACCGAGTAAGGGGCAATTCAGGTGAAAGTACTGGAGAATATTAGGAGAATATTAGGTAAATATTTGATGCTTTATAGCAGGTTTTTAGATACATCGAGGGGATGTAATTTTAACGCTGTCGGGAGTCCGGTTTATTTTTTTAAAGCCATACAAAAATAAGGTTTCTTTGAAAAAAAAAACCTTAACCCGTTATTTATTTTTTTAAAAGAACGGTGGTGATTAGCAATATATCGCTTAAATTAGCAGACTAAAGAATATCAGCGCTTATACCTTGCATACTGTTTTAGTTTCAATTTAAAAATTCTAAAAAGATGAAATATTTTATTTTAACTATTTGTTTATTCCTGTCAATGAGTATTTATGCTCAGAAATCTTTTAATAATATTCAAAAAGGAACAGATATTGATAGAGACACTTTAATTGTAGATGGAAAAATATATTTGATAAAGTATTCATTTATAAAATATTTCGATGGTTACCGGAAACTTTTTAAAGATAATGAAGTCGTTATCATGGCAATACCCTTTACTAAAGGATATATAGCAACATGGATTGTAAAAAAGGGAATTCTATATTTTGACCACATGATACCTGCATACTGGACTGAATACGGAGCTGCTGAAAAACCTGGAGGAAAACATCCATTACTAAGCTCGACTTTTGTCCCCCTTGTTGAGATTCAGCGTCGTTTAGAAGAACTTACCGGAAGAAAATTCAATTCAGAAGGGTTACTGAAAGCAGATTGGGTAACGGGCGAAGTTAAAGCTGAAGCTAATGGTCATTATGTAGGATTTATTGATTCTTCAACATATAAAAGTGACGATCATTATAACTTTACTTTCGATGAAGGCAAATTGCAAAGTTTCGTAAAACTATAAATCTACTGTAGACATTAATCCTTTTAGTTTAATACTTGATATTTAAAATGTAATAATCCTTTTTTTAATTTTTAGTTGGTAAGCTGAAATTAATTATCATAAAAATACTACTATAAATCAATCACAAAATGAAAATCATCAAACATCTTCTTATTATCACGCTCATTACTTTATCGTTGGGAGTAAATGCACAAAACTGGAAACCGGCGGGTGATAAAATAAAAACAGTCTGGGCTGAAAAGGTTGACCCTGCTAACCCCCTTCCCGAATACCCGCGTCCAATATTGGTTCGCGAACAGTGGCAAAACATGAATGGTTTGTGGGATTATTCTATTTTACCAAAAGGAAGTTCAATGCCGGCTTCATTCGATGGAAAGATTCTTGTCCCCTTCCCTATTGAATCCAGCCTTTCTGGCGTTCAGAAAAACGTGGGTGAAACAAATGAACTCTGGTATAATCGCGTCTTTACAGTTCCTACAACCTGGAAAAGCAAGAAGATTCTGCTGCATTTCGGCGCTGTTGACTGGAAGACCGACATCTGGATCAACAATATTAAAATTGGCTCTCACAAAGGTGGCTACACCTCTATTGATATAGATATCACCCCTTATCTGAATAAAGAAAAGACGCAGAAACTGACAGTCCGTGTCTGGGATCCATGTGATAAAGGATTTCAACCGAGAGGAAAGCAAGTTGAGAAACCCGGTGGAATTTTTTATACTTCAGTAACAGGGATCTGGCAAACAGTCTGGATGGAACCTGTTAACGATAATTTCATCACTAATTTCAAGACAGTTCCCAATATTGACCAGGGTACGGTTTCAGTCATGCCCGTACTGAACGATGTAAAAACAACAGATATTGTTGAAGTAAAAGTATTGGATAAGGGTCAGGTTATCGATAAAGGCATGGCAACAGCCGGACAGGAAGTCCTTCTGGCAGTCCCTTCAGCCAGGTTATGGAGTCCTGAATCTCCTTTTTTGTATGATCTTGAAGTAACGCTTGTTCGCAACGGTCAGGTCATTGATAATGTAAAGAGTTATTTCGGGATGCGTAAAATCTCGACCATACGTGATGAATCAGGTGTCGTCAGGTTACAGTTGAACAATAAGAATTACTTTCAGTATGGCCCACTCGATCAGGGCTGGTGGCCTGACGGTTTATATACTGCCCCAACAGATGAAGCCCTGCTTTACGATATTAAAAAGACTAAAGACTTTGGCTTTAACTTGATCCGTAAACATGTGAAAGTGGAACCGGCCCGTTGGTATTATCATTGCGATCGCGAAGGCATCCTGGTATGGCAGGATATGCCAAGTGGCGATCATTCTCCTCAATGGCAAAGTCACAATTATTTCAATGGTCAGGAATTTCAACGCAGCGCTGAATCAGAAGAGAATTATCGTGCCGAATGGAAGGGCATTCTCGATTTTCTGTATTCTAATCCCTGCATCGTAACATGGGTTCCTTTCAATGAGGCATGGGGACAATTTAAAACGCCTGAAATTGCTGAATGGACCAGGAACTATGACCCTTCTCGTTTGGTTAATCCTGCGAGTGGTGGTAATTTTTATCCGGTTGGCGATATACTTGACCTCCACAATTATCCTGCTCCCGATTTGTATTTGTATGATGGAAGGCGTGCATGTGTGCTGGGTGAATATGGCGGAATTGGATTGCCCGTTGAAAATCATCTTTGGGCCAATGACAGAAACTGGGGATATGTTCAATTTAAAACATCTGACGAAGTCACAAATGAATACATTAAGCTGGCTGAAAAGTTAAAGAAATTGATTCCGTCGGGTTTCTCTGCAGCTATTTATACGCAGACTACTGACGTTGAAGGAGAAGTTAATGGCTTGATGACGTATGACAGGAAAGTCATTAAAATAAACGAAGAAAAGATCAGTAAAATCAACAAAGAGGTTTGTAATACATTGAATGGCAACTAAAATGGAATATATTTAGTCATTCAATAAAACGTTTTAAAAAAAGTGGGTTGTGTAAATATTTACACAGCCCACTTTTTTTAAAACGTTTATTTTGATAAAATTCGGAATAGATAGATCGTTTTAAGATGATTAGATCTTAAAGTAATTCTTAGCATTGTTATAACTTATATCCTGAACCATCTTACCCACTAATTCAAAATCGGCAGGCATCTCTCCGTTCTCAATATCCGTCCCAAGGCAATTACAGAGAATTCTTCTGAAATATTCATGACGGGGATAGGAAAGAAAACTTCTGGAATCGGTAAGCATTCCAACAAATCTGCTTAATAAACCTAATGAAGAAAGTGTATCAAGGTGCTTTTCCATACCAAACTTCTGATCCATGAACCACCAGGGAGCGCCCCATTGGATTTTCCCAGGAAAGGTTCCATCCTGAAAGTTGCCTGTCATGGTAGCATACACTTCATTATCGGCAGGATTTAAATTATATAAGATCGTTTTTGCCAGTTGATCATCCTTATCAAGCTTGTCCAGGAACCGCGACATATTTTGTGCAACTGGTACATCTCCTATAGAATCGAAACCTGTATCGGGACCTATGCTTTTCATCATGCGTGTACTGTTATTTCTCAAGGCGCCAATATGATATTGTTGTACCCAGTCTTTTTCGTGATCCAACAATGCAAAATGGTAAAGCATGGCCGACTTGAATTTTAATATTTCAACGGCATCAAGTTTCTTACCACCTCTTATCTTAATAAAAATTGAAGAAATTTCTGCATCTGAATAATCTTCAGCATAAAATGTATCTAGCCCATGATCAGAAACACGGCATCCATTGTCATGAAAGAAATCATGCCTATTCTTTAATACATAGATCAGATCTTGAAAACTGTCAATCGAAATATTTGCAGCTGCACCTAGTTTATCAATGTATTCGTTGTAAGCAATAACACTTTCAACAGCCATAGCCTTATCGGGGCGCCAGGTCGGTAGAACTGAAACAGAAAATTTATCAGCCTTAATCTTTTGATGATATTCAAGCGTATCAATTGGATCATCGGTAGTACAAATCGTGGTGACATTCATTTTAGTCAACAGATTTCGTACTGAATATTCGTTGCTTCTCAGTTTTTCAGAAGATTCATCGTATATCTTCTTTGCTGTTTGCGAATTCAAAACGGTCCCAATGCCAAAGTATCTTTTTAGCTCCAGGTGGGTCCAATGATATAAAGGGTTACGAAGTGTAAATGGAACCGTTTCTGCCCACTTCGAGAATTTTTGAAAATCATCTTTGCCACCTGTAATGTAATCTTCAT
>Ga0209125_1002650_pt1 | contig 13415 bp, 15 predicted proteins | sample BarGraIncub1131A_FD_184503 | JGI IMG/M metagenome (GOLD analysis project Ga0209125, IMG submission 184503) | Arctic peat soil microbial communities from Barrow, Alaska - Barrow Graham LP Incubations 11-31A (SPAdes) (version 2) | ecosystem: Environmental > Terrestrial > Soil > Wetlands > Peat... | reverse complement strand
AGCATTTCTTCGCGCTTCGCCAACTTCAATTTCGACTCACCCATCGGGTGACTCCCGTGATGGTTACGAATTCCGCAGCCTGCCTCAGTTTTGGGCAGATTGCACGCCCACTACTGAGTTTTTTAGGATCATCATTATGGACGGAAGCCGGGCGAGTTTGTTCCTTCGCGACACGCTGACGACAGGAGGAACCGCTATCCTCAGAGGGGAGAGCGCAGACGATCCCGGACTCGGTTTCGCCCATTCTGTCGTTTCTGGGCTTTCGATGTGTCCGCGCCGGCTAGAGTCTCGCTATCTGTATGATAGGCAAGGGAGCGCCATCTTCGACCGCATCACCGAGCAGCCCGAATACTATCTCACCCACACAGAGGCGCGGATTCTCGCTGATAACGCCTGCCGCATCCGGGAGATCACCGGCCCCGTAACACTTGTGGAACTCGGTTCAGGCTCTTCGCTGAAAACCGATCACTTGCTCCAGGCATGGCTCGCGTGTGCGCCGTCAGTCACGTACATTCCGGTGGATGTCAGCGAAGCCACTTTATGCGAGGCTTGCCTGATCATCTGTAACCTTCACCTTAGCGCACGCATGATCGGTGTGAACGGCGACTACCGAGAGGCGTTTCCGATCCTCCGTGAGGTCTCCCCGGTGATGGTGGTCTTTCTTGGCAGCACGATTGGGAACTTCGAGCCTGAAGGCGAGTCGCGCTTCCTTGCCGAACTGGCCTCCAGCCTCTCCCCTGGGGACTTCTTCCTCCTGGGCGTCGACCTGGCGAAGGAACAACTCATCATCGAGTCGGCATACAACGATGTCGCAGGTGTCACAGTTGACTTCACGCGCAATCTCTTCGCCCGGATGAACCGAGAGCTTGGGAGCGATATCGATCTTTCTGTTGTAGAACACGTCGCCCGCTACGATCCGTTGAGTGATCAGGTAGACATCCACGCGCGCTTCGCGAGAAAGCAGATCGTCCGGGTGGAGTCGCTCGGAAGGAGTTTCGCAATCGCGGAAGGGGAAATGGTTCTGACTGAGATAAGTCGCAAATACCATCTTGAAACGTGCCTCCCGTCCCTGGAGGGGTTCGGATTTGAGACGGAAGCGGTGTTCACCGACGAGAGGAATTGGTTCGCACTTATCCTCCTGAAGCGGACTGATTCCCTCCCCGAATCGCGCGAACGGAGGATGTGATGATGGAGACCCGGAACGGCCTCTGCGGCATCTGTCCCGCTGGCTGTTTCGTCACTGCAACCCTCGAGGACGGAAGGCTGATAAAGGTGGAACCTCAGGAGGGGAACCCCCTCGGCATGATCTGCCGGATCGGTCGCCACTCACCGGAGATAGTCCACGACCCGGACCGGCTCCACTATCCACTGCGCCGCATCGGTCCAAGAGGCAGTCACGACTTCGAGAGAATCTCCTGGGATCAGGCATTCGAGATCATCGTGAAAAGGTTGCAGGAAACCAAGAGAGATTTTGGTCCGGAGGCCACGGCGATCTATACCGGACGAGGAAGCTTCGATATGGCGCTGTGCGACATCTTCCAGCCTGCGGAAGCGGCGGTGTCCTCCGCATCGAGCGTGCTGTTCCCCTTCGGTTCTCCCAACACGCTCGGCGTCGGCGCTCTGTGTTACGTTTCCTTTGCCATGATCGCTCCGCACGTGACCATGGGCGAGATGCTAAGCACGATGGAAACAGACTTGGAGCAATCCGAGCTGATAGTCATCTGGGGAGCGAACCCTGCCACCGACTCGCCTCCACTGGCTCACCTGCAGATTCTGAAGGCGCGGCAGCGAGGGGCGGAGGTGATCGCAATCGATCCCCGTCGAGCCGAGACCGCGGTTGAGTCGGGCGCCGAGTGGGTGCCCATTCGACCCGGAACAGACGGTGCGCTCGCGCTGGGGATGATCAATGTTCTTGTTGAGGAAGAACTATACGACGAGCGCTTTGCCCTGGAGTGGACGGTGGGGTTTGACGATCTGTGTACCTACGTGCAGCACTTCCGGCCTGAGGTGGTGGAGGTTATAACGGGGGTCCCGGCAGGGAAGGTTCGCGAGTTGGCGCGGCGGATCGCCTCGGCGCGGGGAGCCTGCCCGATCATGTACACCGGGCTGGAATACTCGGACAGCGGCGTACAGGCCATCAGGGCGGTTCTTACCCTTTGGGCGCTCGCCGGTCAGCTCGACGTTCCGGGAGGACTGCTCTTCCGAATGAATGAGAACATCTTCCCTCAGAACCGCTCACGGCTGATCCCGAACCCCGATGTTCGTAAGGCCCTGGGGCGCGATCGCTTTCCAATCTACAGTGCTTATCGCGGGGAGTCCCACGCAATCGCTCTTCCTGAGGCAGTGCTGAAGGGGAAGCCTTATCCCATTCGTACGCTTCTGGTTCTCGGCGGCTCGTTGATTACCGCGTGGCCGCAGCCGGCGATCTGGCGGAAGACATTAGAGGCGCTGGACTTCCTGGTCTGCATCAACCGCTACCACACCGCCGACTCGGCTTACGCCGACATCGTCCTCCCCGCCACCACCTATTATGAGATCACGTCCTATATGCGCTTCGGCGCGCTTTTCAAGATCAGGGAGCGGCTCGTTGCACCCCAGGGCGAGGCCAGGAATGATTTCCTTATTTTGGCCGAACTGGCGCAACGCCTGGGGTACGGCGATCTCTATCCGCAGAGCGAAGAGGAGATGCTGCGCTTCGCGCTTCAGCCCAGCGGTTTCTCCCTCGAGGAGGCCCGTGCGGCGGGTGGAGAAGTGCGGGTGCCGACGGTGATGATGCAGTACAAGAAGTGGCAAAAGGGGCTGCTGCGCCCCGACGGACAACCGGGGTTCAACACGCCGAGCGGCAAGTTCGAGATCTCCTCGTCGGTCCTCGCTGAACACGGCTACGATCCTCTTCCCGTCTATACGGAGCCCGCCGAGGGGCCGCTTGCCAATCCCGACCTGGCACGGAAGTACCCGCTGGTGTTCAATTCGGGCGCGAGGACAGCGTTCGATTTCCGCAGCCAGCATCACGGCGTGCCTGGACTCGCAAAACGGCATTCGCAGCCACCGGTGACGCTGAACCGTGACGATGCCGAAGCACTGGGGATCGAGGAAGGCGAGCGGGTGTGGGTGGAGACGCCTCGGGGTCGAGTTCTCTTCACCGCCAGGCTGACCGACAATATCGTGCGCGGTTCAATCGATGCCGCAATGGGAGGCGGCGGGCCGCTCGGAGGACGGGCTTGGCAGGAGTGCAACGTGAACGAGCTCACCGATATTGCCCGCTTCGACCCGATCTCCGGCTTTCCCATCTACAAGACGCTCCTCTGCCGTGTGAGCAAGTCAGACGGTTCCCACCTTTTTGAGCGAAACCCGGATGTCGAAGCGTCTATTGAAGAAGACGGGGGTCCTGTTCCTCATCCTGCAGCGCCAGACGATGCAGCCCGCAGGGTCTACCTCGACTGCAACGCGACCACTTTCGTTGCTCCCGACGTGCGCGAGGCGATGTTGCCGTTTTTCGGCGCGACAGGTGGTAACCCCTCCAGCATACACAGCGCGGGGAAGCTCGCCAGAGCGGCAGTGGACGTGGCACGAAGGATCATCGCCCAAGGGTTGAATTGCACTGCCCGGCGGGTGGTGTTCACCGGAGGCGGCTCTGAAGCCGATAACTTTGCAATTCTGGGACTTGCGAGAGCCTCGGATGGCTCACGTCGTCACTTGATCACCAGCAGCATCGAGCACCCGGCGGTCCTGGCGCCCTTGCGAGCGCTAGCTGGTGAGGGGTTCGATCTCAGCGTACTTCCGGTGAACCGGAATGGAATGGTGGAACCTGAGTCACTCATAAAGGCAATTCGTCCCGACACGCTTCTCGTCTCGGTCATGCTAGCGAACAACGAAACCGGAGCGCTGCAACCTGTGCGAGAGCTTGCGGTGATCGCGCACGAACACGGGGCTGTGTTTCATACGGACGCGGTACAGGCCTTCGGCAAGATCTCGGTCGATGTCGAAGAACTCGGCGTTGACCTGCTGTCCGTTTCCGCCCACAAGTTGCACGGGCCCAAGGGAGTCGGGGCTCTCTATGTGCGCAGGGATATACAACTCGATCCGCTCATCAAGGGAGGCGGACAGGAGCACGGAATGCGCTCAGGGACCGAGAACGTCCCCGGTATTGTCGGTTTCGGCAAGGCAGTGGAACTGGCGCTTCGCGGGCTGAATTCCGGGGAGCCAGGAAGGGTAGCCCGGCTGCGCGACCGGCTGGAGGCGGGTATCCATGAACTCATCTCCGGAGCACACAGAAACGGCCCCGAGCGCGAACGCCTCCCAAACACGCTGAACATGACCCTTCCGGAAATACGAGGGGAATCGCTGGTTCTTTTCCTCGACCGCAAGGGAATTGCTTTCTCTTCCGGCTCGGCGTGCAAATCGGGGAACCCGGACCCGTCGCACGCTCTGCTTGCTATGGGACTCACCCCGGCCGAAGTCCACTGCTCAGTACGATTCTCTCTGGGGGCGCGGAACACGGACGAAGAGATCAGGTACGCGATCGAAGCATTCTCGGAAGTGCTGCGCGAAACCCGCAGCGCGGTACGGTTTGTGTCGTGCAGGTAAGGAAACCGCATAAAGGCCGATCCAGCGGCGACTTGTCCGCTCAGCTACGGCGGACCACCGTGATCTTGCTGCCAGCGGAGAGTTCGATGCTGACGTCAAAGCGCGCCGCGGGTTCTAGGAGGGAGTTGAACGCCACCATCGGATAGGCAAGGTCCTAAGATTGGGGTTGCCAAGAATATGGAGTCGGTTGTCAGATCGACCTGCAATCTGAGTGTGCCCGCCCATTCGTCACGTCGATTGATTTGGCTAAAGGCCTTATGTTGGCTGGCGCACTGAGCATTTCGCAGCGTACGTATATGCTCTAATCATTTCTCGATACATGCGGGGCAAGGCAGATTGCTGTCGTCGGCCGATATCGATGCGAGATCGCTTCGATCTTGGTATGGGAGCAAGTTGGCGCGATCAAGTGTCTCACCCGTTATCGGGCTAAGCGGGGAGCTGGAATATCCGGCTCGCGAATTTTACTGATGGCGAACGCCATCCCAAGAAAGGTGGAGATATGAAACTTCCTGAATATGTCACGAAAGACGAAGTCAAAAGAGTGTGCAAGGAATTGGGAATCAGAAATTGGGCAGTTCCTAAAAAAGTAACGCTGAGCGTGGAAGAAGCCAAGAAGATCAAGGCGGCGATCGGCGCGGTGGACATCAGGATCGGCGCCGATGATTTTCGGGCTGGGCTTCAAGTTGAGCTTGAGCACGGAATGAAATACGCCGAGGCAAACGTAACGAATAACCATCCGATCCTGACAGGCAGGATCGTCATTGCGCATCTGAAGGAAACGCTGGGTTATTACAGGCGGCTGACAATCATGGAACTCGAAATCGCTATTCACAAGGCACTTCTCGCGAAGGACGCCGGGAAGCTCGAAGGGTATCTGAAGAAACTCGAGAAAGAGAAGCTCAAGCTCAGCAAGTCGGAAGTCGCCCAACTAAAGTAAGGCACTACCTCGACGAATTATTAAGGCTCTAGCCGGCTACCTTCTGAAGCGCGATCACGGTTTTCACTGGACGGCGTCAAGCAGCGTGACCGGGTGAGCGACAATCATGTTGGCCGGTTTGGCAGGGCTGAATGTCGCTGTTTATGGGGTCATGGCTGAGGCTCTGCACAGGCTGTATCAGGCTCGAACAGGTTTGCCCGACGGGATCAGGTTCAGTACGTCGTGCCGTAATAGGCGTGGACGCTCTTTCCCCAAGTGGTATCTGCCATGTTGGTCGGTGTCGAAGCCCGGTGCCTTCTTCAGGCGATCTTCATCGATATACATGACAATGCGTTTGTTCTTTGTGTCGACGGTGAGAGCGCTCCAAGGCACGGCAAAAAGTGTTTTTCGCCGAGACTGAGAAAGCCGCCGAAAGACAGTACGGCGTAGCAGACTTTGCCGCTCTTGATGTCCAGCATGAGTTCCTTGATGTTGCCCAGCTTTTCGCCTTTCGGGTTGTACACATCGTCACTGCTGAGCGTGCTGGCACTGAGGACTCTTGAGTTAAGGCGGCCGGCGTTGATTACAGCGGTGTTGATCGGTTCATTCATTTGATGCTCCTGAAAATAGTGGGGCATTGCTGAATGTGACGACGGGTAGCGCTGGCCGCGGGTTCGGCCGAGGCTTCCAATCATCATTTGCCCTTGCTGGCCTCCTTGATGTCCTTCTTCAGATCACCGTACGCCGCCTGGACTTTGCCGTCGGATTTTTGAATTTTCCCTTTCAGTTCCAGATCGTCATTGCCGACCAGCTTGCCGGCGACTTCCTTGACTTTGCCTTTCGCTTCTTCGATACGACCCTTGGTTTGATCCTTGTTCCCACAGAGCGAGGGCTGACCCAAAATGAATGAAAGACATTTCACGCAAAGCAATCGTACCCCGTTTGCCATGGTCAGTTCAGCAGAACACGATAGGCGTACGTTTCGCGACCCAGATTCCCAGGCAACAAGACAATCTTTCCTGTCCAGCCTAACGCGCATGACGCGATTCTTCCAACGCTGCTGGATTGCTGCGTGCTACATGCACCGGATTACTACTCCCGCCGTCTGGCATGGGCGAAAGCCGCACGGTAAAGTCGCACTGCGCGACCGTGCGACTCGTCTGCCCTAGCAACGAAGCTGTTGACTGACCATTTGGGCTGATTCTCGGCAGGCTTACTTTATGTGCCCCAGCGAACAGACTGGCATGGCATAAAACAAGATCATTTGGCCCCGCACTCTATACAAAGGACAACCCATGAAAACCAAAGTCGTGACAGCCTGTTTCATCCTCGGGACCTTGCTGGTTCCAGTCGCAGCTTCTGCTGCCATGAAAGGTTTCGTACAAGACATTGAGGCGCTCACCGTCAATAATAAGGAATTTCGTCAAGTTCTTTACACGGCAAAGCATAGCCAGCTCGTCGTCATGTCCTTGAAGCCCGCAGAGGAAATCGGTGCGGAAGTGCACCAGCTTGACCAATTCTTTCGCGTGGAGGAGGGAAGCGGTGTGGCCGTTATTAACGGTGTTCAAAGCCCTATCAAAGCGGGTTTCGCCGTGATTGTCCCGGCCGGAGCACGTCACAACATCATCAATACGGGCAAAGTTCCGCTCAAGCTCTACACCATCTATTCACCGCCGAACCATCGCGATGGTGTTGTTCACCACACCCGCGCTGATGCTGAAGCGGATAAGGAACATTTCGACGGCAAGACGACGGAATAGCGTAGCAGCTCTCCTCGGTAGGATTCGCCCACAGTACGCCACGGTGAGTAGCGCCTCGATTCCCGGCAGTTTGCGAGGAGAATTCTGATGAACCAATAACGTCCCTGCACCAGCGATGCTCGCACGGAATTAGTTGAACACTTATTTGAAGGCACCGGTGCGACCTACGACAGCATGGTGCACTGGGCGACCCTGGGTATTGATCGGCTGTGGAAGAAACGCATCGTGGGGCTTATCCCCGAGGGAACGGGACCTATGCTCGATCTGGCGTGTGGAACCGGCCTATCCACGCTGGCTATCGCGCGCCGCCTCCCTGGCCGGCGCATTGTCGGAGTGGAATTGCGTGACGAGTATCTGGCCATCGCACGCAAGAAGGTCTGAATGCTCGGCCTGGAAAACATCGAGTTCGTGCTGTGCCGGGCGGAAGACTACCAAAGCCTGGAAAAGTTTGATTGCGTGACCTCGTCCTATCTGGCGAAATACGCGGATCTGTCGCTTCTCACTACGCACTGCAAATACATGTTGAAGGCTGGCGGGCTGCTCCTGATGCATGATTTCACTTTGCCTCCAAACCGCGATCTACTGGCGCTCTGGCACTTTTATTTCATGACAACGCGCAACACGGTGGCTCGTGCCTTTCCCTCGTGGATACCGATTTATGAGGGCTTGCCAAAGTTGATCATCACCACCCGGTGTGTGTCGTTCTCACCAAGCGATGTTGGCTCTCCTCAGTCTATAGGTTTCTGGCCCCAGTTGTTGCATTCCGGTCAAAAGTGCACGGGAGAGCCAAAATGTCGTTGTCAATGGCAGGTATCGTATCGCTGCCGTCCAGCAAAGGAATACTGACAACGCCGACTGAATGGCCGGTTTCGGGAAGCAGTACGCGACCAGCGGCAGCTTTGGAGAAGAATCCCCACTGTCTCTTCATGGCCGGCTTGAGGCAGTGCGGCCGTCAATCTTCCCGCCGAAAACCTGACATACAGCGGGTTCAGCGGGAGCCTTGATTATTGAAATTGGATCACCACCTCGACTGGCCGGTCCTGGCCGGGACTTGCCCGTGACCCGCCGAAACCGAACGTCAGTCATACACTGCGAAGCTGTCGTTCAGGCCGAAACATGTATTTAGCATCACTAACGACTACTTCCTGAATTTCGGTTTTCGCCGCGACGGTCTGACTCCTATTTTCGCCGATGACGGGTTTGGGTCGAGAGTTCCTATTGGCTACGGCAATACGTAACAGCGCCAGTCCTGCACCACGAGTTGCTTATCCGCTCCCTGGCGTACCAACTCGAACCCGGTAAATCGAATCCAGTTGCTGGTCAGAGCGACAATCTTGGGTTCGTAGAGGACGGCTAGCACGCCAGTCCCGTTTGTCACCCCGCACGCAGTAAGTTCCAGGGCTTGCAATGTCCGGGTCTCGCTCACCCACGGGTTACGCATTTCCATGTCGCCCACAAGCGCAGGGATGCCGCCAGCTTCCCGCGCGGGGATCTTGATCCCGCAGTGCCTGACGAGGTGAAGTTCGACTTTCATAGCAATATACTGGTGTTTAATACAGTATATACGCAAGCTCCTGATCCCCGCTATTGTGTGAAAATGTGCACCCGTTACATCACTCCCGACCAAGCGGCCATCGAGCGCGTATGGCAGATTGGCCGCCGCAATCAGCGCAATTGGGCCGCCGAGATATTTCCGCGCGCCCAAGGGCCGTTTCTGCGATTACTAAACGGGGACGCCCTTGATCTGGTAGTCGGCCAATGGGGTCTTGTCCCGCATTGGGCCAAGACAGCCAAACTCGCCTATTCGACCAATAACTGCCGCTCGGAAGACGCGGACGCCAAACCTACCTTTCGTGATGCCTGGCGCCTTGGCCAGCGCTGCATCATTCCAGCGCTCTCGTTTGACGAACCGTGCTGGGAGACCGGCAAAAATGTGTGGTGGCGGTTTCGCCGAGTGGACGGGCTGCCCTGGGGACTTGCCGGCCTCTGGAACACGTGGATCGACCGGGACACCGGCGAAGCCGTGGAAAGTTACACGATGCTGACCGTCAACGCCGACGGCCATGCTCTGATGTCGCGTATGCATAAGCCGGACTCGAAGTTGCCGCCGGATCAACAGGACAAGCGCAGCGTTGTTGCAATTGAGCAAGCCGACATCGAGCAGTGGCTGCAGGGCAGCGTTGAAGATGCCGGGCCGCTGATCATTGCGCCACCCATGAAACTAATAGAGGCTTGCCCGGCGTAGCGTTAAAGCCTCTGCTATGGCAATCGAGTTGGTGCCTCGCCTGGCTAGTGGCCGGCGGTGTGAAAGGCGTGGGACCGCACGCAGCCGCCGAACCCGCCCTTCAAAAACGCGCTCCAAAGCGGTCCTTGCGGTATCTGTGCAATTTGGTCGCGCCGGGTGGCTCCGCGTTTAACGTGATAACACCTGGGCCTTTCGTGGTCATATTTGCGTATCAGGCTGCAACAGCGCCATCACCGCCGGCTGCACACGCTCAAACTCAGCAAGTACCTCAGGCGGCACCTTGTCGTTATCGATGAAGTCCTCGGCGTCTGCCGCCGAAGAACGAGGTGAGGCATCCTCAAGGATCAGATCGAACTCTTTATCCAGACTTACCGTAAACAGCCAGTCGGTTTTTCCGTCCAAGTTGAAGCGCACGACCACGTCGCGATAGTCATCTGCGTCGCTGGAAACCGATATCTGTGTTTTCTTGGTCATGATGGCATCCTGTCGCCTGACGATATATTTCGAGCCCTTAGTTTACCTGACCATGCTTGAATCGGTTTTAAGCAGCCTGAAAACGGCCATTACCCGCCGGTCGATGCAGCTACCCAATTCAAATAACTGAGGCATCCTCCGTCCTCACTGAACGCCCGGTTATTGGCGACCAAACTCACATCGTCACCGCCTCGACTCGGCCAGAAGCGGAAGTTCGAAGTTACAAATTTAATTTGTTTATCATAAATTGTGTGAGTTCAAAGACGACGATGAAAATCAATGTAAGCGCATATATCCGCGCGATTATCTTAACTATAGTCACACCTTCACTTGCATTTGCGCAAACTGACAATAGTCAGTGTAATAACGCCTTAAGCACTGCAAAGGAGTTTTGCTCGAAATCTGCTGCCGATGCGGGGCTAAGGATTTGCATCGAAAAGAAGCTTATCGTGGAATCCGCTGCTTATGCGGATCTATCGACTTGCATCGAAAAGAACGAAAGGAAGCTTGGCGCGGAAGTTGCTGTCGATGTTCTCCACCAGAAGCTGGTTGCTATTGGAAACGATTGCTTCGGTTTATGGAGAAAAACTCGATCTATCTGCGGGGAAGATATTGATGCCTCTGTCGATAACTGCGTGCTTGAAAGAATCGACGCAACATGTGGGAATCGATATAAGGTGGACAATTCACCAGAAAATCGAAAGCTGTTATCCGCTAGAAACATAGAGGAATTACGAGCCGCAATCGATAACGGTGCCAATCTGAAAATTGTTGGAGATAGCGCATTAACTACAGCGGCATCAAAGCATCAACGCGACATGATTCAATTGCTCCTTAGCGCGGGAGCAAAATTAGATCCGCCAGCCAAGGGTAAGTCGGACGCGCTATTTGATGCGATTACCGGCCGCAAAGACGAAGAAGAAGTTCAGTTGCTGTTGCTTGCCGAAGCAAATCCTAATCCTCCGAATTGGTTGTATAGCCCTCTTGAGCTTGCATTTCGGTTACGGCTAATTGGGGCGGTAAAAGCGCTAGTGGGGGCGGGGGCAAATGTAAATAAGCGAGGAGCCGCCGGTGATTACCCCATAAGTTATGCTGTTGGCTATGGAAAGATCGAAATTGTAAAGATTATGATTGCAGCTGGGGCAAACGTGAATGTGAGAGGCCCGGGTGACGGAACGACGCCGCTTCACGACGCAGCTAATAAGGGGAATATCGAAATTGTCAGACTTTTGCTTGATTCTGGGAGTGATCCGGACGCTGTAACTTACTTTGGTAAGAAGGCTGTTGACTACGTTCCGCCTGAAAATACGCAACTGATCCAGCTGCTGCGAAGAAGATAGCAAGATGCAGAGCTTGTTCGTTAGTGGAAACGGGCACAGCGCTGTGCGCTTGCACAAAACCAATGTAAAAAGCGGCACGGCGAGATTAACCATTTGTCGAGAGACCAACGTTGTGCGTCCGGATTGGAACTGTCGCCATGTCCGGTTTGGGTCGGGTGCTGCCCGTCACAGAAAAAGTATAAACGCATATTTCTTCGCCTCATTTTGATCATGCAAACATAAGACAAGGTAACAATCACGGATATCTGATTCCAGAAAAATCAAAGATAGGCTAAAATCCTCCTAAGTTTCGGTGCAAACCTCTGGTACAAAGCTCGGGTTTTGCATGCTTTCTATCGCACTGTTTATTAATAGTTTTTGGCCATTAGGGGCGTATCCCGTCCACTCCGTCAACAATAAAAACAAAAGCCGGCCTCGCGCCGGCTTTTGTTTTTCTCGACCGAAGGAAAGCGCATGTACCAGCGCATCGCCCAATTGCTGCTCACTTCGCGGCGCGTCCTGTTCATCACCGGCGCGGGGATTTCTGCCGACTCCGGTCTGCCAACTTATCGCGGTGTTGGCGGCCTCTACGAAGGCGAACTGACAAGCGAAGGCTTCTCGATCGAGAAAGCGCTTTCCGGTGAGATGATCGCGCGCCGCCCCGAAGTCACCTGGAAATACCTGATGCAGATCGGCCACAATTGCCGAAATGCACTGCCGAACGCCGCCCATCGCATCATTGCTGACCTGGAACGTGTCGTGCCCTACGTGCTGGTCTACACGCAAAACGTAGACGGTCTACACGCCACCGCCGGCAGCAGCAACCTGATCGAAATCCACGGCAACCTGCACCACCTGAAATGCACCCACTGCAACTTCCGCGAAACAGTAGACAACTACGAAGGTTTGTCTGTACCGCCGCTGTGCCCCAAGTGCTACGCGACCCTGCGCCCGGAGGTGGTTCTGTTTGGTGAGGCGCTTCCGAGCAAGGCCATTGAACGCCTGGAAGACAATTTCAATAAAGGGTTCGATCTGGTCTTCAGCATCGGTACTTCAAGCATCTTTCCCTACATCGTTGAGCCGGTGGTCTGGGCCAAGGAGGCGGGCATTCCTTGCGTCGAGATCAACCCCGGCGAAACGTCAATCAGTGGCCTCGTCGATTTTGCAATCAAGGATGGCGCAGCGACGGCCATGAGCCGCGTGTGGCAAGCGCTTCAAGGCCTTTCGGCCAACTAGTGTAGTGCTTCATTTTCTCTGGAAACAGCTTCGGCGGGCTGATATATCGAAAGACCGTAGATCAAATAACCCAAATTCGGTATTTTTTCCGGCGCGGCAAATGCATAGGCTTCCTTGACCTCATCCCGCCGGGACAAGCCAAGTGAGAGAAACGCCTTCGCCGCCCATTCAACGACCACACGGCCCGTTTATCGACCCCCTGGCTACGGAGTGAAAAACGGCTCACCAAAGACGCCGTCGACCCCGCGGGGAACGACAGCTCGCACGAGCAAGCTGCGGCATGGCCCAGACCACCAAGGGCAGCCTCATTACGAAAACATCGTTTTCTCTGGGGGAGGGAACCGCTGCTTCTGACAAGCCGGCTTCTGGTCCGTGGCGGCGGCAGCTCTTGACCTGAAGCCTTCACGGATCGCCGCCGTGAGCGCCGGCTCGGCGATCGTCTGCATGCTTTTTTCGGGGGTGTTCGAAAACGGATTCAGCGCCTTCAAACGACCTGTTGCCGAAAACGAGAGCAACCTCCATCTGCGTAACCTGTTGCGCAAGCGCCCTCTTTTTCCGCACGGAGACATGTATCGCGAGGCGATACTCGCCTGCTCAACGAGTCGGCCCTTTTACGCTTGCATCAAGGGCCAGAGATCGTTCTGCTGGTTTCATGCCCGCCGCACTGGGCTTCTCCGGGAATGGCTCTGCTGCTGGCGATGCTGGTGACCGGCATGGAGACATGAACTACTCCAACCAAGTCGCTGAGCAATTGGATGGAGTTTTGCAGGGCACAAACCCTGCCGCCGTCAGTTCCTGACGTGATTGGGGCGCAGTCGGCGTGCCGTACAGCGCCCAATTCAAAACCACACGCGCTGAGGCAATGTCTCGCGGCTCGG
>Ga0209125_1002648_pt1 | contig 13422 bp, 10 predicted proteins | sample BarGraIncub1131A_FD_184503 | JGI IMG/M metagenome (GOLD analysis project Ga0209125, IMG submission 184503) | Arctic peat soil microbial communities from Barrow, Alaska - Barrow Graham LP Incubations 11-31A (SPAdes) (version 2) | ecosystem: Environmental > Terrestrial > Soil > Wetlands > Peat... | reverse complement strand
CAAATACAGACTGGGCAAAATGCCTGACAACGCTTCGTGGAAATCACTTTGTTAATTAGGGCGCAAAGATAATCAAATTATTCTAAATGCAACATAATTAAAAGTTTGGAGTGCCTAAAGTGCCTAGAGTGCCTAAAGTTGTTCTCGATTTACCTGGTTTCATTTTTTCAACTTTAAGTACTCCAAACTTCTTCATAACTCTAGCTCACTCCAAACTCTAGTCACTTTAGGCACTTCTACTAAAGGTAACCTAATAATTTCATTAAAAAAACTGTGATAATTGCCTAACTTTATACCATTAGTTAACAAGTAATTACATAAATTTGTAATTATGGATACGGGACCGGTTAAAATATATTCAACAGAGGATGTCCCTCGTCTCAGGTATATTGCAGGTATTATCCTGGGGGATATTTTGGGTTTATCCTGGGATGTTATTACTGATAAACGTAAGCTTGGGAAACACCCTGTTATTAACTATTCTTCGGAAAATATAACCGGGTCATTTAAAATCAATCCGCATTCAATTCTTTTTGAAAAAAATATTGCCCCAAGGGAAATTATTATTGGCGATTGGAAAGGATTACCGGTGTTTTTTCAGACCCCTGCTGATTCCGATCTTCCTTTTGATATTTTTGCAGCATCTTTCTATCTGGTAAGCAGGTATGAGGAATATCTTGAATTTCAGCCTGATGAATATGGAAGATTTCAGGCTTCTTCCTCGATTGCATTCAAATATGGATTTTTAAGAAAGCCCATTGTCGACTTGTGGACAAAAGAGATGGCAAAAGCTTTTCTGAAACGATATCAGACTATTACTTTTAAACGCAATGAATATAAGGCACTTCTGACTATTGATACAGATCAGCCATTTGCCTACCTGGGCAAGAACCTTTTCAGATCTATCGGAGGCCTCTTTCGTGATTTAAAAAAAAGTGACGGCCATGTAAGTGAGAGATACAGAATATTGGCCGGGGAAGAAAAAGATCCATACGAGGTATTCGATTATATTATTGAGAACATTGAATCTAATAATACTAATGCCAGGTTCTTCTTTCCGGTTGGGGATCATTCAAAATATGACAAGAATCCTTCATGGAAAAATAATGAATACAGGAAGCTGATTAAGAAAATATCCGGTTTATATAAAACAGGACTGCATCCCTCATTTTACGCGGCAGGAAGCTTTTCGCTTATAAATAGTGAAGCATCACGACTTAAGCTTATCCTGGAAGAAGATATTCTCCTGAGCCGTTTCCATTATATCAGATTATTCATGCCCAAATCCTACCATGATCTTCAAAAATCTGGAATTACTGAGGACTATTCAATGGGCTATCCTGATGAACCGGGTTTCAGAGCAGGTATAGCCAGACCTTATTATTTCTATGACGTTATGTCAGATCAGTTAACCAATCTGAAGATCTTTCCTTTCCAGGTTATGGATGTAACATTATATAACTATAGGAATCTTGATCCTGAAGCTTCCAGAGAAGTTATTTCAGAACTTATAAATGAAACACGAAAAGTTGGAGGACTTTTCATAAGTATATGGCATAATACATCTTTGATTGATAATCCCGAATGGCACTGCTGGAGAGAAGTTTTTGAGTTTATGGTCAAAAACCAGACACCATGATAGTATATCATAAAAATAACGAAATTGACAGGGAACAATGGGATAATTGCATTAGAAACTCTCCGGGAGTCAGTCCGTATGCATATTCCTGGTATCTCGATATAATGGCGCCGGGTTGGCAGGCACTTGTCGATGATGATTATGATTCTGTATTTCCGGTTCCTGGCTTCAGCCGCTTCGGAATACAATATATAGCTACTCCGGTTTTCCTTCAGCAACTTGGTGCATTTTCGCCTGATAAGCCTGCAGCTGAGGCAATTAGTGAGTTTCTTGATTACATGCCTGATTTCTTTAAGCTTATTGATATCTGTGTGGGACAGAAAATAGATAATAATGGATACAAAGTGACTGAAAAAACTAATTTAGTTCTGGATCTTTCAAAACCTTATGAAACATTATTTGAAAATTTTTCGAATCACTGCAGGAGAAACATAGAATCATCAATAAAAAAGAATCCCGAAATTGTTTCAGACATCACCCCGGATGAGATAATTGATCTCTTTTTACAGAATAAAGGTAAAGATATAAAAGGTATTAAAGCTCGTGATTATCAGCGTCTTAGAAATCTGATGAATTTTTGTTTGAAAAATAAAAAAGGGAGGATCATAGGTGTAAGAGCGACAAGAAAAAGGTTGATTTTCGGGATTTTTCTGGTTGAAATACGAGGAAGCAAGACTATCCTTCTGGTTGTCAATACCCCGCAAAGTAGGGAGAGACGCATTGGTTATTTTGTTGTCAATGAATTAATAAGAAATTATTCTTCAACAAGGACCATACTCGATTTTGCAGGTTCATCAATACCCTCAATTGCTTCTTTTATGGAGTCATTCGGTTGTGTAAAGGTTCCTTTTTACAGGATATACCGAAACAAACTTTTCTGGCCAATAAGGATGCTGAAATAAGGCTTAAATTGAAAAACATATCCTAAAAGAATTTAATAACTATAATCGCTATTGCAGTACATGCAGTTACTATAATCACAACCGGTTTCCATTTAAACTCAAGTAGTTTTTTAACTTTGGGACCTAATTTAATTGTCAGCTGTGCCAGCAAAAAGAATTTTATTGCCTGACTGAACAATGTGGCACAACAGAAGATGAGTAGATTAATATCAAACACCCCTGATGAAATTGAAAATATCTTATACGGTAGAGGAAGAGCCGCTGCAACAAACAATATCCAAAAGTCCCATTTCTCGTATAGAATATGGATTTTATCGTATCCAGCTATGGAAAACCCTGGGATATTGTTAAACAGAAATTGTGCAAGTCCCGTAAATTCACCGTTCGCATCTATCCATGCAAAATGGCCAATGGAATAACCTGCTATTGCTCCGAACAATGTCCCCAGGGTCCCGAATAATACATACTTGTAAGCTTTTTTAATATTCAGCAACATTAAGCCCAGAAAAAAAATTGGTGTTGGCATGCCTAATATGGATGCATCAGCGAAAGCGCATACAAATAACATCCATGCACCCCATTTTGTGTTTGCCCATTCCAATATCCGGGCATAGAACCTTTTATACCAGTCTTTCATTCATCATTTTTTTGACTATGAAACAAATTGATTTTTTAAAATATTCTTTCTTTTTTGTAGACTTCAAAGAGCTCATCTTCATCTTTACTTTCTTTGATACCACGTATTAGCAGGCCCAACAGATTTGGGATTTCGGTTTCAATAAAACCTGATTTAACAGCAAATCCGCTTGCTAAACGCATTTCACTATTATCAATTAAACCGTCTGCCATTGTCATTTTTACTATTTCATAAACCTGTTCAAATCGTTTAGCCAATTCATAAGGGGGAATGTAATCTGACTTGTCAGTTGTTGCGATTAAATTATCAATTTCAGGATCAGTAAAACCCAGTTTTTTACCGATCCGATGTAGCAATTCAAGTTCAGAGATACTGATAATATCATCGGCCTTTGCAATACGGACAAGATGAACAAAATACTCTTTGTTCTGCTTTTTCCCCGGGTGATCGAAAAAATTAAATACGTTCATAGATTTGGATTTTTTAATAAAGAGACACATTAATTTCACTTTATCCAGGATGTACATATCCGACGAATATGAGTTATACACTCATATAAAGCCAGGGACATGATTTTAGATTATTCTAGAAAAACTTTGGTGGTTGCCATATCGAAAGGCAGAAACTATATATTTTGGAGCAGTTCCGCGAGTTTGGCAACTGACATTTGGATTCCTCTGTAAATATATATTTATATGGTTGGTCTATAAAGTCTTCTGTTATAGATTCATTGTGCGAGCTGAAACTTTTTGTGTGATTATCTACGGACATGGATTGTTCCACATTAAATGGCTGTTGATTGAAATTTGGATATGCAGCTTTTCCAAAACTGATGAAAACTACTAATAGAAAGATTATCCTGAAGAGTATATTTCTTTTCATGGCTGTAAAAGTCGCCATAATTTCAGTAAACAAAAAAACCCATGTGTTAAATATTTGTTAATTAATACAACCACACCATTTCCTATAGAAGTTCAATTTCTTCATCCTCATTAACTTCCTTAAGCTTTCCGTCATCACATTTGATTGTTCTGGCAGAGAATTTTTTCAGGAGCGTATAATTATGAGTAGCAACAACAACCGCTCTGCCGGTTTTACTGATATCCGTCAGCAGTCTTAAAATACCTTCTGATGTCTCGGGATCAAGATTGCCGGTTGGTTCATCGGCGAGAATAATATCGGGATCGTTCAGAAGTGCCCTTCCGATAACAACACGTTGTTGTTCGCCTCCTGAAAGTTGGTGAGGCATCTTGTAACCTTTTAACCCAAGACCTACTTTTTCAAGAACTTCACCGATACGGGCATCAATATCATTCCTGTTTTTCCACCCTGTTGCTTTCAGAACAAATTCAAGGTTTTCATTAACCGACCGGTCGGTAAGCAACTGGAAATCCTGAAAAACGATCCCAATCTTTCGCCGAAGGTAAGGAACTTCCCTTCTTTTTATTTTTGACAGATCATATCCTGCAACCAGTCCAACGCCATCTTTAAGCGGGATCTGAGCATTGAGAGTTTTGATTAAGCTCGATTTTCCGCTGCCAACTCTGCCAACCAGGTAGACAAACTCACCTTTCCCGACACTCAGATTTACATTGGAAAGCACCAAATGATCCTGCTGCCAGATAGTACAGTTTGTCAGTTCAATAATAATATCCAATGGAAGATTCTCCTGCATTTCCCAATGATTTTAGGTACAAAATAAGGAAAGAATTGATAATTAACATTTATATGTTGATAAAATCAGTAATAAAGGCCTGCTGCCGGCGTTTAATAGTTGTAATTTTACGATTGATTAAAAAACTCTGGTTAATGTCATATGTTGCTTACAATTAATATGTTATGTACTATTTATAGGATTTCAGACACAAACCGGATTTTTTTGTATCAGGCCAAAAAAAATAAGTTATGAACAGAAATAAATTCATTTTACTATTCAGTTTTTTATCGATATTAATAATTCAGGTCTCTGCGCAGGTTCCCTATACTGCTAGAGAAATAGAGTCTGAATTTAACAGGGGAATGGAGCTATTCAATAAAGAGAAATATCCTGCTTCAATAAGACTTTTTGATTCGTTCGTCAGGAGCGGAGATAAATCCAACCTGATATTAGTTGCTGATGCTGAATATTATAGTGCAATTGCAGCATTGAAACTTTTCAATCCTGATGCTGAATACAGAATGATGATGTTCATATACTCCCATCCTGAGAGCCCGCGGATTAATGACGCAAGACTGGAATTAGGCAACTATTTCTATCAGATAAAAAATTTCAGAAAAGCAGCAAACTATTATGAAACTGTGAACCGGCAGGAATTGAAATCTGACATCCTTGCAGAATATTTTTTCAGATTCGGTTATTCTCTTTATATCAAAGGAGATCAAAGCAGGGCACTTCTTATGTTTTCGGAAATTAAAGATATCGATACGGAATATACTCCACCCGCAGTCTACTACTTTTCGCAGATAGCTTATGAACAGAAGATGTATCAGACAGCTATGGAGGGATTTGTGCGCCTGAAAGAGGATGAAACATTCGGAGGTGTGGTCCCTTTTTATATTGTTCAGATTCTATATCTCCAGAAAGACTATGATGGCATTCTTTCGATGGCTCCCGATCTTCTTCAATCAGCCGGAAAAGCAAGGGCTATTGAACTTTATAGATTCATCGGAGATGCCTATTATAATAAGGAGAATTATAAAGAGGCTTTGCCTTATCTTGAAAAATATTCAACTGGAGCAAAAGCCAGTGCCCGTGAGGATAAATACCAGCTTGGATACTGTTATTATAAAACCGGCGAAATTGATAAAGCAATTAAGATTCTTCTTGAAGTAGGGGCTAAAAGTGACGTTCTCAGTCAGAATATATGGAATATACTTGGTGATTGTTATATGCAGAAAGGAGATAAAGTACGTTCACGGTTAGCTTTTGGTCAGGCATCACAACTTAATTACGATAAAAGAATAAAAGAAGAGTCACTTTATAACTATGCAAAACTGACATACGAAACGGCGTATTCTCCGTTTGGTGAGGCAATTGCAGCGTTTCAGGAATATATCGACCTCTACCCCGGTTCACCAAGGATCCAGGAGGTATACGATTACCTTGTAAGTACATTCATGCAGATTAAAAACTACAAAGCTGCCATGTCTGCACTTGATAAGATTGGGAATAAAGATAGCAGGCTGGAAGAGGCCTATCAAAAGGTAGCATTTTTCAGAGGATTGGAACTATTTAAAAACATTCAGATCGAAGCCTCAATTGAAATGTTTGATAAATCGCTTAAGTATGAAAAGTATGACAGGCAGATCAGGGCAAGAGCTATCTACTGGCGGGGTGAAGCAAATTACAGGCTTGGTCATTACAGTGAGGCAAAAGATGATTATGAGTTGTTCATGGGAATACCCGGTTCTACCCTTTTAAGTGAATATAGCCTTATCAGGTATAATCTTGGCTATGCATTCTTTAACCTGAAAGATTACACGAATGCATTAAATCATTATAAAACTTTCGAAGCAGGGGTAACAAATGTGAGACCCGAAGTTCTTTCTGATACTAAGAACAGAATTGCTGATTGTTACTATGTTGCCACCAACTATCCTTCTGCAATTGCCTATTATGATAAAGTTATTGAATACGGGTTGCAGGATGCTGATTATGCTTTGTTTCAGAAGGGATTCTGCCTCGGACTTATCAATGAAGGGAGAGGCAAAATTGAAGTGCTTACCTCTCTTACTCAGAAATATCCTTCTTCTCCGTTTGTTCCTAATGCCATATTCGAAAGAGGCAGGGCTTACCTGGTTCTTGAAGATTTCAAAAGCGGAGAATCAGATTTTAATACAATCATCTCAAATTATCCGGCCAGTCCGTTTGTTCCCCGGTCTATTGTTCAACTTGGACTTCTTTATTATAATCTGGGTGAAAATGAAAAGGCTATTTCCCAGTATAAAAAAGTGATCGAGAATTACAAATCAACCCCGGAAGCAAGAGATGCAATGACCGGACTGAGAAATACTTATGTTGATATTAATGATGTTGAATCTTATTTTAGTTATGTAAAGACTCTCAATGGTTACGGGGATATTAACCTGGCACAGAAGGATTCGCTTCTGTATACATCAGGCGAAAATCTTTTTATGACCGGTAAATATGATAAAGCAACAGATGTTTTGAAGAACTACCTTAATGAATTTCCCAATGGCAGCTTCAGACAAAATGCACAATATTACCTGGCAGAATGCCTGGTATCTGCAGGTAATACAGACGAAGCCCTGAAACTGTACGAAGAAGTCTCAACCGAACCCAATAGTCAATTCCTTGAACAATCGCTGATCGCTTCTTCTTCAATGCTTTACGACAAAGAAGATTATTTAGGATCCCTTGGTTATTATGAGAAACTTGAGAAAGCTTCATCAACTGATGCAAATAAGCTCATTGCCCTTCGGGGACAACTTAGATCAGCTTATCAGGCTGGTGATGCCCAGAAGACAATTATTGCTGCGGCTAAAATAAACAGTTCTGTAAATATTTCCGAGGAGCTTATTAGGGAAGCTACTTTTATGAGCGCAAAAGCAAATTATAGTCTCAATAATTTTGATGATGCCTTGAGGGATTTCCGAAAAGTGGCAACTGAAGTAACCAGTATAGAAGGAGCAGAGTCAAAATTCAGAGTAGCTGAGCTTCTGTACAAGAAAGATAAACCGGCAGAATCAGAAAAGATAATTTTAGAGTTCATTGATCAGAAATCTCCGCATCAATACTGGATGGCAAGGATGTTTCTTCTTCTTGCAGATATCAGTATAAAGAAGGGAGATTCATTGCAGGCCCGAGCAACACTTCAGAGCCTGAAGGATTATTATTCAGTTGATAACGACGGGATACTAGATGAGGCTAAAGCTAAATTAAACTCGTTGGACGAGACCAAACCTGATACCATTGGAGACGACAAATTACCAAAAAGCGAACAATAAAAATTACCAAGTGATTAAGAAATTAATTTGACATGATAAAAAGAAACATTATAGTACCAGTCTTCTTATTATTTTCTTTATTGCCTTTGACTGCACAGGTTAAGAAACAGGAGACAGGGCTTAAGAGAGAGGTTACTTTGTATAATCCATACAAACCATCTTTGCCGGAGTCTAAAAAGAAAAGCTTTTTGCCCGACATGAATGATACTTCGAAAGTAAGACCTGACTTTCATTATGAAATAAATACAACACCTTTTCTTCCTGAGTATACAATCAGTCCGATAAAGGCAGCTTCTTTATTACCGGATCCTTTACCTAAGCTTTACAAAAGCTATGTAAATATCGGCCTTGGCAATTACATTACACCGCTCGCTGAAGTAAGCATTACAAATGAGCGATCGAAGAAAAGTTCAATTGGATTTTACGGCAGGCATTTTTCAACAAACGGGAAGGTTGAACTCGATAATGGCAAGAAGGTTTTTGCCGGATATATGGACAACGATGTTTCCCTTTTTGGAAGGAAATTCTTTCGAAAAAGCCTGTTTAAAAGCTCATTTGATTTCAGTCAGAAGATCAGATATGCTTATGGCTATAGTCCATTTAGTCCAATGTTAATAGACTTATCCCCTCCTAAACGTGATCTGAGGATGCGCTATAATAATTTAGGTGCAAAAGCTTCTTTATCCTCTTTAACATTAGACTCAACCAGCTTCTCTTATGATTTCGATGTTTATTATAACTTCTTTTATAATACAAAAAACATTTTCCAGCATAGTGCCGGGATTACCGGAATGATGGCAAAATCATATGAGGGATTTTATGTCGGATCCGGCATCAGCTATGACTATTACCGGCTTTCTGATTTTCTCTATTCGGATCCAAAATACATATTCTCAATAAGTCCATTTATAAAAAAGAGTGCTGAACAGTGGAGCTTTAAACTTGGCATACAGGCACTGCTTGATAAAAATGAGACAGTAACTGCGAAGCTTCATGTATATCCTGATATCAACTTCAGCTTTAATGTGGTACCCAAATACATAAGGTTTTTTGCCGGATTATCAGGAAAACTCGAGAAGAATGAACCCACGAAAATAATTTCAGAAAATCCGTTTTTACTCGGCAACGGCAGCCTGTTCAAACTGCCAAACACAAATCATAAGCTGATTGTTTTTACCGGTTTGAAAGGTAATACAGGAATAGGAGGGAACTACATGGTATCTGCTTCATATTCTCTGATTGATAAAATGCTCTTTTATTCAAGCATCGTCTTTCCTGACAGTATTTTTACACCTGACAGAGGAAGTTATTTCTCCGCTCTTACTGATGATGTTGAACTTTTTAATATTCATGGTGAAATGAGCGGGGCTATTAATGAGAAACTCTCGTTCAATGGTATGGTAAATCTAAATAAATATACCCTTTCCAATTATGATTATGCCTGGAATAAGCCGGGATGGGATGGGAAACTGGGTTTAAAATATAACCTGAGAGATAAAATTATTGCAGGCATGGATATATCGGTTCAGGGTATGCGCCGACTGATTATAAATGGAGAAAACATTTCAGCAACAGTTCTTCCACTGAATAATCCTGCTGAAATAATTAAAATGCCTGCTTATTTCAATCTGAATCTCAGTGCTGAATATCGTTACTCCAAGATACTCTCAATCTGGACAAAACTTAATAATATCTCCTATAATAGATACTATGAATGGGCCTATTACCCCTCACAGAATTTCCTGTTCATGCTTGGGTTCACTTATAGTTTGTAACCCACCTGCCAGACTTTTTTAGTGTTAATTTCTAAATGAAAAATGTGTATTATTTTTAACATTATTTTAAGGAAAAACGATTTAAAATCCGTATATTTGCCGATATAATTAATAATCATAATATCAATAATTTATAATAGGAAAAGTGAGGTTGATTCTGAAGGCTGGAAACGGTGAAAAAGATATCGTGATTTCATTGCCAATTAAAACAAGTTTAATGTCATTATAATGGAGTCAGATCAGGTAAGTCTCCCTGTTTTTTATTGGTATGGTCAGATAAAATTGATAATAAAATATTACAGACTAAATAATAGATGAATAATGAGCGAGAAAGATAAAAAATTGCAGGACAGTAAAGATTATTCAGCAGATAATATTCAGGTTCTTGAAGGTCTTGAAGCTGTAAGGAAAAGACCTGCAATGTATATAGGTGACATCGGAGTAAAAGGTTTGCATCATCTTGTGTATGAGGTTATTGACAACTCTATTGATGAGGCGATTACAGGATATTGTACTAAAATCGAAGTTGTTATCCTTGAAGATGGCTCCGTCACTGTGACAGACGACGGCAGGGGTATTCCTACCGGAATAATGGAAAAAGAAAAGAAATCTGCTCTTGAAGTTGTTATGACTGTTTTGCACGCCGGGGGTAAGTTTGATAAAGATTCTTACAAAGTATCAGGAGGTCTTCATGGTGTTGGGGTTTCCTGCGTGAATGCTCTCTCAGCCCATCTCTCAGCTGTTGTTATGAGAGAGGGAAAGATTTTCAGACAGCAATATGAAAAAGGGAAACCGGTTACCGAGGTAGAGATCATTGGTAAATCAGATAAATCTGGTACCTCTGTTACCTTTAAGCCTGATGGCACCATTTTCCAGACCACTGAATTCAACTTTGAGATCCTTTCGGCACGTCTTAGGGAACTGGCATTCCTGAACAAAGGGATACTACTCACTATTAAAGATATGAGAGAGCTCATTGATGACGGAAATGGTGGAATTCCTCGTTATGAAGAATTCCGTTCTGAGCTGGGTTTGAAGGAATTTGTAGAATATCTTGATTCTAACCGGGAAAGGCTTATTGAAAAAATCATTCATATAACATTCGATAAGACTGAAATACCTGTGGAGATAGCTCTTCAATACAACAACTCCTTCTCCGAGAATGTCCATTCCTATGTGAATAATATTAATACTATAGAAGGGGGTACTCATCTTGCCGGGTTCAGACGAGGTTTAACGCGTACGCTCAAAAAATACGCTGAAGATTCGGGTGCTACCTCAAAGCTTAAATTCGATATTAACGGAGATGATTTCCGTGAGGGACTTACTGCAATAATCTCTGTAAAAGTTGCTGAACCGCAGTTTGAAGGTCAGACTAAAACTAAATTGGGAAACTCTGAAGTAATGGGTGCGGTAGATCAGGCTGTCAGCACAATGCTTACAAACTATCTCGAAGAGAATCCAAAAGATGCAAGAATAATTGTTCAGAAGGTAATCCTTGCTGCCACTGCCCGTCATGCTGCACGTAAAGCCAGGGAGCTTGTCCAGAGGAAAAATGTATTATCAGGTTCCGGACTCCCGGGTAAACTGGCCGATTGTGCCGACAGAGATCCTGCCAATTGCGAGATATATCTTGTGGAAGGTGATTCGGCTGGTGGAACGGCAAAACAAGGCCGTGATCGCGGTTTCCAGGCAATTCTGCCATTAAGAGGCAAGATATTGAATGTTGAAAAGGCTATGCAACACAGAATTTATGAAAGCGAAGAGATAAAAAATATATTTACCGCCCTTGGTGTAAATATCGGAACTGAAGATGATAGCAAAGCGCTTAACATTGCTGGTCTCCGATATCATAAAATCATTATCATGACTGATGCCGATGTTGACGGCTCTCATATTACCACGCTTATCATGACCTTCTTTTTCAGGTATATGCAGGATCTGATCAAAGGTGGAAATATCTATATTGCAACGCCGCCTCTCTACCTGATCAAAAAGGGTAAAGCAGAACGTTACTGCTGGACCGAAGAGGAACGTGCACTGGCAGTTGTGGAAATGGGACAGGGGAAAGAATCTTCAGTTGGTATACAGAGATACAAAGGTCTTGGTGAGATGAATGCTGAGCAGCTCTGGTCAACAACCATGAATCCTGAAACAAGGACTCTCAGACAGGTTACAATTGAAAGTGCTGCTGAAGCTGATCATATATTTTCAATGCTCATGGGCGATGAGGTACCACCACGCAGGGAATTTATCGAAACACATGCAAAGTACGCTAAGATTGATGTCTAGACGCCAAAGACTTTCCTTCTGATTTCTACAGCATTATCAGTACAGACTTCACTGCAACAGAAACATCGGATGCATTTATTATCAGTAAGAACAATATGAGTTTTTTTTGATGAAAGAGGCAGAATGGCCTGAACAGGGCAAATATTTACACATTTCTGACAACCTGTGCAGTTTTCATGTATAAAGACCGGTCGTATTTCAAGCTTTTTCAGGAACTTAATCCTTTTCATTATAAACTTCAGAGAAATATTATTGGTAATTGAAATCGGAATTTTCGTAAATCCTGCCTTTTTAATACTGTTGATATCCGGACCATCATAAATTATTTCATCTTCTGAACTGAGCCAGATTTTCCTGAAAAAAGCGACTCTGGAAGTTGGGATCAGGAGGGGCTCATAACCTGCAATGCGACTGGCTATAATATCAAGTACAAGAGGATTTGTTGAGCCAAATAATAGTCCTACTTCAACCGGAAAACCTCTGCCTGGTCCAGGACCTTCCATTCCCATTATTCCATCCATCAGAAAATAGTCTGGTGTAACAGCTTCATTAAGATCAACGAGAAACTCACCAAATCTGTTCCTGTCCTGGTGCAAGGCATGCTGTTTTGCCTTGTTGAAGCCGGGTACCAGACCAAGAGTGTTTTTTATAGCTCCTGTAAAATATACAAGTTCGTGGTTTTTGAATTTAGGAAGAGATATGATAAGATCAACATGGTTGATAACAGAGGCAATCCTGATCTTCCCTCTCCTTAGTGCTTTCTCAACTGGATGCTCCATGAAATTAATCCATTTGGCACCGGTAGTTTCACAAACTCTGAAGATACCGGATTTCTCACCCCTGAATTTCTGAGTATGCACCGCAGGAGAGTCTCCTACCAGAACAGTGGCACCCTCTGATTGCAGAAACCGGATCATTGCTTCAACAACCACGGGATGAGTGCTAATGCATTTTGCAGGGTCATCATCTGTAAGAATATTGGGTTTAACCAGTACTCTTTTGCCATTAACATCAGGACCATCAGTATTTTTATATATATCGGAAATCAGATCAAAGACTTCATGAAGATCATATTCTTTACACTTTCGTATAGAAATTTTATTATTCATATAGTTTAATGAAATAAAAGGTACAAATATAGACCAATTTCTGAAAGTGAGAATTGTCAATTTATCTCAGATAGTCACTTGGAGTTGATTATCTTAATAA
>Ga0209125_1002647_pt1 | contig 13431 bp, 9 predicted proteins | sample BarGraIncub1131A_FD_184503 | JGI IMG/M metagenome (GOLD analysis project Ga0209125, IMG submission 184503) | Arctic peat soil microbial communities from Barrow, Alaska - Barrow Graham LP Incubations 11-31A (SPAdes) (version 2) | ecosystem: Environmental > Terrestrial > Soil > Wetlands > Peat... | reverse complement strand
CCTCGGTTTCAGTAAAATTTGATCAGCTTGGTTTAACAGGAACTCATTCTGTAAAAGATCTCTGGAGTGGTGAAAAACTCGGGCAGTTTACAGACGGGTTTACACGGACCATAAATCGTCACGGAGGCGGTCTCTACAGAATTCATTGAAAAAAGATATGTAGCGAAAACCGATATGAAAACATTTATAATGCAGATATTAAATTTAAAAAAAGAATTCACTACAACGGCAATAATAGGTTTGTGGATACTGATGCTTTCTTCCTGTTCGAAAAAACATGATTTGCCACCGATAATTGAAGATCCGACAATTGATGATTCGTCAATTATAGATCCGGTTGATCCTCCCATAGCTTCTACCATAGGACTGTTCATGGACGGATGGCAACCCAAAGCTTATCAGGCACCTCCATATGTAGAAGGAAAGATTGCATCCGATGCATCAGCTATTGTAACTGTGGATATTGCAAACGTAATTACGAAAATACCCCTGACCATTTTTGGACACAATGCAAATAACTGGATGTCTAGGATGTACAACGAATCGGTATTTATCAAACATCTGACAAATCTGAATCCACATGTAGTTCGTTTTCCGGCAGGTAGCGGAAGCGATGCATTTTTTTGGAATTGTGATAAAAACCTGCCTCCCGCTGATGCACCGATACGACTGCGAAAAGCTGATGGTACATACCAGGCTAGTAACTTGTATACTTACGGCAAATCGGATGATAACTGGAAAGCTACTGTTGATGATTATTATTCAGTTTTGATTCAGAGTAACAGCGTGGGGCTCATAACGATCAATTATGGTTATGCAAGATATGGAACAGGCCCTGATCCGGTTGCTGCAGCAGCACATATGGCAGCTGATTGGGTGCGTTACGACAATGGGCGGACGAAATATTGGGAAATAGGTAACGAAAATTATGGCGACTGGGAGTGGGGCTACCGTATAGATGTTGATGCCAATAAAGACGGGCAGCCTGAGTACCTGACCGGTAACCTGTATGCCAGGCATTTTAAAGTCTTTGCAGATTCTATGAAAAAGGCGGCTGTCAAAACCGGAAAAACCATCTATATTGGTGCTGTGATGCAGGAATCACCTACGCAGTCGTGGCAGACTATCACCACCAGGACCTGGAACTCAACTATGATTCCGGAAGCGAATAATGTTCCTGATTTTTATATTGGGCATAATTATATTACACCATATGACGAAAATTCAAATGCAAATACGGTACTAAATTCAGCATTGTCAGTTCCTGGTCAGATGATCTCTTTTATGAAAAGTGAATTTTTACTAAACAGCGGAACTGTAAAACCAATAATTTTATCAGAATGGAATATGTGGGCCAGGGATTCGAAGCAGCAGGTTTCGAACACAAGTGGAACATTTGCAGTAATTGTTCAGGCCGAAGCATTGAAAAATAAATTTGGACTTACCGCCCGTTGGGATTTGTACAATGGATGGGGCAATGGCAATGATCATGGTCTTTTCAGTGCAGGTGATGAACCTGGAGTCGCACGCTGGAGCCCCCGTCCATCATTCTACTATATGTACTTTTTCCAGAAATGTATTGGTGACCGGTTAGTTGATGCAACAGTGAGCGGAGACAATTATGTAAAAGCATATGCTTCGTCATACACTTCAGGACAGGCAAGCGTAGCTCTGATAAACACATCCTCAACGGCTCAGAATGTTCAGGTAAAGTTTAAGAATTTCAGGATGGGAAGCCGGTTCTATTGGTATTCAATGGAAGGTAGCAACGACAATGGTGAGTTCTCAAGAAAAGTGTTTGTCAATGGATCGGGACCAACTGCCATTGCCGGCGGACCTGCTGATTATGAAACCTTAAAGGCGAGGTCAGCACTGACTTCTGCCGGGATCAAGCTTACGGTTCCAGCCTGGAGTGCAGTGTTTTTACTGGTTGATTCAAAACAGAACTAAATATGACCACACACTTTTTCACACGACTGGATTGAATAGATTTAATTTTTTAATATTATATTAATAAAAAATTTTGTATCAATGAAAACATTAATACTTATTGTGATTTGTCTTGTATGCTCAATTGCTGTAAATGCCCAGATTCCTTCTCTTAAGAAAAACCAATATGGGGCAACCCAATTGATAGTTCACGGAAAGCCCTTCTTAATGTTGGCAGGCGAAGTAAATAATTCTTCGGGTTCCAATATTCCGCACATGGAAAAAATTATGAAAGATTTGCACGATGCCAATATGAATTCTCTGATGGTTTCCGTTTCATGGGAAATTATTGAACAGACAGAAGGCGTTTTTGATTTTACCTCCGTAGATGAACTCTTAAGGGTAGCACGCGAAAATGATATTAAATTGGGAATCCTGTGGTTTGGTTCCTGGAAAAATGGTCTTTCTCCATATGCACCGGCCTGGGTAATAGGTGATACCAAACGGTTCATCAGAGTAAAGAACGAGAAGGGTGAAAACACACGTACACTAACACCGCTTTGCACTGCAACACTCGATGCTGATTCCAAAGCGTTCAATGCCCTTATGAAGCATATTGCTGAAGTTGATGGCAAAGAGAACACAATCCTTGTTATGCAGATTGAAAATGAAGTAGGAATACTTGGCCAGACAAGGGATTTCAGTACCGACGCTAACAAAGCGTTTGAATCTCAGGTTCCGGCAGATCTTATTCAATACATTGTAAAAAACAAGAAAACCCTGGAAATTGAACTGAGAACCGCATGGGAAAGCAACGGCTCAAAGACAAAGGGTTCCTGGACTGAAGTATTCGGGAAAAACGAGGGAACCGATTTGTTCTTCATGGCATGGAATTATTCCCGCTATTTAAATGCAGTTGCTGAATCAGGAAAGAAAGTATACAACATTCCAATGTATGCTAATTGCTGGATGCCTAATCCCCGGCCCGATCCCGGAAAACCTGGAAACTATCCGAGCGGAGGCCCGATTTTGACAGTATTGGATATCTGGAAGGCCGGCGCACCCTCAATTGATATATTAGCTCCCGACCTTTATGGAGGAGATTTCAAGGATGAAGTGAATTTTTTCCACAGGTTTGACAATCCCTTGTTCATTCCTGAAACAAGAACAACCAATGGTACAGGAACATATGTCTTTGCAGAGCACGATGCCATCTGTTTTTCTCCCTTTGGAATTGATAACCAGGGAGATGTTATGTCTAAGGAATATGCGATGTTAGCAATACTGACACCCACAATTGCCCAATATCAGGGAAGTGGCAAAATGTTTGGATTTTATAAAAGTCCGGGCGATACAGTTGGCCGTGATATTAAATTAAACAACGATGTAACAGTGTCAATAAAGTATCAAAAACCATTCTTCCGTCGGCCTCCGGTTGAAGAACCGGTTAATTCTTTCGAAGGACCGCGAGAACCTGGCAGTTATGGCATTTTTATACAAACCGGTCAGAATGAGTTTATCATAGCCGGTATGAACATCACTGTCAATACTATCTCCACAAACACTAAAAAAGAAGTCTGGTTAAAAGATGCGTGGGAAGGAATCTTTGAAAATGGTATTTGGAAACCCATTGTACTTCATAATGGTGATGAGGCAGGATTTTTACGCAGTGGCGATCCCTTTTATAGAATTGGAAAATACCATGCCTCTCCGTCAGAGCCAGCCATATTTCATTTCAAAGCAGTTACTTACGACCGCTGAATGGGAAACGTAACCCTTTGAAAACATTATTCTATTCTTTACATTTGTTAAACCAGTAGAACTATTGTTCATTAAGGCAATTATAATTATTTCGAAGTATTAATACCTGAGATTCAAAAATTTTACCATGAAACTTACTGCTGCCGTATCAAAACTAATTATGTCTCTGCTGACATTTGTTATTCTGACTGCTTCAACTCAGGCAAAAGTCGTATCATTTACAAAGGATACTGACGGGATCACATGCACCCTCGATAAAGGTCTGATGAAAGTTAAAATTTGCCTGGATAATATAGTTGAGGTAAAATATACTTCACTGCCAATATTTCTTGACAAACCTTCGCTGGTAGTTACCAATGAGTGGAAAATAACACCGGTCTTTTCAGTCATTGAAAATGCTGATGAAATTACTATTACGACTGTTATCTTAAAAATAGTTATAAACAGGCACAACAATTCAATCAGATACACAAATTTGAACGGTACCCTGATTCTGAGTGAAGACGAATTGCAGGGCAAAACAATGAATAGCGCCACTATTGCGGGAATTCCAACCTATAATTGCATCTCATTGTTTAATTCTCCAGCCGATGAATCACTTTATGGTCTGGGATGCCATCCCGAAGATTCACTCTCGATTAACTATAAGGGCAGGAATCAGGATATGGCAATTAAGTATATGACCGGTGCAATTCCGGTGTTGTTATCAACAAAGGGATATGGTCTTATGTGGGACAACTATTCTGCTTCTAACTTCTATGGAGCAGAGGCTTCGAACACCAAATTCAAATATCAATCGGAAAGTGGCAATATGGTCGATTACTATTTTATTTATGGTCCCGAATTTGATCGTATAATCGCTTCATACCGAAATACTACCGGTGAAGCGCCCATGTTTCCCAAGTGGTCATTCGGACTATTTCAATCGCAGGACAGGTATAAAAGTCAGACAGAAGTTTTGTCAGTTAAGGATAAATACCGCAGCAACAAAATTCCAGTCGATTGCATAGTTCAGGATTGGTTCTACTGGGAACCCAATGTGATTGGATCGCACGTGATGTGGCCGGAAAGGTATCCCGATCCAAAAGCAATGGTCGATGAACTTCATAAAGCTAATATTCATGCTATGATTTCCATATGGCCTGTTTTTTCAAAAGGGACAAATACATTTGACCAGATGGCACATTCCGGTGGAATGACAGATATTCTGTGGGACAATGCAATGACACATATTCTAGATAGTTATTATGATGCACATAGCCCGCAGGCCCGCGAATTATATTGGAAGCAGGCCAATGACAGCCTGATCGGACGCTACGGTTGGGATGCATGGTGGGTTGACCAGTGTGAACCCGATAATGGAGGCAATCTTGATCTGAGAAGAAAAAGCAATTTTGCTTTAGGCAGGGGCATAGATTATATGAATACTTATGCCTTAATGCATACAACAGGATTGTACAAAAACTGGAGACGGGATATAGAGGGTAAAAGAGCCTTTTTCCTTATCCGTCAGGCATTTGCAGGTCAGCAACGGAATTCTGCAACATTATGGTCGTCAGATATTACCTGTACCTGGAATGCATATAGAAACCAGGTACCTCAGGGAATTAATTCCTGTGCGGCGGGTATTCCTTACTGGACTTCGGATATTGGCGGATACCATTTTCACTGGCAGGCTCCCGATTGGTCGGCACCGATAAACCGCGAACTCTTTACCCGCTGGTTCCAGTTTGGAACCTTCAGCCCGATTTTCAGGATTCATGGAAAAGGCGAACGCGCATTATTCTCTGACAACTGGGATGTTGCAACAAAATCAATCCTACTGAATTACGACAATTTACGCTACCGTCTGTTACCTTATATTTATTCTCTTGCCTGGAAAGTAACCACTGAGGGCTATACTATTATGCGCTCGCTTGCTTTCGATTTTCGTGAAGATTCAGGCATTAAATCCATTCCCGATCAATATATGTTTGGTCCGGCATTCCTGGTGAATCCTGTCACCGCTCGTATGTACAGTCTTCCCAACAGCAGGGAAATCAGGAAAACAAGGAAAGTATATCTTCCGAAGTCAGCTAACTGGTACGATTTCTGGACAGGCAAACTTATTCAGGGCGGACAGACTATCGATGCTGCAGCTCCGATCGAAACTATTCCTCTTTATGTAAAGGCAGGTTCCATTATACCAATGGGCCCATACCTTCAATATGCTACTGAAAAAGATGCAGACCCGATCGAGCTACGTGTTTACACTGGCGCCAATGCCGGATTCGTTCTTTACGAGGATGAAAACGATACATATCATTACGAATTGGGTAAATACTCAACTATTGCATTGACCTGGAACGAATCAGAAAAAACCTTTACAATAGGAGCGAGGCGGGGTGATTTTCCAGGAATGCTAAAGGACCGGACCTTTAAAATTGTCTGGGTGAACGGGAAAAACGGGACAGGAATTGAACCGGCCAGACAAGCTGAGATTATTGAATATACAGGTCAGGAAATTAAGGTTAAGAAACAGATTTGACTAAAAACTGAATAATTCATCAAAATTTTCAATATGAAAAATAAAATCATAGTTTTCCTTCTGCTATTTGCTGGATTATTGGTTTCAGCACCTATGATTTCTCAAACTGCCCAACCTGTCATAGTCAATATCGATAAGCCCGGAGCAGCCATTCAACCTACAATGTGGGGTATTTTCTTTGAAGATATAAATTTTGGCGCAGACGGAGGCATTTACGCCGAACTCGTAAAAAACAGATCATTCGAATTTTATAAACCCCGCTCCGGTTGGAAAGTGGATGTTGCCAGCAAGGATTCATCCCATTTTGTAATACAGAACCGGAGTGAAATTAGCGTCAGCAATCCCCGGTTTGCCCGTATTACCCTTAATGGGGCGATGGGTAAACTTTCTATTTCAAATTCCGGTTTCAGGGGGATGGGAATAAAACAAAACAACAAGTACAATTTTTCAATTCTGGCATCTGTACCACCTGAAAGCAATATCAGACTAATTATTGAACTTGTAAGTGAGAAAGGAGAAAAAATCGGAGAAACATCAATAACTCCCAGTGGGAAAGAGTGGAAAAAATATGAGTCGGTTTTTGTAGCAACAAAAACAGATTTAAAAGCTTCACTCAGAATTTGGTTCGAGGGAACAGGAATTATAGACATTGACATGGTTTCTCTTTTTCCGGGCGATACATGGAAAGGACGTCCAAACGGACTTCGTGCTGATCTGGTTCAGCTACTGGCAGATATGAAACCCGGTTTTATAAGATTCCCGGGCGGGTGTATTGTTGAGGGATACGATCTGAAAGGCCGTTACCAATGGAAGAAAACTATAGGTAATGTCGAAGACAGACAATTGATTGTAAACAGATGGAATACTGAATTTGCCAATCGGTTGACTCCTGATTATTACCAGTCGTTTGGCCTTGGATTTTTTGAATATTTTCAACTTGCAGAAGACATAGGAGCCGAACCGCTTCCTATTTTAAACTGTGGTATGGCCTGCCAGTTTAATAGCGCAGAGGTTGCAGAACTTGACCAAATGGATCCATACATACAGGATGCGTTGGATCTGATAGAGTTTGCCAATGGTACAGCCGAAACGAACTGGGGTAAAATAAGAGCACAGATGGGACATCCTGCCCCTTTTAACATGAAAATGCTGGGCATTGGCAATGAACAATGGGGGCCCCAATATTTTGAAAGATACGGTCTTTTTGAAAAAGCTATAAAAGCAAAATATCCTGATATCAAACTTGTCTCAGGTACTGGTCCGGGGCCTGATGATGAGCTTTTTAAATATGCACAGGGGGAGTTAAAAAAACTAAATCCATTTGTGGTGGATGAACATTATTACCGGCCTCCTTTATGGTTTCGTGAGAACGCGATCCGGTATGATAATTATGACCGTAAAGGTTATAAGGTTTTTGCCGGCGAATATGCTGCACAAAGCAAATCCACTACAAGTCCCAATAATAAAAACAACTGGGAATGCGCACTGTCCGAAGCGGCTTTTATGACCGGACTTGAGCGCAATGCCGATGTGGTTTACATGTGTTCTTATGCGCCATTGTTTGCCCACGTTGATGCCTGGCAATGGACACCCGATCTGATCTGGTTCAATAACCTGACTTCCTTTGGAACAACAAATTATTATGTTCAAAAATTATATTCAACCAATAAAGGCACCAATGTTCTGAACATGCTGCAGGATAATAAACCACTCACCGGACAACATGGATTATATGCAACAGCCGCTCTTGATAAAAAGTCTGATGAAATAATTCTGAAGCTGGTTAACATCTCCGATAAAATACAAAATAATAGCATTATTCTTCAGACATCCAAAAAAGTACTGCCTAAAGTGAGCCTGACGACATTGAAAAATGAAAGCCTTGATGGAATGAACACTATTGAAAATCCTGCAGCCATTAAACCTGTAAGCCAGGAAATTACACTCAGAGGCAAAAAAATCGAATTGTCTGTTGCTCCCTATTCATTCACGGTTATTCGAATAAAAATACAATAATAGAAGTACATTTCGTAAAACTTTCAGTTATGAGTAAAATTCTGATTTCAATGTGTATACTGTTGGTGTGCTTTTCCCTGCAAGGGATGTCTCAGTCAAGGACAATAGCCGCTTCGCCAACTTGTGTGTTCAATGTTCGTACTTACGGTGCAAAAGGCGATGGCATAACCCTTGATTCTCCTTCGGTAAATAAGGCTATTGAGGCTGCTTTCAATGCTGGTGGCGGAACCGTATATTTCCCTTCGGGTACTTATTTATCCGGATCTATCAGGTTGAAGAGTAATATAGCATTGTATATCGATCAGGGAGCAATCATCGAGGCAATTCAGGATACTACTGCTTACGATAAAGCAGAGCCCAATGAATGGGGTGACAAATACCAATATCAGGATTTTGGGCACAGCCATTGGCACAATAGCCTGATCTGGGGCGAGGATCTGGAAAACATATCGATTATGGGCCCCGGTTTGATTTATGGAAAGGGGCTGACCCGTTTTCTCCGTCAGGATAATCTTCCTAACTCTTTGGGTAATAAGGCTATTTCGTTGAAGAATTGCCATAATGTTATTTTAAGGGACTTCTCAATTTTGCACGGAGGACATTTCGCTATACTGGTAACAGGTGTTGATAATCTCACCATTGATAATCTCAAGATAGACACAAACCGCGACGGGATGGATATCGATTGCTGCCGCAATGTCAGAGTGTCAAATTGCTATGTGAATTCTCCATGGGACGATGCCATTTGTCTGAAGAGTTCGTTCGGGCTGGGATATGCTCGTTCAACGGAAGATGTAAATATAACCAATTGCTGGGTTTCCGGCGGATTCGAGGAAGGAACAATGCTCAAGGACACCTATAAAGCCATAGGCCAGGGCTACAGAGCCAATTTTACTGGTCGTATAAAATTTGGCACCGAATCAAATTGCGGCGGTTTCAAGAATGTGACCATTGCAAACTGTACCTTCGAAAGCTGTCAGGGATTGGCTTTAGAGTCCGTTGATGGAGCTCTGCTTGAAGATATTACTATCACCAATATCACAATGCGAAACATCATCAGCGCTCCCATTTTTCTTCGGCTGGGAAGCCGTATGCGCGGACCCGAAGGGGTGCCGGTGGGTAAGCTCCGCAGAGTAATTATCAGCAATATCGTGGCCTACGATACAAGGCCGGGATATTGTTCCATCATCAGCGGAATACCTGGTTTTGATATTGAAGATGTACAACTAAGTAATATTCAGATTTACTGCACAGGAGGGGGAACAAAAGAAATGGCAGCAATTGAGCCTCCGGAACGTGAAAATGCCTACCCCGAACCTGGAATGTTCGGTTCCACACCTGCATATGGATTTTATGTGCGACATGTCGACGGGATTGAATTTAGTAATATTCAGGTGAGTTACGACGGTGAAGAGGCCCGTCCGGCCTTTTCCCTCAACGATGTAAAGAATGTCGATTTTCAGCATGTTAAGGCAAAGCGTGCAGAGGGAGTTCCGGAGTTTGTTCTCCAAAATGTGTCGAATTTCCGGACACATTTCACTTCAACGGTACCTGATACTGTAGTGTTGAAAACGAACAAAATAATCTTATGAGAAATTCAAATAGCCAGTTGAATGGTTTTTGTCTGGCAGGTACTCTGTTCCTGATGTTTGGAACATGCTATTCAGGTAATGCCCAGGTAGCTCCTTCATCTTCTTCCTGAAAGGACTTACCGACTCGGCAGTTGTTTTGAGTTTTTATCTGTTCCGGTAGCCTCCCTGCGAATTTATTAGCTGATATGATCATCAGCAATTTTTGAAATAATTAGAATTGAAAATATTACATAAAAAGCTTTCCGGGTTGGAAACTATTATTATATTTACACTTTACAGTTATCGCGAAAGTTATCGTGTAAGTAAAGATGATTCTTTATTGTTGACCATCTATTTGTAATGAAATCTTAAAGATATAACTTACTTATAAGGTTAATAAAACGGGAGCATGTCAGGTGTACAAAATCCTATAAACAGAATCGAATCTCTGTCTTATTAGATTTATCATAAGAAGATCTTTTAGCATTTAATACCTTGTAAAATGAATTGACAAAAGTACTGCGTACTTGCTAATCATTAGGGTACAGGTTTTTATCTTAAAAAGTAATTTTGGCATTGATACTGCGGGTCAACTTCTATGAAAGATATGATCATATACAGTGATGAAGAACTGATGCAGGAAATTAAAGCAGACAATATGTTTGCTTTTGATATCTTATACAAAAAGTATTGTAAAAGGATATTTAAATTTGCATTTTCTATTCTTAAATCACCTGAAGAGTCAGAAAACCTTGTTCAGGATGTTTTTCTTAATCTATGGGAAAATCGGCTTAATGTTGAAAAAAACTCATCCATTAAATCTTATGTATTCACTATAACTTATAATTCAGCTGTTTCCATCATCCGCAAGAAAGTCAGGGAATCAGAGTTTGTTGAATATTTGAAGTCTCTTCAGGAAGTAGGAGAGGAATCTGTCGATGTAGCGCTTGAGTATAAGGAACTTACAGACAAACTTGAAAGAATTTTAAATGAACTGCCTCAGCGTCAGAAAGAAGTGTACCTGATGCACAGAGTTGAAGGTCTGAAATATATTCAAATAGCAGAAATTTTAAAAATATCTGTAAATACTATTGAAAACCATATGTCACGGGCTCTTAAAACTATCCGTCAAAAACTGGGCAATTATTCCCTGATTGCAATACTCTTCTGGTATCTTTTTGTATAGTATTGATATTCAAAGTAAAAGAACTAATTTATAAAAATTTATTTTTCCAGGTAGTGGTAATTGAGGATTACTACGTCTTACTATTGAAAAGCCCGGATAATCAGTTGACGTCAGTATTGTTTTTACACGGAAACAGGTTGGGTTTTTGGAATAGGATTTGGTTAGTTGTCAGTTTAGCTAGGGTAATGAAGCACTTCCGGTAATGGACCGGAAGTGCTTTTTGCCTAAAATTTTTTTAAGAAATGGATAAAAAATTATTGGAAAAGTATTGTAATAATACTTGCACTGCGGAAGAACTGAATACGGTAATAGAATGGTTTAGGGGATCTAACGGTATTTCTGAAAGCAAAACTCTTTTATTGAGTATATGGGAAGACTTGTCAGATGAGGAGAGTAATCCACAAACAGATTTTGATTTTATTCTGGACAAAATACACCACCAAGTAAATCTGGACAATTCGAAAAAGCTGCTCGAGGAAGCTGATCAGAATTTAATAAGGTATAAAAGAAGAAAGCATTTTTTAAATATTCTTACAAAAGCTGCCGCAATACTATTGTTTCCGGTTTTAACATATAGTTTGTACATGTCTTTTAAATACCAGTCAACCCTGCACAACCAGGTTTTTGTAAAACAGGCATATAACGAGGTCTTTTCTTCAGTTGATGCAATTACAAAAGTTGTTTTGCCTGACAGTTCAAGGGTCTGGCTGAACCATAGCAGTTCATTAAAATATCCGGCAATCTTTGATGGAGATTTCCGGACAGTTGAGCTTACCGGGGAAGGATATTTTGAAGTAGCTCATAATCCAAAGATCCCTTTTATCGTAAATGCGGGAAAAATTCAGATTAAAGCTGTCGGAACTACATTTAATATTATGTCTTACCCGGAGGAAGACAGAATTGAAACTTCACTTATAGAAGGGTGCGTTGAGTTGCAACAAACACAACCCAATGGAAAGCTTATTACCCTTTCAAGAATGAAACCGACAGAACTGGCTGTTTTTCATATAAGTAATAATGAACTTAATACCATGACTATCAATGACGACCGGTATTTTTCATGGAAAGACGGGAAACTTGTATTTAATAAGGAACCAATCGGGGATGTTGTCAAAAAATTAAACAGATGGTTTAATGTTGATATCCATATAAAAGATCCGGAATTACTTGATCTTACCTATACTGCTACTTTTGTTCATGAAACACTTCCTCAGGTGATGGAGCTTATGGCCCTCGTATCACCGGTGAAATTCTCAATTTCAGACAGACAAGAAACAAGTTCCGGAACCTTCACAAAAAGAAAAATCATCCTCAGTTACAAGAACAACTAAAATAGAAGTTTAACCCTAACCATTAAAAAGAAATGCTTATGAAACACAGCTAACCATGAAAAAAGCGGGACAGTGCTACTACACGATCCCGCCAGACTAAGAACTCGATTTCTGTAAAAAAACTTAAGTAAACTTAATCCATTCAAATCTATGAAAAAATTTCGAGATTATTGTGAAAGGAATCTTTGTGGATTCTTTTCTAAAAAAACGATCAGAGTCATGAAACTAACCCTATTCTTATCTTTGATTACATTTTTTCAGCTCTTTGCAACTGATACGTACTCACAACTGACAAAACTTACTCTTAAGCTTGAAGATGTTAAAATCTCAGAAGTGCTTAAAGATATTGAAAATCAGAGTGAGTTTTTTTTCCTGTACAGCCCTAAACTAATCAATGTCGAAAAAAAAGTCAACATTGATGCGGAGAATGAAACTATCAAAGATATTTTAAGTAATATTTTTGATGAGAAAATAAAATTTGCTGTTTTTGACCGTCAGGTTATTCTCATGCCAGTAGAATTATCCGGAGTACTTTCAGTATTGCAACAACAAAGAATCGACGGAAAAGTAACTGATAAATCCGGTGCTCCGCTTGCTGGTGTAAACGTTGTTGTTACCGGGACTACTCAGGGAACAATGACTGATATTGCCGGTAAATACAGTATTGATGTTCCTCAGGGATCAGAAAGCCTGACATTCTCATTTATCGGGATGGAAGCCCAGGAAATCATTATCGGGACATTAACCCAAATCAATGTAACTATGGTTGAGTCGGCAATCGGACTGGAAGAAGTAGTGGTGGTTGGTTATGGTACTCAAAAGAAAGTAGATCTTACCGGCTCTGTTGCTTCTGTTGGTTCAGTCGATATAGTAAAACGTCCTGCCCATAGTGTTGGTAATTTATTGCAAGGTAAAGTAACAGGGTTACAGATTATTCAAAGTTCAGGTGAACCTGGTAACGATAATCCGCTGATAAGAATTCGCGGGCTAGGTACTTTCTCAGGAGCTGGTAGTGATCCTTTGGTCCTGATTGATGGGATACAGGGTGATTTGAATAAACTTAATCCTGAAAATATTGAATCAGTTTCAGTATTGAAAGATGCTGCATCC
>Ga0209125_1002643_pt1 | contig 13439 bp, 8 predicted proteins | sample BarGraIncub1131A_FD_184503 | JGI IMG/M metagenome (GOLD analysis project Ga0209125, IMG submission 184503) | Arctic peat soil microbial communities from Barrow, Alaska - Barrow Graham LP Incubations 11-31A (SPAdes) (version 2) | ecosystem: Environmental > Terrestrial > Soil > Wetlands > Peat... | reverse complement strand
CAAGCATGCTTCCGATACGGATAAGCCCAAAAATACCACAATTCATAAAACCGTTATATTTGTCATTCATGTTGCGAACAATAGTTATAACAGATCGATAATTCCAAGAAGGCTATGATATAACTCGTGTGGATGTTTATGGAGATGCCCCTCAATTATAAAGGCTTCTTATTAATATGCCATTGCACCAATATCTCATAAACATTTGAATATATGTGAATAACTAAATTATCATACACAATATGTTATATCATAGCCTCCAGGAAAAATCATTTCACGGCGTACAATTTCCTTTCTTTATGGATAATAAAAAAAGTAATTTCGCTCATATGACTGGCAAGCCCATTATTATGGCTATGCAAAACTCTTATTTTTACATATCTTATATATTTTTAATTAGGTACAAAACTTATTATATATACGATAACAGCACACTGATCTTAATAGCCATAGGCGCTTATTTCACCCAGTGTCATATAATAATTATTACCTGCTAACCCCACAAACTTAAAATACCTTCCTATAGGTGAAGTGGGCGTTGGATAGACATGTTCGCCATTAATTAAATTATTAAAATCAAATGAACCTAAGTCAGTCCAGGTTATGTTATCCATGCTAATTAGAAATTGAATTCTCATAGGTGCCCGTGTGTCACCACTAGCCGGATCAACGGTCGTTCGCCATACTCCAAATTTGGTTATAGTTCTTACTGCTCCCATATCGATGATTGCCCAATGGGGATAAGGTGACCCATTTGTATGCCAACGAGTAGCCTCAGGAATACCATCTATAATAAAAGTTGCCGCATTATTTGTGTTTAACTGATCAGAATAACCGGCGATTTTCCAGTCCTTTTTGTCAAAACTGAAGTCACCACTCTCAGAATAGCCGGTAAAAAATTCATCAATGCTTAAAGAATCAGGCTTAAACATTGTTCTGTACTGGTAGCTGGAACCTGGTTTAAGATCTGATATTGTGGATGTTGACTCGCTGATTGGAAAGAATTGGTTTTTAGAGTTTCCTAAAGTATCTGTATATTTAACTTCTGTTTCAAAAGCTCCGTTTGATATATCAGCTCCTCCCCAATTAATGGTTATCTTGCCTTTAGCGTCTAACACCGATGAATTCACGGGACGGCTTAGCAGGCTAGACTGGTATTGATTGCCGTAAGCAGTGCTCGATAACTCTACCGGTATGGAAGAGTGCCCTTTTGCATCATACGTTTTTATTACGAAGGAATAAGATTTTTCAGCTAAATTATCAAAGATATAACTTATTGTATCACCGACGGGTGGAATATTAATCTCCACAGAATCGGCATAATTATTCCAGAAGATCCTGGCTTTGGTTGCATTTGGATCACTCCCCCGAAGCCAGATAATCTTAACTCTATTTTTACCGTCATAAGCAATAGGGGAGGTCGCTTTTCCAACATAGGTTATCCCTCCCGGAACAATAAATTTTCCATAAGTACTATCCATCTTCTTACAGGCTGTAAAGGTCAAAGAAGTTATGACCAATACCATTAAACAACGCCATATCATTTTCATTTTATAGTTTTTTATCATTTTAAATTTATCTTTTTCAGTATAGATCTTTTATGGTATTATTTGTCCCCAAAATCTGAGTTCACAAATAAATATCTGGCCAGAAGTACCATAGGTTTTCAGAGTTTTAAAACGGATATAGCGCACCGGAGGGGGGGAAACCGTAAAATTAAAGTCTTCTCCGCTAGCAGCAGCATAATTGACGTCTTCGGCAGTAACCTGACCCATGGGCAGTCCAGATGGTTTAAATGAATTGAATTTTTCAAACAACTCCCAGTGAGTCCATCCACCATCTGCATCAGGGTCATTAGAACCCCATATTTCAAAAGATTCTACCGCGGCTCCCCCGTATACATGCGGCTGAGAATTCATTTGATACTCCTTCAATCGGCTGAGTGAGACTTTTTTACCAAAATCAATCGTAAACCAAGTGGGAGAAGGAGAAGAACCTAATGATGCAAAACTGTTCAAGTAACTGTTATTCCAAACACCATCCCATAAATTTTCGAGAGCATAAACGCTGGGTTCACCAGACACCCATGAGTCCGTGGGCAAGTGTACTGCTCTAAAACTATCACTATTTATCAATTGTTCATAGTACGGAGTCAGAAATTTTATCAAGGTATCAGATTTATTGTTCCAACGGTCACGTATATATACACCAAACTTCATTTGTATAGAATCATATCCTCTGGCAGAGAAATTTCCCACCTTTGCACCTGTATAAAACGTAGTTACCGGAGCCCATGTGTTTTGCCCGCTGGTATCAGCTATCACAACTATTGACAGATTAGCCTGAGAACTATTTTTAAAACCAACATTTACCCCGCCGAACGTAGCTTTAAAATCCAATGTTTCAAATACAGAATTTATGGATGGGGTCAATGGTTTTACCGTTATAGAAACTGATTCAGATGCCTTTTCATTTTTTCCTACACTGTATAATTTCACCTCATGGGTTAATGTATCACCATAACCTACTAAAACGAGGGTATCCATATAAATGGATGATTTGGCCTCGCGAAAAACGCCTGGTTGTATTTCATAAACCGCCTTCACATAAGATAGATTAGAATCTTTAGGAATTTTATAGGTAAGTATTGCACCCCCTGGCTTTGCTTCTACTTTCACGTCACTAATTTGTGCAGGCGCCGGGGCATTACGATCGATATGATCGATTCTGTCCGCTTTTTTGCAACTATACCATAAGACGGTCATTAAGAGTGCTGCAAAGAAATATATTTGTTTTTTCATTTTTTTCTTTTATATAAAATTGTTGAATTATCCTTAATTTAATATAAATGCAAACATTTACCAGCCCAAGTTTTGCACTAAATTTCTGTCAACCGTGATATTATTATCGTTAATAGGCCAGAAATAATCTTTCATCCCAAATGTTTGGGTAAAAAGTATCCTGGGTTTATAATAAGCGGTTGCACTTTCCTGACTTAGATCCCATCCTGTAATAGGGGCGTTTAATACTTGGGAAGCTTCTTTCCAACGACGTAGATCCCAAAATCTTTGACCTTCAAAGACAAGCTCAATAAGTCGTTCCTGGTGAATAATATCTCGCATTCCATTTTGGGTTGTATATTTTGTTGGGTTCGTAGAGTAATTGGTCCAGGATGATTCTACCGATTGCAGGCCTGCACGTTCACGCACCAAGTCGACGTATTTATAAACATCAGGACCCAAACCTGCTGATTCGTTCAAAGCTTCCGCATACAGCAGGTATAAATCGGCTAATCTCATAATGGGCCAGGGATAAGGATTTACTGACATAGTACTCAACCCTATTACATTTTGATAATGTATTAATTTCTTAATAAAATATCCGGTCGCAGTACTATATACTGGATTAGAAGCGCCATTCTTTTGTTTAAATTTAGCTTCTACATAATATAAATCCAAATACTTTTTATCATCATATAGTCCCTGCCCATACCAAATACCACCATCAAAGCCTAAGTCGGCATAAAACCGGGGTTCCCTGTCAAAATTCAAGGCAGCGGTTGTATAGTCCTTTCGAATATAAAGCTTGTCTTTGTCGCCAGCCGTTTGTAAAGAATATCTATTAGCATAAACCCACGTTTTATCTTCGGTAATAGGCACACCATGTTGAGAATAAAACATTTCGACAATTTTTAAGGGAGGCGAATATACCCCATAAATATGAGGATAATTAGATAAGGGATTCAACGCAGGTATAGCACCGCTTTGTAAAACAAAGGTATTAGTTTGGGTATTGCCCCAGATTATCTCACTGTTCCATTTATCGGTAATGCTACTACGGATACTCATTTGGGTTTTGATGGTATCAGAAAGATTGAATTGTTGAAAGTCTGGTTGAAAATAATATAACTTCAGACCATCCTGTTGGGCAATATCTATCGCCCGTTTACAGGCAACTGCTGCTGAATCCCATTTTGCTTGAGAAAAAACGGTATTAAAGAGCGAGGTTCCGTCTGGATTTTTAAGTCCGGACTGATCAGTATTGCCATTAAATAAAGGGCTTGCGGCAGTTACCAATACTTTTGCTTTAAAGGCTAATGCAATAAACTTTGTGATACGGCCCGTCTCAGAGCCTGGATCGTCAATAACCGTTGGAAGGTTATCCATTGCCTCATCAATAAGTTTTGTAATATAGTTAAAACAGGAATCTACCGGATCACGTGATACTTTCACCTGGTTTACATCAGCACTAATAGGCAAATTGACCTTTATCAACGGAATTGGTCCATACATTCTTACCAAATAAAAATGATAATACGCTTTCAGAAATTTCACTTCAGCAATCCATCGTCTTTTTTCCGTTTCTGTAATATCGGGTACCCTGTCAATATTCTCGAGGAAAATATTGCAATCCCTCACGGCTTTGTAAAGCTGAATCCAGTAGTTGTCGCCATAAGGATTTACCACATTTTGAAAGCCTCTGGCCATATTAAAATAAGAATTTGGATAAAGGAGGGTAAGCCAAATTTCATCGCCTGCCATCATGGCAGGATCCGCATCCATATCTCCATCTTTTGGCATATATGAATAACAGGTAAATAAAAATTTCTCAGCCTGACTACGCATGGCAAAAGCATTATCGATGGTAGCAATGTTATCCGGAACTACATCTAAATACTTTTTACAGGAGCTCACCACTAATAAAATAGCCAATGTGAAAACTCCAATTATGATATGTTTTTTCATGATATTTCTTGTTTGGTAATTTAAATACACATCTGTAATAGCATTAATAAATCTCAGTTATTTTAATTGAAATTCACGCTTAAACCTATATTAAATACTTTTTGTATAGGATAACCTAATCCGTTGCCACCCATTTCAACATCCCACAATTTGAACTTGCTGAAATTCAATAAATTGGTGGTATTTACAAATATACGAAAATCAGATGTGTGCATTTTATTCTGAAGTTTTTTAGGAAGTGTATATCCAATCTCGACTTGTTTCAATCGCAGAAAAGCGCCATTGCGCATCCACCATGTGCTGGGTTGGACATCGTTCTGATTAACTGTTGGACTTAATCTTGGGAAAAGTGCATATACATCCTGCTTATCTTCAGACCAATAACTGTCAGCATACGCTTTTAACACCTGTGTTTGATTCTGAAAAGGTGATGTAGCAACAGGATTTATCCAGAATGATTCATTTGCTAATCCCTGAAAAAAGGCAGAGGCATCAAAACCTTTATACCCCGCCGAAAAACCAAAACCATAGGTGATTTCAGGTAAGGTAGGGTTGCCAATAGGAACCTGATCTGCTCCAGTAATCTGTCCATCCCTGTTTACATCTAAATATTTAATATCACCACCGCCATATTGCCCAAAGTTTTGCTTGGGTGAATTGGCCGCATCTTTATCGTCAATAAACAATCGCTCTGCGATATACCCGTATGTTTGATAAATTGATTTCCCTACGCAACTTCGATAAGATTCTTTATATTGTGGTTCTTCATAAACCCTATATTTACTGGTAGCATAGGTAAAATTTCCTCTTGCTGTTAACGATAATCCATTATGAAAGATCTCTTGATAATCCACAGAAATATCAGCGCCTTCGCCTGATGCTGAACCAACATTGGCCCTTATTGGAGCAGAAAGGCCCATGGTATTGGGTATATATGCTCTGGTCATCAGAATATTATCACGGATTTGAGAATAATATTCTGCTTGTATGTTTATTTTATTAAACAAACCTATTTCAAGGGCAATATTTTTTTGCGTTGATCTTTCCCAGGTGATATCCGGGTTTGAATATCTTGAAACAGATATTCCGTTTAAGGAATAGGAAGTTCCAACACCATTTCCGAAAGTTGCCCACCTGGAAGGATCATTCATGTTTACATTAGATAAATAGAAGAAGCGGTCTGCTGCAGAACCAATAGCATCATTCCCAATAAGTCCGTAAGTGGCTCTTAACCTTAAATTGGAAACCACAGGTTTAACAGATTTAAAGAAATTTTCATTAGAAATGCTCCAGGCTAACCCGGCTGAAGGGAAGAATCCGTAACGTTTCGATTCGTAAAAACGCTCCGATCCGTTGTACCCAAAATTAAATTCTGCAAAATAACGGTTATCATAAGCATAAGTGGCTCTACCCGATAATCCTAAGTTTCTGAATGGAAGCGATTGTTGGAGATCTCCGGCGTTTGCATTTAAATTATTCCGCATCATATAAACCAGCAAGCCACTTAAATTATTCTTCTTATTAAAGGTATTGCTATAATTTAACATTGATTCCATATAAAAAGTAGAACTAATTGTTTTCGGACCTTCACTGTAACCTAAATATTCTGTACCCGTAGCCTCATTAATAGCAGCTATTCCATAAGTGTTTGTTAACTGATCATAACCGGCAAGCTTATAAAAGTAAGGATTATAGTATCTGTTTACATCGAAATATGAATTCCGGTTGGTGTTTACCATGGTCCTGAAAGAGAGACCCTTTGTTAAAAAAGACAAATCCTGCTTAGCCTCTATTTGCGCCAACATTAATGAACTGGAATAATCTTTATATCCTTTAGTCATATCTGCATAAGGATTAACATACTGGCCTTGGTCATAATTTCCAAACAAGATATGCTTCACGTATTTATGTTGTTCATCAACAGGATAATACGCCGGGAATAATACAGGGTTTGAATGCATTACTTCATCGTACATCGCTGCCCCTCCAGTAATCGGTCCCTGATAGTCGTCAAAATTTCCGCTTAAACGCACAATCATTTCAGTTGTTTTTGTGATATCAATGGTTACATTGCTCCGCAGCGTATAGCTTTTTAAATCAATATTATTGTTAAAATTATTCCGCTTATCAACGTTCATAATACCATTATCCTTGGTATATGATCCCGATACAAAATATCTGGCAACACCTCCGCCACCGCTCACGTTCAGGTTCATTCGCTGAGTCGTGGTATAATCCTTAAACATGATCTTTTTCCAATCATTGGCAGGGTAAACAATAGGATTGGCTCCGGTAGCTGTATTTGCTATCTTTCCATCGGAATATAATAATACACCTAATGGATCACGGGTAAGAACCGCTTCATTGTACATCTTCATATAGGTAACAGGATCGGCCAATTCAACATTTCTGGTTGGAGCCGAAATCGAATTCTCAATCCGGAAAGACAGATTCGCTTTTCCAACCTTCCCTTGCTTTGTTGTCACCAATATAACGCCGTTGGCGCCCCGGGCTCCATATAACGCTGTTGAAGTTGCGTCCTTCATAATAGAAAAACTGGAAATATCATCCGGTTGAAGCCTGGCCAAGTCCTGTGTGGTCAGCTCCATTCCGTCAATCAGGATTAAGGGTGAGGTTTTGTATCCGAATGTAGTAACCCCTCGGATAAAGAAATCTGCATTATCCTTACCCGGTTCACCACTACGCTGGTAGGCTATAATTCCTGCAACACGACCAGCTAAAGCCGTGGTCAGATTACTTGAAGGGACCTTAAGATCGGACATCTTAACAGAAGTAACCGAACCAACCAAATCGGTCTTCTTTTGCGTACCAAATGCTACTACCACCACTTCATTAAGTGTTGTAGATTCTGTCTCTAAGGTGATATTTAACACAGTTTGAGCGCCGATGGGTACCTCCTTTTTAACCATACCAATAAAGGAATAGACTAACACTTTATCTTCTGGATTTATGGGAATAGAATAATTTCCATTTACATCAGTTATTCCACCCCTGGTAGTTCCTTTCACAGAAACAGTTACTCCAACCAAAGCCTCTCCCTTTAGATCAGTAACCTTACCAGTAATACGCTGTTTTTGCTGTTGAACAACCGGCGATAAAATAATCAGATTATTTTCAACTTTTTTAAAGTTTACACCTGTATTTTCAAACATAGCGTTTAAAACGCCATCAATTGTTTTGTTGGACGGATCAAGTTTTATAGTTCGGTACAGATCAATCTGGTCGTTTCTGTAAAGAAATCTGTATTCAGAATTCTTTTCGATGGTGGTTAAAACTTCGCCAACTGTGTAAAAACTCTTATTGGAGAAATTAATTTTTAAATCCTGAGAATAAACAAAGGCTTTGGCAGAGAAAATGCCAAGCAGTAAAAATACTACAGCGAGTTTCATAATGATCAGGCTTTTTTTATAATGGGAATAATTTGACCCACTCCTGAACAGGAGTACTTTTTTTTTCATAACTTTGTAAATGTTAAGTTTAACCATTAATGATATGCATTCTTGTGCAAATTATTTATTGATGGGATCTTTTCAGTGTGCTGTCAATGCTGCAAACATATACAGTACCAGATCTCGGGAGATTTACTACGTAAATCTCCCGTATTTTTAATTTTCAATAATCTCTTCGGTTCCTCCTTTTTTAATGTCAGATTTCTTTTTATATCGGATATAAATTTCATTCACTTTCATATCGTATTCAAATGGCGTAAGTATCTCAAGATATTGTAATACCTGATTTATATTTTCATTCTCAAACTTTCCAGTATATTTAAACTCTTGTACCTCTGTATCCTCAAAATGGATTTTGACATTATACCACTGTTCAAGTTTATAGGCGAGTGTCGAAAAACTTTCATCCTTAAAGCAAAGTTTTCCATCTTTCCATGCCACAATAAGTCCCACATCAACTTTTTCGGCAATTTGTACAATTGGCCCTACCCTAATTGATTCAGCTTTATGCTTTGTTGTAAATTCAGAGGTCTCGGCTTTGTTATAAGCTGCCCCATCTTTCAGATATTTAAAAGTTTCATTTGGATGTATAATAATTTCGTCCCCATCTTTACCCGAAACATTTAGGCCTTCAATACTAATTTTCCCTTTTACAAGAGTTGCTTCAGTAACATTATCTTCCTTATATGCTTTCACATTGAAAGTAGTTCCATAAACCTTAATGTTTATAGTTGATGTTTTTACAATAAAAGGTCGGTTTTTATCATGCGTTACATCGAAATAAGCTTCTCCATCTATATAAACACTACGTTGTTTTTCATTAAATGCTGAAGCATATTTCAGAGTGGTTCTTGCATTAAGCCAAACAATTGATTTATCAGGTAATATAACTTTTGTTTTTTGTCCTCCTGGTGAATAGATAATTGTACAAGAAGTATTATTATAGTTTTTAATATTGCTTTTTGTAATGATAATACCTCCCAACACACCCGCAAGTAAAAGTGGAATCATAATTGTAGCAGCAAGTCGATAAAGTTTTTTAAGTGGCATGCTAAAATATCGGGGGATGTCATAATCGCCTTTTAGTTCGCTCCATGTCTGAAAAGTATCTGCATTAAAGTTGCCGGGAAACGGAAGACCTGCCTTGATGTTTGCATCAATCTCTTTAAAAAGTAAAGTATGCTCTTCTGAAGAAGATATCCAATTTTCCAGAATTTGTTGCTCAGAATAAGTAATTTCCTTTTTAAAGTATTTATCAAGAAGCTCCCAGGGTAATCTTTCCATTTTTGATCTAATTTATAGTAATGATTCCTATTTGACCTTTTCCCCCATAAAACAAAAAGATTTTTTTTGAAATATTTTTTCACTCCATTAAAGTTATCATAAGCATCTCATGCGTATAGTGCAAAAGATGTGAATGACAACTATTAAAATAAATGAATGTTGTAAATAATTATTATCAGGTAAGAGCCTTGTGATAAATAAAGGCTTATAGTTTATTTAGGAGAAATAAGACTATAAATGCAGTTTTATAATAAAAACTCAAATGTCGTTTAATTTTTTTGATGGCAATATTGACTTGATTATCAACGGCACTAATGGATATTCCCAACTGTTTTGAAATTTCCAGATATGATAATCCTCTGGTACGGCTAAGATTAAATATTTGTCGGCAACGATCTGGAAGTAACGTTATCGACTCATTAATAATTTTGTCAAGTTCTTTAACCTCCATTACAGATGAAACATCTGAATATTCTTCACTTTTAGTATGTCTGATTATTTCATGGCTCTTCCCGTGCCTATTTTCATTGCGTAGATAAATCAATGCATTAAAACGACAAGCCTGATATAAATAAGATTCCAGAGACTTTTTAAATTCTATTTTTTCATGGTTCTCCCAAAGATAAAGGAATAGATCCTGCACAATATTTTTGGCAACATTTTCATCCTTTAAGAAAATAATCAGGTAACGACAAAGGTCGTTGTAGAATCGATGGAACAGCAATTCCAATGCAGCACCATCTCCTGCATTCAATCTTACCTGTATTTCTATCTCCTCTGCTCTAATTACTTTCATTGTTTGCAAATTAATGGAAAATATTAATTGAAAAAACAAATGTTTATTATATTAACTTACAAATATTACAAAGTAATTTTGAATTAAGAAAATAAATGAATATAGTTGTATTCAAACTTATACTTATAATTAAGTAACCCAAGCAATCGTATAAAAAATCATCATTCCTACACATAGTGCAGGAGTGATGATTCAGGAAAAAAGCAGCATATTATTAGAATAACTGTTGAATGAAATTCTATTTTACAGACGTATCAGATAATACCGTTTGTATTCTTTGTAGTGATAAGCTACCTGATGGATTGAAAGCCGGACTATTCATGTAATGCAATAGACTCTTGCGTAACTGACGTGCCACAGGTCGTTTATCCAGATCATTAAACAAATCCATGGAGCTGAATATGAGCTTGCCTTTTCCGGTTTTCACTTCGAAGACACTGGCAAGTCGGCGGTTATTTGCAAAGTTATCCACCCCTTCGACCAAAGGAGTAATACCCTTCAGACTATCGATAATCATGGTTTTTGAGTTTTTACATAAATCCCACCACTGCCAGTCAGTATGCATTTCGGTTGGGAATAAACTGAATGCAGGATGTGCAGGGTTACATAAAATTCCCATCGTACCTGCCTGCGGGAAATGAACAGGGCTCCAGAAAACAGGAACAAACTTCCCTTCAATCCCTTTCAATTTTTTCCAATCCGGAGTCAATAATACATTTTTACCTACTTCAAGCGCTTTTGCTGCCTGCTCAAAACTTTGTGTCGTTACTACATTATTCTCAGCCAATAACTCTGTTTTGGGATAGACCCAAATTTTCCATTTATTCTCATAAATGGTTCCATTAATCTTAAGCGATACGGAAAGTTGTTTAGCCGTTTTTATTCCTTCTAAAGGAAATGAAATCTTGCCAGGAATCCGGTTATTACCAATTGATAAAAGGGTAGTACTAAATTGACCTGTTGCCAAAGCTTTTCCGGCTTCATCCTTAATTTGCCAACTGATATTCTTGCTCTTCAAGGACTCTTTTCCAAAATTGGCAATCTCAGCTGTTGCTTCAAAAGTTTCATTGTTTTCATACACGGCCTTAGGGAAACGAATCAATGGCACTACAGGAGCGCAGAATTGTCTGAACTCGCTAGCCGCGATTATACCCTTGCTGTCCCAAAATGCATCCAACAGTCCAACAATTGCAGATCCCTGCCCTGGAAAATCATGCAGGTCGAGTAGCTGGAAACCACTCAGTACAGGTGTTTTCATGTTTCTTTCTATTTCTTCTTTGTATAAAACTGCAGCTAATTTTCCAGAGGCCATTAAATACTCATGTGCCTTGTCAATCAATCCTTTTCGTTCAAGATCTTTTTGTATAGCAATGAAATTAAGAGGAATAAGGACACCAGTATATTTCTTTATCTCCTCCATATTTGGATACACAGCGTACTGACCAATTTCATGGGTGATAATAGGTACTGGCATGCCTTCCAATTCTGACGCGTAATCTTTATCAAAACTGGGAGATTGACTATCAAAAATTCCTTGTCCCCTGACCCATCCTTTTTTAGTTAAACCTGTAATGTAATAGTCATCACATTTGACTGCCGGCCAGTATCGGTATTGATCCTGGGCAGGAGCAGAGGCAGATGTATAAAGGTGACGGGGGTCTTGTTTCTTTAAAGATATAACCAGATTGATCAGTTGATCATAATCACCTAATAATTCGTTACCCATGCTCCAGAAACAGAAAGAGGGGTGGTTGCCATACTCACGAATCATATTCTGACCTTCGTTCTTTAGAAAACGCATGGTAAGACTGTCTTTGCCTATCTGATGATCCCATAGCGGTAATTCAACGTGTAAATAGAAGCCTGCCTCGTCTGCAGCTGCAAAAGCAGCTTCCGGTGGACACCAGGAGTGAAAACGCAAATGGTTTAGTCCCCAATCCCGGACATGGTTAAAAACGATGAGCCATTCCTCTTTTTTCATCGGGGGTCTTCCTGTTAGAGGGAAGACGCAACACTCCAACGTTCCCCTCAGGTATAATCTTCGATTGTTTATCTGAAGTAAGGCATTTTTGTTAGTCAGTTTACGCATTCCAAACTGTGTGATCTCTTTTGAAGAGAAATTTTTTCCTTGTAAGGTTACATTTAAATAGTATAGATTGGGTGAAAATTCATCCCAAAGTTTAAAGTCTTTCCCCATTGGGTATTCCAGCGAAATTGTTTTGTTGGCATCAATATCGTTTAACTTCAACACCAATGTTTTTAATGCCTTGTTGTCTTTTTTAGATATGGCCTGAATGGTTAAGTTTCCCGATGCAATTGAAGATGTGTGATTTTCGATTAACACATCGACCTTAATCTTCTTATTATCTATATCAGGAAATATCTTTATGGACGCAAGTTTAACGGGATCGGTTGCCTCAAGGAAAATGTCACCAATAACCCCATTCCAAATAATCTGCGTTTCATTCGTATATGAATGCGCCAGATTGGCTTCCGACGTTTCATGTTGCTTTCTATTGTCGATACGGATTACGATAGTATGTTTGCCTTCTGAAAGTAAATTGGTGAGATCGAAATAGTGGGGTGAAATCAGACTTTCGTTTGATATAGATTCCTTTCCATCTACCCAAACGGTAGTTTTCCAGATTACTCTCTCAAGTTTTAAGATGATGTTCTTACCCTTCCAGGTTTGAGGAATGATCACATCTTTGCTGTACCAGGCTACGCCTACATAACTGTTTTTGCGTGTAAGATGCTGCAATTGTGGTCTTTCTAATTTAGGCTCAAGAATATTTGGTATTCCAAATCCAGCATCATCCGTTGTTCCCGGAAGCTTTATGTTTTGTTTCAGGGTTTGATTAAACCATTTTCCCTTTATCCCTTGATCTTGTGCATCGAGAGAGAATTTCCACTGACCTGCAAGGTCAATTTGTTGAGCTTTCCCTTTCTGTATTGAAAGAGAAATAATAAACAGGAGAAGTAGGATTAATTTATTCATCGTTAAAAAATTAATGGATTTGTTACTTATTCTTCCAAAATTCAAATATGATATTATTTCTGAAATAATTTTACAATTTCAATTGCTATCAGGTTATGCCCTTGCGCATTGGGGTGATGACATGATTATAGGAATAAATTCATTCC